>FUIF01018221.1_pt1 | contig 10386 bp, 20 predicted proteins | sample 1003461 | NCBI WGS metagenome assembly FUIF01 (sample SAMEA80401918, study PRJEB19352) | marine metagenome
AAAAGGCGCGACCCCAACAGGCCACGCCACGAAACTATTATATCACACCGTGTCAAGTAATAGACTAGGCTGCACGCGCCACTGAACGGTTCTGGCGCATCAGGCGCGGCGTTGGTGGCAGGATGTCCACGCCCTTATCCGCCCACGCTTCCAGTACCCGCGTTACGGTATCCAGGTGTGACTTAATCTGCCGTGCGCCGATTTCGCCACCCATGTAATCCGCAATCCAGGCACATCTCGCCATCGGTGACGTGTGCAGTGGAAACGATTGGCGGCCTTTGTTATCCGTCTTGGTAATCAGATACATTTCCGCTGCCCACAATTCCGTTTCCAGAACGGTCAACGGGCGCAGGTAATCGTACTGCCGCGATTCCAGTTCATTAGCGATCCGGCGGAAGGCCAGCCGCTCCAACTTCAGTAGCTCCAGGTGATCCGCTACCTTTGGTAACGGGTCATCATCAATCCAGAATTCAATGCTGGTCTCTGTCCAATGTCTATGGTCTGACACGGTGACTCCTGTTCCGTGTCCGAACGTTTCCCCATACCTACAATAGCACACCTGTGCAATGGTTGCAGGCAGCTACCCTGACAACTTGTTCCGCTGACGTGTTCGCAATTTGCGCAAGGCTTCTTCCACATCTCTGGCCCACTGCCTGAACGCCCTGATCGTTTCCGGTTTAACCATCACCGATGAATCATTCAATGGTTCCAATGCCGCGTCAACCGTTGAACGTGCCTCTTTGTTGGTCAAATGCCAATGTGGTTTTGTCTCAGTGCCCTCGTCGATTTTATCTGCGATCCTGCGTTTTAACTCAGCTACGCTAAGCGGAATGCGCTTCGGTGTCTTGCCATCGCTCTCATACACCACTTCACCATTTACACCACGCATCAATTCACCCTTACCACGTGCTGCAAGTTCGATCCAATAACTATGCGTTTTCTTTTCCAATGGCGCGATTGCCTGATAATGCGAATATCCCAAGTTTTCACTACGAAGTGAAAAGTCGATACTTCGTGCGACATAGGCATAGTTATACAATGTCCCTTTCGAAAGGTCGTATTGCGTAGCGAATTCCTTGTACGTCGCGCCATATGTATGTTCCAGTGCGTTGAGATAATCCCCAATCCACAATTGGACACGTTCGTTCATCCCGATCAGGATCGCGCCGAGGTCTTCAAAGTCTCTCGGACTCAATTCGGCACTGCTAAAGTCTGCTCCCTTGTCACTCAGTACCAACCCCGTCTTGCCATATGCGAAGACGCCTGATTGCTTAACCACAATCGCTTTCGGCTTGTGCGGTTTACTGACCATGCCATCCGTCAAACCGGACAGACTAGGCGCTTCATCCCCCTTGCGCAAAGTGTCCACATTCCGCAATCGATCCCGGTTTTTTACGCTGTCCATGTCGTTACCTTTGATTGCACCGCGTCAACAATACGCCACATATCAGATGCCGCCTCGCCAGTAGGTTGGTACTTGTACATGGGTTCGCGCAAGTCTGCCGATTGTGTCCACACGGTCAACAGTCTGCACGCTGGCAGCACCCAGCCACCATCCTGAAAACGGTTGTATTTGTTGCCAATTCGCTTCAGGTTTTCCATATGCGTCACCGTGCCGGTGCGGTACTTGTTTGGCACAATGCCGATGATTTCGGTATCCATACCTAGCCATCGTTGACGCTGTACTGAAAACTTCTCTACTTGGTCAATTGCATCCTGAAGGCCACGCAGCGCCAGCGTTTCCACTTCGGTCACGAACAGAAAACCATCTGTAGCCATATAGATCGCGCCGTCCAGTTTGCTCATAGACGGCTGGCTATCCACGATGATGTAATCCAATTGCGCCAATTCACCAAATGCTTCCATCAGGTCACACGCTGCGAAGGCATCCGTTTCTTCCAGTTCATACGGTATTTTGTAGGTACGATCATACGCAGAAAGCAAGAACAGCGCACCAGAGGCCGGGTTATCCGGGGTCGTATATACATCTGGTGGCAGCACCATTACATGTTCTTCCAACGGTTCGCCTTCAATCATGACCTCGTACAGCGCGTTCGTTGGTTCCATACCAAACATCAAGGATAGATGCCCCTGGCTATCCGTATCAACCAACCCCACACGACAGCCGCGTATCGCAAGCCCTGCCGCGACATGCGCCCCAATCGTCGTCTTGCCCACACCGCCTTTGCGGTTGGTAACAGTGACCACACGTTGTCTGCCCATTGCCTGAAACCTCCTCCCAAATTTAATACAATATAGGTGTACGTATTGTAACCAATATGGAGCCAACTTGCATGGCACAGAGCGAACTCGAAGCCACGTTCACGTTAGCATGGCGCACATTAGCCGGGAGCCATCTGCCGGAACCGGTAGCCGAATTCAAGTTCCACCCGGATCGGCGCTGGCGGTTTGACTTTGCCTTCGTGGATGAGAAAGTGGCGGTTGAATGCGAAGGCGGCGTATATAGGAATGGTCGCCACAACCGGGCAAAGGGGTTTATTGATGACTGCGAGAAATACAACGCCGCTGCCATCCTGGGCTGGCGCGTGCTGCGCTATCCGTCACCGGCGTTCAATGATCCCCATTTCATCGTGCAGCAGGTCAAAGCCGCACTGGAAGCCACCGCCTGAAAACATCCGCGAAATATGATTCAATAGAAGGACAGTTGCACATTACCCTCCCAGATCACGGCGGTTGCAGCAACTGGCAACCGCCAACAGTTTGCAGGATGACGAAGATGGCACAACCAAGCAGCAAACCATGTTTTTGGAACGGCGAATGGTATCCGTCGGTATCGGCGGCAGCGCGTGCAAACCACATCAGCCGCGCAGGAATGGCGTCCCGATTGGCGAAGGGGTACACCTGCGATGATGACCTGAATCCCGGCGTAGCATTCACCTGGAACGGCATCACCTACAAATCAGTGACGGAAGCCGCACGCGCAACCGGCGTGAGCTTTCATACCATGTACCAGCGATTGCTACGAGGCCGGTCATCAGATGACGAAATGCGATGGAGTAAATCGGCATGAGCCTGGTCAACATCAAAACCGAACCTGACCCGTATTGTCCGTATTGTGGCAGCCGGAACGTGGAATATCAGACCACACACGAAACCGAAGACAAAAACGGCAAGCGCCTAGACTGCGAACGGTACTGGTGCGAGGTCTGTGAAGACACCTATGACGATTGCGAATATCACTGGAAGCATGTGGAGGAAACCAACAATGTCACCCGAAACTGAAACACAGGAAGCTGCAACCACCAACCTGAGCGACCATAACCTCATGCTGGCAATGGAGCAAGCCGCCACTGCGCTGGAACTGATAACCCTGTCGCTGAACACCACGCCGCTGAACTATAGGCCGAAAGCGGTCAGCAAGGAATTTGCAGTGCGCTGGGCGGAATTGCTGGTTGCGGTAGGGGACGTGGGGGAGTTGATTTGAGCATGACACGTATTGAAAATGCAGTATACATCATTGTGATGGTCGTTGTTGTAATTGCCGTACTCGTTCTCTGCGCTTTGGTGGCGGATATGTTGGACATTGCGGAAACGGGTTTAGCGTCAGAGCGCAGCTGCGCATACTACAACATCCCGGACGGTGCGGAGATCATCGGCACAGACGTTCACGCTTTCCAATTCGATAACCTGATCGTAGAGCTAGATGGGCGGGAGTTCGTGGTGGAAGCGCAGATACTCTACGACGACAATTGTGAATAACCCACAGGGGTGACGGTCTGCCAGGGAATTGCAGTTGTCGAAAGCGTGGTTTGAAGAATGTGACACGCTTCCGGGGACTGCTTTTACCAAAGCTGTCTCACCAGCAGCGAGGCACACGGGTTCGACTCCCGTGACCCCTATTGTTTGAATGGAGATACTATGACTGACATTAAGCACATAGAACTTAACAAAAACAACAACGTGCAATGCGTACTCTTTATCACGGTTGGGTTGAATACCAATTACATGGCTATCCACCTGATCGCGCTATTGATCGTCGTGTCCGCCGTGCATTGGTCAATCGTGGCTTATGCGTACAGGCCGGGGAACTATTTGCCGAACTCACTAAGGATGGTGTGAACTGGTGCAAGCACAACATACCAACATATTCAAGCTGCCGATTCATGGAGTTAACGAAACTTTACCGATCAAAACATCCATTACGCGCATATCAGGAACAGCGATTGTTGGCGTTTGCTTTCATGCGGCGTGCATTGCCGCTCGTTGACGATATTCCAACGAAATGGTACAGCAACGTTTCGGATACCGCCGACATCGGATGGCATAGTAGTGTAGACCGCTCCTTGTCAGACATCAGTTATGAAGAATTGATGGACGATGAACTCGGTAAGTACCCTGTCGTTTATCAAGGCGACAACACATGACTCCCGTGACCCCTATTGTTTGAATGGAGGCAATATGAAAGCTCGACCTGTTATCTGGAATGGAAAACAATACAAGTCAATAGCTGAAGCGGCTGACGATTTGGGGATTACGGCAGATGGGCTGCGAATTCGTCTTAAAAAGGGGTATGCATGTGATGAGGACATGAAACGCCCAAACCTTCCTTCCAAAAACCATGATTTGGGAAGGCGTGGAATACGAAGGTATCTCGGAAGCGGCACGGCAAACAGGGTATCCTTTCAGTCTTATGCAGCGACGCGCGGCACTAGGTTATACCAGCAGAGAGGAAGCGAAAGCCGCGAAGTTAAAAGCACTTTCAACCCCATGTGTTTGGAACGGGAAACAATACGAGTCCCTGAGCGAAGCAGCGCGGGATAATGGTGTTACAAAAGAGGCAATGCGCGTTCGCATAAACAACGGGTACACATGTGACGATGATATTCCGCCCAGCCGGTTCAAGCACAATAGCACATGGCACCCGCCACCCGTTCGTTGGCTTTCTGTCACAATCACCAACGGTTTGCAAACTCTAACCGCACACGGCGAACAAATGTGCTAGAGTGTGAGGACGTTGGTTTCGGCAACACTTTCCTGTTATCCTAGCAGCATCGGATAACATAGGGAGGTAGCATATGTACGTACTTACGATTTTGTTGGCGGCTTTCGGGCTTTTGGTCGGGCAGGGGGACAACCCCTATGCGGATATGTTTGAGAATGATGCCTTGTGCGAGGATTTGCAGGGAACGATGGTTGAAACATTAGAGCGTGCAACCGGGCTGATGGCAGAAGCGGAAGACGTGAACATAGCGATCTTCCAGCTACAGACCACGCTATCCACCATCCATTCCTGGTGCAATGGACATAGCTTTAGTAGTGAGGAACTGGGCAGCAGTGTCGTTACTGATCCGATTGTGTTCCCAGACGGCATCTATCGGAGCGTGCTGACCGGTGCGGAGAATTCGTCAGTAGAGATGACCGTCATTGACGGCGAATGCGGCGATGGCTTTTTCTATATCCGCGAAGGTGGCGAAGTCCAGACCTCACACGTCATGGAATCCTGCACAACCTTGCTGACGATTGACAGTAGGGGAGAATGGGAACTGGTGTTTGAGCCGATATTGGTCGGCGGCGAATAGCAACCCGGTTAGAGAATTGATACACTCTAAGAAAAAGCCGGGTTGACAAAACTGGCCCACGATCTGAGTACAAGGCCGGGTGAGGTGGGCCGCAGATGATGTCTACCTTCGCCCGGAAAATGTCAGAGTATTTGAATGGACTATCGTTATGGTTGCAAGTTACACTAGAGGCATGACGGATGAACGGAAAGTTGTTGTCATGTCCGAAAAGACACAATGGGCCGTGACCTTCCTGCGATAGGGGAGGTATACGAAAAGTGGTGGACTGTACAAAAAGTTGTAGAGGAAACCAGATTTACTACTGGGCAAGGTGTTCGAGATGCAGCGAGTGCCGGGCGCATTGCAGGATATAAACTTGGGTCAATGAATCGCGGAGAATGGCGCATTGACCCTGAAACACTGACATATTATCTATCTGACCCAGACAAGAATTCATAATCTTTTAATGTAATCTCGTCCAGACAAGATGTATAATCAAATCATCGGAAGGAACAGCCTATAGGAGCAAAGGTATTGAACTATGACTTACAATCACGCAGCAAACAGTCAAGAATATATTGATCGCAGCCGTCGGCTCGCACGGCAGCGGGAAATCGAACGCGAGGCAACGGACAACTGGTTCACCAGTGACCTGCGCATGGGTGATGTAAACATTCACTTAGAGAAATTGCATTACACCGGCGCACCTTATTTCCGGGTAGTCGCCGCTGATTACACGAGTTTCAATGTGTCACCAGACGGCGTTCACATGATGGCTGACAATGTCACCAGAGCAAACCCGTTCCAATTGTCACTGGCTCTGACCATCGCCCAGAAGCTGCACGCCCGCTGCAAAGCCTACGCTGAGCAGTTCAATGACTTCATGGTGGTGGGATCATGACGACGAACGTATTCACAGTCAACCACAGTGCTGAGAGTCCATTGTCGCAATCCCCGTTCAAGGATTACAAGCACTGGTATCGTCTGGCGTTGGAGGAATACAACGCATTCCAGAGCGAAAGCAGATGGACGGCGGAAAAGTGCGATCATTATAGCGACTACATGAATTACAAACATTTGGTACGTCGCTGTGACGGCGGTCAATATCTGGTAACGCAGACCGGCGCACGCAAACAGAACCCTAACCACCTTGAACGCAAAGAGCGCGTGACAGGTTTTGCCAAGCTTGCTATAATCGAGAAACAACTTAATCAGGACGATCAAACCCCTATGACGGGTCTCGAAACCCCGGATGCTGAAAGTTCCGCCAAGAGCACCAGCACCGGGGCGAACACGGCAAACGACACTGTTGCCAGTGAAGTTTGTCACAATGATGATAACAAAGCTAATACACCGGAATCAAGCGGTACTGTGGTTTCTCATGTTGAGGACACCGCGCTCACTGCACGCTTATGGTTCACCAGATTGATTGCACGCTGGGTTCGACGCGAATTGGATGCACGTAAGCAGCGCATTCTGGCAGAAGACCGCGCACGGTCAATCAAGCACGCGATGGAGACGGCTACCGAAGGCCTGCGTTACATCATTGAAGACCTGATCTTGGGGTCACGCAACATCACGCAGAACGCGGAAGACCTGATTAATGAAGTCAAGGCCGTTCGTGAGACCATCTTCTATGTGGTCGGACGCAACCCGGATAACTACATGGCAGTGTTCGAGACCTTGTGTGAGCAGTTGCTTGTGCCGGTGGATGTAGTCAACGTAGACGAGTCCAAGTTGCGGGCACAGGAGCCACTAACCACGCCGATTACCAAAGTTGACGTGGCTGGCAAGCTGGCATCCATATCACCGAACAGCGGTGAACCATTCCGGTGGAACACAGACAAACTATCCGAAGCCAACGCCGCCACCGTGCGCGTGGTTGAGGAAACAGGGGAGGCGGCGTAATCATGATGAACCACAACTTCAACGACTACGAAAGCACCCTGAGTGCATTCGACAAAGCTGTTGAACTGATGCGCAATCACCCAACAGGCAGTGAACAGCACACTATTGGCCTGAACACCTACCGTGTCAGCATGGCCTTGCTGACAAACCGCTATGGTGAATCCGCGAAATCGCTGGTCTGCCGCGCCCTGTGCATTGAAAACGACCTGGAGGTGGCGTCATGACCTTAGACACAGATACCCCGATCATCGCAAGCCTGAATGCCTATCTGCCGGATGGCACGGCGGTCAAGTTATCGTTTGATATTGGCTCCATATTTTCAGAGCAGGCCCCGATTGCGGATCAGATGGCTACTTGGTTGCAGACAAATAATTTTAGTTCCACGCTGCCGGGTCACGATCTCCCAGCGGGATCACAGGTTGACGCCATTGCCTATGTAATCCGCAAGCAGAAGCGTGGCGACCAAACCCCAATCATTGCCTTCTATAATCGGGAATGGGGGAACAAGTACGGTCATCTTTATCTGAACGACCAGATGGACATTGACGAATTTGAAGCGCAGTCCGGCCTAAAGCTGAATGATTTGCCACTGTACAACGGCAAAGACTACCCGGCGAAAGACGATGACGAATTCAACCAATATGCCATTCGGGTCAAGCGTGACTTGCAGTTCTTCCGTACCCCAAAAGGCACGTTCGACGACGGGAAGACGAAATACAAATAACGGCTATGTAACATCGGTATCCACCCAACAGCAGCCAGCACAGCCACCGCCCCCGAATCCCCGCAAAACGGCTCTGAGCGCCAGGAAGCGGGTAATCAGAACGGGAGTGGCAAACGGGCCGCATGGAGTGATAAGGAAACCATTGACGGTATCGTGGCGGCGTTCAATGAAAAAACCAAAAGAATGTGCAGGCAAAACATCTGGCGAAACTGGTCGGCATCACAACTGGCGGCTATGACCACAGCGCCTGGAACAAAATGTTCCCGGACGAAAACGTAGCCAGGAAAGTCATCTGGAACAAGTACGACGCTGGTGGGTTGACTGCCATTGTCGCCGAAGAACAGCAATCATCCGGCATGGATGACATCGAAGCCATCGCCGAAGAAGCCGCCACAAAAAAAGCGAAAGCCAGCTAGTGTCTAGGTACGAGAACGAACTACTAAGCATCACACAGGTAGCGTCCTTCAATGGGCGCTACCATCTGGAAACCGTTGAGGGTCTTCACCTGGACTTGGGGGACTATGGTTCACCGAACTGGGTATGGACGTTCTTCGAGGATGCTGGCTGGCACTTTAATCCGGGTGACGACCTGACCGACAAGAACATTCAGGTATCCGTCACGATCAACAAACGCAAATCGCATTACGTCAGCAGCACGTACATCCCGGACTCTATTCACGCCGCTGATGGTAATTGGGTGGTCAATATCCCGTGCAAGGACATCCGCAAGGGTGATCTGATGTACACGCAGGGCAAGCCGCAAGCTATGGCAAAAGCGGGTAGGGAAGGCAGCCACCCCGGCAAGCCATACAAAATGCGTGACCTGTTTTTCGCGGAGGGCGGTTCCAAACGCGTGCCGTCTAAGACCAGAGTCACGATACAAGATCGCAGAACACTGAATAAGGAGATTGCATGAGCCAGGGAGTCGAAATCTATATGAACGGTCTGCGCATCGTCATTGATGTGCAGGCCGATGAAGAAAGCATGATGGCATCGCCGTCCGTGCGCGTGTACCCATCGCGTAAATTTAACATCGGCGATTACGTGGACGTGCTGGGCGATCCTGAACCACAGCGCAATATCCAGCGCGGATGGGAATCAATCTACATCGTGGGAATGTATCACGATGACGAAGATTGGTACTACCGCGTTAACGACGATGCGCAGGTCTGGGGTACAGAGACCTGGATACCGGAATACCGTTTACGAACCGCACTACCATTTTAGGAGGCAACACCACATGGCAGGATGGCATCAAACCATAATCATCGGCAACGTAGGCCGGATCGACGGCCTCGACGAAAGCGCAGAAAACACTGGCCTGCGCTATACCCAGGGCGGCGCTGCCGTATTCAATTTCTCTGTCGCCGTGACCGAACGCTGGAATGACCGCCAGAGCAACGAGCGGCGCGAAAAGACAACGTGGTACAAGGTAACGTTGTGGAATCAGCAAGCGGAGAATCTATCCAGATATATCGAGGTCGGCAAGCAAGTGATGGTCACTGGCAACGTGGAAGCTGAAGGCTACATGAATCGCAACGGCGAACCGGCGGCGTCAATAAAGCTCACAGCACGCGATGTCCAGTTGCTCGGCAACCGGGGGGACGCGCCAGCGGATGCGGGGCAGGGTGCACCAATGACACCGAATAACGATATTCCATTTTTCTAGGAGACTGACATGGAAGCAATTCACGCATGGTTATTTTTGGGCCTGCTGCTAGGCATTCTAGCAGGTCTGTTTATGGGGCTGGGTATCGGCATGGCAATCGGCTTGCTGATCCGTATGTCAACACCCGTCTATTTGCAGGAAAACGCCTACCGCCAGCAGCTTGCAGATTCCGAAACTGAATTTGCCGAAGACCAGGAAGACCGGCGACGGGATTTCCTCCAACGCAAAGCACATCGCGCCGTTCAAAGCGGACGGCTGACGGAAAGGAAAATATCCTAATGATGGAGAATATCGCCAACATCTACGATCACGCCGTCAATCTGTCCGCTGAGGAACTGCGGGAATTCTTTGTTGACCTCGAAGAATTCCTTTACGACAACGGATTGCGCAAGGCGGCGCGGGAAGTCCGGCGTGCCGCGCACTTGTTTGAATCGGCGTTGGATGAACAGGTGGACATCGCCAAGCGCGAAGACATGATTATGGACGTGCTGACACAAGCCCAGGATCAGCTATACAGCGAAGACGAGGATTGAACGCATAGAACACGCGATCTGATCCTTGCAGGA
>FUIF01012359.1_pt1 | contig 10379 bp, 13 predicted proteins | sample 1003461 | NCBI WGS metagenome assembly FUIF01 (sample SAMEA80401918, study PRJEB19352) | marine metagenome
CAAGGTGATGAATTTAGAAGCATTGCAGAGCAGGTGCCAGGATTGTTGACTGCTGTCAGTGAAGTAACTGGAGTTGCCCAAGGCGAGTTGAAAAAGTTTGCTTCAGAGGGGTTGCTGACATCTGACATTGTCATCCAAGCGTTGAAAAGGGCCGAAAAAGATGGTGGGGCGGCAATAGCACAGATTGTCAAGGAATCAGATGTGCAGAAGTTCAAGGATTTTCAAAACGCTACAGATGATTTAGCCATTGCTATTGGGGATGAATTGCTTCCTGCTTTGATCCCAGCAGTGACAGCCACAACTGATTTAATTAAAAAAATTAGCGAGCTTCCAGAGCCGGTCTTGGATGCAGCAGCAAAGATAGGAATGTTTGTTGGCGGCCTTGTCGCAGTAAAATTTGCGGTCAAGGCTTTTATTGCTTTGAAGGCTGCGACACTTGGGTTTTTGATGGCATTGAAAATTAAAATTGCCACTATAAATGCTTTGTTGTTAGCAAATCCTTGGGTGCTTTGGTGGCTGGTTTGACCGCTGCTGGGATAGCAACAGTTAGTTATATGAAAAAACAGGAAGAATTAAATTCCTTGTTGAATGGAACAAGCGATGACCTTAAAAAATACAACGATCAAATCTTTAATCACCGCGCAGAGCTAAGAAAAGCAGAGAAAAGATTAGACGAAATGATTCGATTTGGCGATATGCACTCTGAAGCAATACGTGAACAAAAGGAAAAAATTGAACAATTGCGCATAGAACCTTGAGCGCCTTGTAGCTCAAGACTACGAGGCCACTGTCAGGATTAACTATCAAAACTTTTTGGACAAAAAAGATGTCATGGCTGAAAATTTCAGCATGGACGAGGTAAATCGCATTCTCAGAGGTGCGACCGAACTAACAACAAAACCACCAAAGTCGAGTCGTGCCCCAATAGATCCGCGCATAGCTGCTAGAAAAAGTGCTCGTGAAAATATCCAAATTTAAAAGATCAGTTAGCTGTCGCTGAAGCGCGGACCGAAGAAGAGGCAAGAATGGTTGAGTTAAGGCAAAAAATTAGAGACATAGATGCAGACCGTGCTTTAATCGGAGACACCTTGGCTGATCAACAAATTCAGTTGTTAAGAGGTTTGTTCACAACTTTAGAAATCAAAGAAGCTCTCGCCGCTAGGGAAGCAGAAGCCCTAGAGCGCCAGCAAAAAAACATGCAGAAAATGGAAGCAATTTTTGCACAAGGTAATGAAATTGATGTGCAACAACAAAAGCAAGCCAAAAAAAATGCAGTCGCTTTACAAGTCAATTGGTGACAGCATTCAAAGCGGGATTGTTGATTCTTTAGTGGCTGCAGTGGATGGAACTAAGACCTTAGCTGAGGTTGCCTCTAATGTTCTTAAAGACATTGGTCGGCAGCTGATTAAATTTGGTTTTAATACTTTGTTTAATAGCCTTAGCGGTGGCGGGACCGGCGGTCTTGGCGGCTTGCTTGGCAGGATTTTCAAAGCAGATGGTGGTCCGGTAGATCAAGGCAGCCCGTACATTGTGGGTGAGCGGGGCCCTGAGCTATTTGTTCCAAGGCAGTCAGGTCAAGTTGTCAGCAACGACAATATGCGTGCAGCCATGGGCCGCTACCAACGCTCCGCAGGGCTTGCTGGTGGGGTGAGCCAAAGCAGCGCAGCTGACGGCACAGGAGGCGGTGCAGCCGTTGCAGCAGCGCCAATTGATGTCCGTTTTAAGGTGGAGCGCATCAACAACGTTGACTACGTGACTGCTGCAGAGTTCCAAGAAGGTATGCAGCAAGCCGCTAAGCAAGGCGCACAGCGTGGAGAGCAACAAGCAATCAAGCGTTTGCAAATGAGCAGCAGCACCCGTAGGAGGGTCGGGCTATGAGCACAATTTCGGTTGGCAGCTTTCTATCTTTTCAGGACTCCATAAACGCTGACACTCAAGTGGGTGACTACCAAACCACGGAGTTCTTTTTTCAAAACTTTTTCATAAGCCAAACTATGGATTAACGACGGTGAGCAATACCAGTTTGCAACCGTTTTGGCTTTAGTGGCGTCACGATTAACCGCACTGCTGATGGTACGGATGCCAGTTTGGTGTTTCCCAACAATGCCTTGACCAGGCAATGGGCTTTAGACGCCATTGAAAGGCGTTGGTTTGTGCGTGTTGATGTTGTATTGGTAGACGCTTCTTCAACAAGCAATGTGGACGTTGCAGGCCGCGTGCATCAATACTTTGGCCAAGTGTCGAGCGGCAAATGGGATCAAACGTCGCTGACGTTAGCTGTTGGGACAATTTTGGATGCGGTGGGGGCTGACATCCCTCGGCGCAGCTTGTCCCAAGAGCTTGTCGGGAATTTGCCTGTGACTAGCAATGTGTCGCTGCAGTGATCTAATTGGAATGCAGTTTGAGCTAGGTGCTGACGGCACCAACGGCAAAATTGACTGCATCCACCTCTGTTACATCGTGCTTGACCACTTAGGCATCGAAGCGCCAGCTTTTAAAGCGTCGTGGTACGAGAGCGGTAAATACGAAACGCTGCGGGATCTTTTGCACTGGGGCGACAGGGTTTCGGACCCTGAGTATGATGGCGATATTCTGCTCCTTCCGCAGCAGAGCTGGGCATTTGCAGTCTTATGGCAGAAGGGCGTCTTATACATCAACGAAAGGACGCAGAGGGTGGCGTGGTCTTCGGTTCGTATGTTTACGAAGCTCCATTGCTTCCGTACGAAAAGCAGCTCATTGCAGCAATCGGGTCAAACGAGGAAGAGTACAGACAGTTTGTTGGTGAGGTAATAAGGCGCAGCAAGGTCAGACCTGCCGGTTATGAACATATTCCTGATATTCGGTGTGAACCGGCGACAACAACGGCCATTCTTGTCAGCCTTGCGGTTGGCATTCTTTCAACAGCAGTTTCATATCTGTTGATGCCAAAGCCTAGAGCGTTAGGCGGTCAAGATGAAACCACGCAGCGACAGCTAGACAGCATTCGTGGTGGCAATCGGTTTACGCCTTCCAGAGGCTTTGATACAACAGCAGAGCTTGCAGATTACAACTCAGCGATTCCGATCATTTTTGGCCTCTACAACGATGTGGAGCGTGTCGGTGGAATGCTTGTATCACCGCGTCTTGTGTGGTCAAGGATGCTCAGTTATGGGCGTCAGCAATCAGCAAAGTTGATGTTTGTTGTTGGCGAACAGGGCAAAGCTGATTTTGTAGGCCCAGACGGCATTCGTCCTCCCTCATTGAATGGAATTTTTATTGGCAACAATGCGTTAGACGCAATCTATTCAAGTAACTTTGCTTTTTATTGGAAGCGAAATACAACTGCATCTGGCTTTAGCAGGATACAAAACATAAATAGAGTATATGGTTCAGGCGGATCAAGAGAGTCAGCCGACCCAAACGCAGGGCGCTTTGCTTCTAATGATGATGTTTTCTTGTGCCAAACCCGTTAGAGGTGAATTTGAAAAAGGTTTTTGCCATAGTTTTTCGCCTAGCAATAATTTGCAGTTTGGCGTTTTTGCCCCGATAGCCAATGGCAATGCTTACCGGGTGAATTGGAGAAATGTAAGCATTTTGAGTAGGAGTGGGCCAGACGACCCAAGCGGCAGGCTTAAGGCTGAGCGCGAAAAGATTTGCGGTAATGACGATATGGATGGAGCGGGGCGAAACTATAGCCGCCGTATGGGAATCATTAGCCATAATGGAAGCACAACTAATGAGCTTACTGAAGTAAAAACAGTCGCAGTTAATGACGAAATTTTCTTTTTAATAAGCGATACCAGTATTCCTAAAAATTATTTAGATGAAAAAGTAACGGCTGAAGACATCAATAGTGAAATTGAGTCACAGCAGCTGGCGGCAGATGATGCAATGCAGGTCGGTGAACTGTTCTCAATTGGCTCTACTGTTTGGCAGGTTATCCGGCGTGACCTAGATCAATTCAAGCCTGGCAAGGGCGATCAAGGGATCACATTGAAATGTATTGATGTTGATGATGCGTTCCAGCCAATCATAGGAATTGTCAACGGCCCTAAAGTCGTGCATCCAACAACGCATATAAATGATTCAGAAGGTGGCACGCCGTCTGTGGGCGAAGGGTTTTTCCCAATCATGCGATTTGCAAGAGGGTCAATTCGCAATAGTCGTGCATGCGATGTCACTGAAGTAGGCTTAAAAAGTGTTGTTTTTCAACGCTTGAATGGAATTTGCAATTTTATGAGTTTGCCTTCGTCTAGGCAGCTTTCAGAGTTTGACGAAGATCAAGTTCAACTGTCGTCTGGGACGATTAGTTCGCATATAAATCGCTCATCAATTTTTACTATTTATGTTCGTCAAGCTGGTTTAGATGAAAGTGGAAATGAATTTAGTTACGAGCAAATACCTCTTGACTTTGTGGTCACAGGCAACAAGCCGATTGCCCAATATAATTTTATTCGTATCCACCACCCTTTAGCAAAGTCACCGGCTGAATACGAATACAAATTTGTACCAAGAAGCGGAGCTGATTTGCGCTCACGCTCCGATGAGACTACTTACATAAAACTGAATGCAGCGGCTACAGCTGTCAGGCCAACGTTTGGACAATCTGTTGAAGTTCCGTCGTACGGGACTTTCAAGATCGTGACCACGGGTGAAATTGTTAGCAAGGGGTCAATAAGAGCCAACAAAGAGTTTTTAATAACGTTACGGTAACTGATTCCGTAATTAGATCTGTAATTTCCTTCAACTGTTGGCATTGACACTTATTTGCCAGATGACCAGCCAGAGGAGACAACAGAGCTTACAGCAGTAGATAATCAGGAACGCCGTGACGGAAATATCGCAAAGTTAATTTCAAACCCAACTGACATTGTTGGCGGCAAGCAAGGAGCTTTTGGTTATGAGGCGTTTGGAGACCCGGACCAAGATGAAACACCCGTTGGAGGGACTAAAAAGTTTACGACCACAGAGCATGTTACTGGGGGCCGTTGGGTCAAGTTAGAGTTCACGGCAGAGAAAATTGCATTGCCTGATGGGCATTTTGCAAAAGTAGCTTCGGGCCAGCAAACAGCTTGGAGAACCGGAGATTACGGTTCTGGTTTGACAATTAGGGTCGTTGACAGCTCGACTGGTTGGGATTCGCTTTCTCGTTTTACCATCCGCCGCGGCACCGACAGCACAGCTAGCCCTACAAGCGGGACGCCCGATTACCAGTCGAGCAATCCATTCTCTGCCAACGGCTTGAAGATGTCTGGCTTTGAATTGGAGGTAACCGCTGTTCAAACGACTGGCGTGGTTTTAGGCCGTTCGCAAGGTTATTTTGAAGAAATTTTTGGAGCTGCTACCTCTTATGGCATTGGCACGCAGAGAACTTATGAATTAAGTAAAACAGCGTCGAACGGCAAAAAAATTAAGTTACTTTTGAGGTCTGAAGTTAAAAGTGGCAGCGGGCATTGGAGCGGAAGATCTCAGTTATGGACGCACCCAGTTATTAGCGTTGTAGAGGATGAAACCGTAACTGATAAAACTTGGGTAATTGGAGACACGTTTGAAGACAAAAAAACTGTAAGCGCCTCAAATATATTTGCAGCTCAGTACAGATCTTTGAATAAGCAGATTGGCATTCGATTTAGTATTGAAGCTATTAAAAGCATTATTATTACAGGCGAGTCGTTATCTGGTGACCGTGGGTTTGCGTTTCAGACTCAGTACGCCGATATAAGTTTTTATGGCGATCTTGTGCAGCGTTCAAATGGTAACGAGCCTGAACACAACTTGGTGTATGTGAATGAAATGGTAGAAAATGATCCAGTGCCAGATTACGAAAAATTGACTACGGCAGGACTGGTTTTGCGTGCCAGCAATACATTTTCTAGGCTAGACCAGCTGCGAGTGTGGCTTGGCAGGGGAGTGCAGGTCCGAAGATTGCACCCTGATTTAAGTGCTTACAACGATTCTATAAATACAACGAGCGAGGGCCCGAGCAATCTGTTTACCGACCTTGTGTTTTATTTGCTGACCAATTACACCGCTGGTGCGGGCAGCCTTTTGAACATGAGTGCGAATTCGCCAAATCTTGTAAATGTGTCAGACCTTGAGGCAACCTCGCGCTTTTTAAGGGCTAACAAAATTTTCTGCAATGGTGCAATTACTGAAAAGGTAAATATCAGGGAATTTATTGCTAGCAATGCGCCTAAGTTTTTGTGCAATTTTGTCTTAAGCAACGGTAAATTTTCACTGCTGCCAGCGTTGCCAACGCAAGTTAATGGAGAAATCAGCACTGATCCTATTCAAGTAAAGCAGATATTCACTTCAGGCAATATCCTTGAAGACACATTTGAGCTTTGAGTTTTTAGGCGCAGAAGAGCGCAGAGATTTTAGGGCAGTGGTGCGTTATCGCTATGAGCGGCAAACAAATTGCCTGAAGAAAGAACGCTGTCAGTAAGCCTTGCGACTAGCAGTGATCTCGTGCCTGTTGAAACATTTGATTTGACACAGTTTTGCACAAGTCGCCATCACGCTTTTATGGTTGGCCAAGTATTTCCTAGCGTTGCGAAATCTTGTTACGCACAGCGTCACGTTTGGCACGACTATTGATGGTCTTGATTTGGCACCTGGCGATTTTATCAAGGTTGTAACCGAGGCAAACCCCTATACACCTGCATCGCTTGGCACGGTCAGCAGCACTGGCGTCATTACCAGTGCCAGTGATATTCCTGATGGGACTTACTCTGTGTCTTATTACACAACAACATCGCAGGACATCGAAGGCGGTGAGATGCAGGTTTCAAATGGTTCAGTCACCGACTCGACTTTCTACAACTCAATTTTTACCATCACAAGATCATCGACTTCTGAAAACATTTATTTGGTTGAGCAGCTTACCTTTGAGGAGGACATGACCGTCCGAATCGTTGCTTCTGAGTATCCATGCGATAGTGCTCAGGTCAGCGAGCTGGCTAAACTGGTAGCTGATGACGCTGCCTTCAAAACGCAGGGGCCTTCCTGATGACGTATCCAGATACTCTAAAGCCCACAAGCCGTTCTTTTAACCCTGGTGATTATCCAGTAAAGACTTTTAGATCGCAAAATGGCGCTGAAAGGCGAATTTTGTATGGCAGTGAACGCAGCGGTGTAAAGCTGAGTTTGTCTTATGAAAACATAGGAGACGCTAGTGCTGAGTCGTTTTTAGATCACTATGACCAGATGAAAGGTACTTTCACGACTTTTGATTTGCCTGATAATGCGCTTGCGGGCTGGTCTTCAAACAAGGCTGCATTAAGGCCAGGGCCTGTAGGAGTAGCAACTGTGACTTACACAGTGACCGTGGTAGCTGATAACGGCAACAAATATCGTTTTAACGGTGGCAGCTCTAGTGCAGAAACGTTGGAGCTAACAGAAGGTGGCAGCTATTTGTTTGACCAGTCCGATTCATCAAACAGTGGGCATCCATTGCGGTTTTCAACCACGAGTAACGGCACCCATGGCGGTGGGACGGAGTACACCACAGGGGTGTCAACGTTTGGGACGCCAGGCAATGCAGGGGCTTACACGCTGATCAATGTCGCTACTGACGCTCCGACGTTGTATTACTACTGCACTAATCATTCTGGAATGGGAGGGCAGGCCAATACGCCTGCTGCAACCGTGTCTGCATCTACTTCAGGAACAAATGTAAAGTACAGGTATGAGGGGCCCCCGGAGATAGTCCAAGTGCGCCCCGGAGTTAGCACTGTTACAGTGAATCTGATTGGCGTGCTCTGATGACCAAGGTTTATACAGGCAGAGACGGCGTTCTCCAACTGGCCGGTAACACCTTGGCAAAGGTGACTAACTTCAGCTTGCAGGCTGATTTAGAAATACTTGAAACGACAACTTTAGGGGAAAACATTCGCAGCTATACACCTGGCATTTTGGGCTATTCAGGCAACGCATCTTTGCTGTACTACAAAGACAGTGCGGGTGTAATCAACACCACCGAGGTTCTAAACAAGCTAATTAAGACAGGGACAGACGGGGTGTCTTCTAGCGACACGGTGCAGCTTACGTTGCGTTGGGTTGATGGAGCGGATCAAAACGACATTGTTTTGACTGCTTACATTGTTAGCGCAACGATGGGAGCAGCCACGGGTGAAATTACTAGAGCAGAAGTGTCATTTACGGGCACTGGCGCACTGTCTACAGTTTCAATCTCATGACTGTTTATCTTGGTACGTTTGGCAAGGTTGAGCTGCAGCGCGAGTTTGATGGCAGCGAGATTACCGGAACAATTAACTCGTCAGACGTAAATGCGACAGGCAAGCGTTTCAGTTTTGACTTTGACCATGGGCAGCTATTAAGCGGCGATCAAATAGAAATTACTAGCACTAACGCTGCGGCGCTTGCCTTTATCGATAGTTATACGGACTCCAGCGCGAAAAAGTTTATTCATGTTGATGAACTGGATGGCATCCGTTTGTACAACTCATTTGCGCATGCGGTGAATGGTGGAACGGCTAACGCTGTTGCTTTGGCTGCAATTTCAAGTGACATTCCAATTAAGGTGAAAGTGGCCAATGCAGAGCGCCGACTGCTTGCGCAGTGCAATGGCTATGAGCTGAACACAGAGCGTGAAACCGTAGATACGACAACGCTGTCTGATGAATTTAGAAGCCGCATCAGCACATTGATGTCTGGGTCGGGACGCATGTCCTGCTTTTGGGAATACACAGGCAACACATCAGATGAGCTTGCAAATTATCTGCTGGAATTACAAATACGCACCAGAGTCGGCAGTCAATTTAAGGCTAGGTTTTATTTGAAAACTGATGCTTACAACCCAAGTGGAGTCGCGGCAAATGCAAATGACAACATTTGGTACGAGTTTAGCGGTGTGCTTACTAGCTGCGCTGTGCAATTTTCACCGTCAAATTCGGTGCAAATTACAGCGGATTTTATTACAACAGGCTCTATACAGATTCGTATGGACCTTGAGCCTGTAGACAAGATGCTGCAAGAGGACAACGGTGAGATCTTGCTAGAGCAGGGGACAACGGATGCTTTGGGGCTAGAAGGCAACTGATGCAGCCTCTATGATGAGGGGCATCTAGTGCCCTAAGCGCAGGCGTCATGGCAGATCTAAAAATCAGTGCCCTTAACGCTTTGTCTGGGGCAGACCTAGCGGCAGCAGACCTAGCAGCAGTCGTTGACTCAAGCGCAAGCGAGACAAAGAAACTTACCGTTAGCGACCTGATTGCTTTTGGCGTCACAGTCATTAGTGACGACACAATCCCCGGAGCAAAGATCCTGTTTGCTGCAGGTGATATTGCAACAGCAGCACTTGCGGACTCTGCAGTAACGACAGCAAAAGTTGCTGATGATGCGATTACAAGCGCAAAGCTCGCTAACGAGTCAACCGTTGATCTGGTCACAACGCTACCTAGCTCTGGAGCGTTTACTGGACAGCTTGCTTTAGATACAGATGATTCAAAGCTTTATATCTGGAACGGTTCGGCGTGGGTCAGCCTAAAAGCGGCTGGGTCACTCAACACTGCTAATGGCAGCACCACCGGCATCGTCAACATCACCACGACAACAAGCGGTGACACAGTAACGATCGCAGCGACGATTGATAACAGCACTGCTGCAAACCAGTTTTTGGCTGGTCCGACCAGTGGCGCTGGTGCATTGGCGTATCGCACGATTGCAGGGTCTGACATCCCAGTCGCAACCGCAAGTGCTAAAGGCGGTGTTGTGGTCAATGGTGAAGGGCTCCGTATGGACTCCAACACTCTTGAAATAGCCAATGATGTAACCCTCAGCACAACGCACCACCTCGTCACTTATGACGCAAAGGGGCTAATTACAGGTGGCAGGGTGCTTGCTGCTTCTGACCTGCCTGTTGCAACGTCAACCGCTGCTGGTGCGGTGATTCCTGGCAGTGGTTTGGCAGTTGATGCGTCAGGCAACCTCAACCACAGCAGCACGGTTTCAACTGGCACCTACACAAAGGTGACCGTCAACGCTCAAGGTCACATCACTGCAGGGGAGACATTAGTAGCGGCTGATATTACTTGTGCAATTGCTAAATAAGCTGGGTTATCTAAGCTCCAACCTCTTCTTTTCTATTTGATCTGTGTTCCACATAAATGTTTTAGCAGCTGTTCTAAGTTTTCTAACTTTTGAATCTATAACTGGTGACACATCAAATACATCCCATATAACTTCTTCATAATCAGGACTTTTTCTTTCAGACTCGTCCATTATTTTCATTGTTATATTTTTAGCAGTAGAAATAATTGCGCCACCAAAACCAAGACCAAATAATAAAGAATCAACCATACCGTTAATAGTATCAGCTACCTTATCTCTTTCTTTTCTTCTTCATCATCAAACGCTAAAGCAAATAAAGACTTGTTGCA
>FUIF01006638.1_pt1 | contig 10375 bp, 11 predicted proteins | sample 1003461 | NCBI WGS metagenome assembly FUIF01 (sample SAMEA80401918, study PRJEB19352) | marine metagenome
AGAGAGATCTCAAAAAGCTTTACAAGCTGAGATACAACAGCTTGAAGGCATCATAAAGAATGGTCTACAGACAGACTCTACATGGGAGAACATTCAAACTTCAGGTAGAGCTTTGGTAGATACTGCTACTAAACTAGGGCTTAGTTCTAATGACACTTCAAGGCTTTTTCTGAGTGGCTAACAATGCCCAAGCCACAAACCAAGAGCATTGGGAAGCTCTAGTTAATCCCTTTTTAGATGCTCAGAATATGCTTAATGATTTATTTGTTGATGTCCAAAGAAACTCTTTAATTCCTGGGGCTAGATCAATAAAAACTTTTGACCCTAGTAGAAGAACTAGAGGTTCTTACGGTTTAGGAGATGCTTTGATACCTCCTAGAACAACTTAACTAAGTAAAACTTTGTCGTGGCCACTAACATATCTACTTTATCCGCAGCACAACCTCCTATTGATGATCAGCTAGGTTCATATTACTCATATCCACAATGGAAATCTATATACAGTCAGGAAGATCTATCAACAGAGCAGGATCTTCCTAGTTATTTAGATTACTACAGGGGAGAACTTTTAAAAAGAGGTGAGCTAACTAGAGAAAAAGAAATTGAAATACAGAATTACTATGTCAATTGGGCTTCTGATGGAGCCTCTTTATCTCAAGATGAGTTTGATGAGTTAGCTAGTCAGTCCACCGCTTACTTACAAGGTAGTGAGAAAGAAGCTTCACTAGTATCCCGTGTATTCCCAACTTTAGATTGGGGTGGTTTAGATGTTGCTCAACAGAATGACTATCTAAACAGAAGTAAGAGAGCTTTGTTAGCTGCTGGCGAACTGCCTTTTGCTTCGCTAGTTGAAGGTGGGAGAGGTACTGTGCATGTAGGTAACTATGATTCTTTAGGCACTAGCCAAGCACAACAAAACATTGCAGGAACAGAAGCTCTACAAGCATATTATGCAGGAGCTATTGATCCTAGAGATTTGTGGCAAGTTTCTGAAGGTCTTGCTCCATCTGCCATGCCAAACAAAACAAAGTTTCAGGCTGACTTAGATGAAAGAGACTTACAAACATTCCGTGAGATCTTAGGACGTAAAGATTCTGATTACTCTAGAGCTATTAATAACGCTATCATAAACTCAATAGACCTTGAGTCTTATAAAGGGAATTGGTTCCAAGAAATATTTGCAGACAGGCCAGAAGAGATAACTCAGATTATAGTAGATGACCTACCTGAAGAGATAGTTAATATCCAACCGATGTTAATTAGGGAGATAGCCCGTAAGCAAGGTTTAGGAGATGCAGAGTTAGCAGGATTAAATTTAGAAAACAATTCTAGATTTTCTAATGAAAGATTTTTCTCTTTAATAAAAGAGCTAGCGATAAACCACGCTAACAACCAAGGTGTATTCAAGTATGACGCAGAGAATCCTGCTAATAACATACGTGTAACACCTCTTGGTCTGCCTGTGGCACATCCAGATTTGATGCGTAGCAGTTCTTTTAAAGATGTTGTTGAAGGAGACACTCGCCTTAATCAAAACCAAAAGAAGAGTATACTAGCATCACGAAAGAATTACATAAGTTCTTTAGAGCCTTACGTAAACACTCTCTTGTCATCCGATAATCTTCAGTCTGCTGTAGGAGATTCATGGCTAAAAGCAAAGACAGAACAACCAAGTCTTTATGAAAAAGACTATGAAGGTTTTATGATGGGTTCTTTTCTAATAAGAAGAATTATGATGAGTCTAAAAACTGGTGGGGTGGTTTTGCTTCTTCAGTACCTGAAGCAGTTGTTGGTATGGGGGCTTCTTTGGGAGCCTTACTAGGGTTTGATAAAGCTTCAGAACATTTAGCAGAGTATCAATCTAGCCAATCAAGAAGAAGGCAGTTAGCTTCTTTGTTTGGAGAAGATATGGGATGGAAGTATGACCTAGCTACTATTGTCCCTGCGGTTACTGCTGATTTAGGAGCTAGTTATTTATTAGCTGGACCCTTTACTAAGATTGCTAAATCACCAAAAGTTGCTCAAGCAGCTCAAGCTACTAAGGCAGGGGTTCGTGATGTAAAACATTTCTTAAAGACAGAAACATCAAACATCATGGCAAGTTTCAAAGGAGATAGTCCTGCTAGGATAGCTTCTAAAAAGAAGCTTGCTAGAGATATTGCAGACCCAGATAAAGCAGTCTCAGCTATAAAAGGTTTCAATGAATTAACTGCAAGAAGGTATGGCATACAGTCTGCAATATTTTTAACCGCTGCTAACAGAGCAGCAGGTTCTACATACGCTACTTATATAACTCCCAACCTGAAGACATGTCTCATGAAGAAAAGCATGACAGAGCTTTAGGTCCAAGTCTTCTTAGAGGTACAGCTACGGGACTAATCACAACAGGTTTTCAGCTCTAGGTTTTAGAACTCCTGGGGCAGGAGGTGTTGAAGACATTATATCTAAAGGGATTTCTTTTAGTTCTTTTAAGGGAGCTCTTAACAGTCTACCTGAAAAAGCTTTTGCTGCTAATACCAATACATTAAAGGCTGCTTTAAAGAAGCCTGTAAGTAAAACAATTTCAGATTCTATACTCAAAGCTAAGAACAGTTTAATAGGTACAACTTTGAGAGGTGCTTTCTATGAAGGTGCTGAAGAAGGTATTGATGAATTTGTAGGGTCATACATAGAGAGTATAGCTATGGATGAGTTTGTCCCTATGAGAGAAAGAATTAACCAGTCAATCTATGCAGGTACTTTAGGTGGTGTGTTAGGTGGAGCGGTTACTTTAGGAGCTGAGACAAAGTTTGGGTTAGCAGGAATGCAACGACTTGCTGAGAGCAGGTCTATAAAACGTAACCAAAAGATTGCGGAGGATGAAGCTCTTGAACAACTATCTCTAGAGGTTGAAGCAGCAGGAGCTCCTTTGGTTGCCCAAGAGTTACAGAATGCTATTGATGCACCAGAAGAAGTTGAAACTCCTGAAGACACTGAAGCTACTGATACTTTAGAAACTGAGGTTCCTGAAGAAGGCGATCAAGCTCCAACAGAACAAGCTCCCGTAGTTCCTATAGATCTATTTACTCCTAAGTTTTCTGGTAAAGAAGTACCTAAAGAAACTATTGAAAATTATTTATTAGGTTGGGTTCCAACAGGTGTAACTGAAGGATCTGAAATTAACATTGATTTCAAAAAGTTTGAGGGCAGTGAGGCCAACCCAATGAGAGTAGCTGTCGTTGATGCTAAAGGAGATTTTCCTGCACTAATCTGGCAGATAGACTCAGAAGCTTTGAGTCAAAAAATAAACTCTCAAAAAGGTAATAAGAAAGATGCCTTAGATAGTTACATTGGACATGAGTTAATACACTTATCAGAACTTGATTATGCCAGAGATCTTTGGAGAAACTCAGGTCCAGAAGTAGACTTTGTAACATTCTACACTGATTACACAGATCAAATTTATAGGGAACTAACTAACTCTGAAGCAGGTCTTGATGAAGTTAAGAAGTCTGTCTCACAATACTTAGGTATAGAAGAGAGTGATGTTATCCTTCCAGATGAAGGTCTATCTCAGATGACTAAAGGCGAAATAGTCTCGGAGTTTACTAGACAGTTTGCTGAAAGAGCTAACGCTGGAACGGTATCTGACTCATACTTCCAAGGCTTAACAAAGAAAAACAAACGACTGTTCTTAGAAAACTTACAAGGTTTAGTTGAGAAGGTTAGAGGAACTGTAGGTGATTCAAAGAATAACAACGCTTATGATTTTATACAAGAGTCAGCCGTTGACTTCTTAAACAATGTTGAAGGTAGGTATGCCAACATTTTCTTAGACTCTGTTAAAGGACGCTTCTTAGATTTTAATACACAACTTGAGCAAGCAGAAGCCCAAGCGGAGGCTAATCAAGCAGATCCAGAAACCGAAGTTACTAATGATGAACAAGAAGCAATACAAGTCCCAAATAAAATAGATGAAAAGTGGGCAGAAGCAATTTCTGAATACACAAAGAGTAGTGCCTTAACCTCTAAAGGAATCTCTGAAGCTAACGCAACGAAAAAAGAGTTAGCTTTAATACAAGCATTTGAAGCATACCTTGTAGCTGATCAAAACTTAATTGGTTTTAAGGGCGATGGTACACAAACAACCCCAATTTCTTTAGACCAAAACCAATTAGAGTTATTAAAAGAGTTTTTTGAAGAGGGGAAATTCCCAGAGGGTCTACTAGGAACTAAATTTGACACCTATATAAACTCGACAACACTGGGGGAAATAAGAAAGGTTTCTGAAAAAGCTGAAAGCACCTCAGAGTTTTTGTTAGCTACACATGGGTTACTTAATCCTGAATTAGACATAACGGAAAACTTTGTACTAGCCAATAAACCTAGCGATGTTTTTAAAGTAACTACAGAAGTTGATGGAGAGCCCATAACCCACGTCCCACCTAAAGTTAACATGGCCCCCATGACTTGGGCGAACCTTGAGGTTATGGATTCTTATGAGGAGATTGCTCCCATAATGAAAGACCTTACTGAAAAACTGTCGGCAAGAGCTGAGAAAATGGGGCTTACTTTAGAGCTTAAGAATGTGACTTATGGAGGTAGGGCACAATATAATAATATAATTAATGTCTCTGATGGGGTTGTTACAGCTAATATCTATGAACTTGCTAAAGAGTATAACAGTTTCTATGAGCCTGAGCTTATTGAACCTGTTTTAGGAGCAGAGATAATTGTAAAAAATATAGAAGATAAAGCTCTTAAAGAAATAGACTTTGAAAGTATTGCTTCAAACATAGACGATGCACAACTGATAGCGTTCTTGTCACAAGAGATTAGTCCTTACTTGAACCTTGATCCTAAGACTGTTGAAGACTTAACCACAGATGGTACTCTAAATATTTCAGAGAGTGCCCAAGTTCTTTCTGACTATGTAAAAACTTTTGTCTCTAAAGGTAGGAATCGTTTCATACCTAGGGATGAGTCTTGGTTATAAGTTCTTTTGCTGATTTAAAATCAGCAGCGATTCAAGCTCTTGAAAAAACCATAACAGAAGTAGGTAACATTGATGATGCGAGTATCCCATCAGTAGGTAAGTTTTCAAAGATCACGGATCAAGGTAAAGAGATGTTGGTTTCCAACTATTACTCAGGGAAGCTACTAGGTTATTTGAGGCAGGGAAGGATAGCCCCATTGACTCAACAGATTAGTTACGATCCTGCGGATAAAGAAACTTCTTTTGATATGATCCGAAACATGGTTAATCAAGAGACAGAGACTCAAACACCAGAGCCTACGGAAGATACCGAAGAAGCCCCACCTAAAGATCCTGAGTTGGATCAGATGGTGCAGGACATGAAGACGGAATTAGAAATACCAATGGTTGCATATGGATTTGATGGTAAGTACACCACAACTGAAGAAGCTGCACCATTACCTTTTGTTGGTAAGATTTGGAATACTTATCTAGCAATAAAGATTTAAGGTGGCAAAGGGAAGTCGAGAATAGGAATAGTTACATGGCTGCGGTCGATCAAGAAAATAAAATGATCGTTGGAGCAATGAACAAAATTGTTAAGCGTGACTTTGGAGAGTGGACTCCTCGTGTTAAGAAGCTGGTAGCTCAAGCATCAGGTAACACCGCAGGTACAACCCTACCTGACGGGGAACTAGAGCAGTTTACTTTGGAGAGAGATGCAGAGATTGATGAAGCTAAACTTTCATACACAAGCCCAGAGAATCTTATCGAAACTCTTAAAGATATCGAGACAAGTTTTGAACAGAGGCTTGCAGATAGGAAAAAAGAATTAGCTAAAGAAAACTTAGAGTCAGTCAACCGAGCGTATGAAGAGCTTGCCAAAGATTCTCCTGACCTAGTTAAAGAGTTACGTGATGTACGTAGAAAGATCACAGCTGGTGGAAGAGTTGCAGGAGCTAAGTTAAAAGAAGCTGATCCAGATAAATTTCCAGAAGGGGAGTTTAGATTCTCTGAACAAGAGGGGTTCTACCTTACAAGATCCTTTAGGTTATTTAAGCAGCCTAAGTGGAGAGCAGCTATCCTGGATCTAGAGAATAAACAGTTTAGAAAAATTAGGGAAGATGCAGCCAAAGCTTAAATCGAAGAAACAGAAGAGAATACTCATTGATGAAGAGATAACTGAAAGAAATATTGAAGCTACTAATACTCAAGACATGGGGTGGTTAACCCTCACTGAACTTGAAAAGAAAAAGATTGTTGAAGACTCGAATGAGGCTTTCAAAATTCTTGAAGAAGCTGAACTTAATTTGGAGCAACACTTTGTTAATGAGTTTAAGAAGTATGGTCCTGATGAAGAGACAGATATTCTTACAGGCAAACGTTCCATAAGCAAGCCTGTACGTTTAGCTTTGGGTGAGATTAACTCGCCTAAGTTTAACTTAGTACAGACCTTAACTAATGTTCGAGCACTAGGTAACTCTCTTGCTTTGGATATAAATCTAATGAAGTTAGGTAGACCTGAAGGGGCAGAGCTAAAAGATCACTGGATACTTACTTACCCTGAGTTTGAAAGACTCAAGAAAGAAGATATAGAAGAGGCAAGAAGATACGTTCACATACAAACAAACGTTAAGACTAATCCTCTTAGCCCTTTAAGAAATGAGAACGCTAAGTATTTTGTTGACCAAAACTTTTTAAAGTCTTTACAGGAGCGAGAAGCTTTCACCTCTTCTAACAGGCTGACTGATGTGTCGGCTGACAAGATTCAGAAGGCTCTTAAGAAAGCTGTTGGTGCATCACTAGCTTTTAAAACTTTAGGTAGTACAACTTACTTCACCCGTAACGTAGCAGGGTCAGGAGTTTTCTTCCCTTGGTCTCAAGGATTTTCTCCTACTAAAACTATTAAGAATTTAGGTAAAGAAACTTTGAGGTTGATGAACCCTACTCAAGTAGATGAGTACATACTTAAGTTATACAGGAGAGGTATGTTAGAGCCTGAGTTCACCGCCAGTATGCTACAAGATATGCTCTCTGGAGAAGTTACTGCGGAGTCTTTACAAGCAGAGATGTTTGAGATCTATGATGACATTCAAAAAGATAATGGACTAGATCCCGTTGATGCTAATAACCCTGACTCATTAATCAAAAGTTTAACTAAAGCAGGTAAAGCAGGTGGCCTGAAGATAAAAGAAAATGTTTATGATAGACTGATCAGGTTATCAATGATGACTGATTCTTTCTTCAAGATTTCATACTTTGAAAACGAAGTTAAGAACTTACAAGATGCAAAAGAATACGAGTTACAAACAGGTACTAATGGTAAGTACTCAAGGCTAACTGATTCCCAAATAGAACAACTAGCTGCTGATAAAGTTAAGAAGACTGCCCAGTTGTATTCACAGTCTTCAGTGCTGACTGATGCCTTCAATAAATCTCCTGCTGCTTTGTTAGTAGCTCCTTATGTAAGGTTCAGGATGGAAGTTGCAAGGATCATTGTAAATAGTTTTGTCCTGGCCAAGAATGAGATGTTAGATAGTAACCCGATTATAAGAGCCAGAGGTAGGAAACGTGCTGCTGGTATGGCTACTGTTGGGTTGTTCTCTTCAGCAGGTTCTATTATTGCAGAGCCTATGTTGGTGGGAATGTTGATTGCCCTAGGATTGGCAGATGAAGGAGCAGATGATCTTGATAAGGAAACTAGAGAGGCCTTAAGATTAGCAGCCCCATCTTACTTGAGAGATCATACATTCTTATACAGTAAAAAGGATGGTCAGTATCAGTCATGGGATCTAACTTACTTGAACCCTTACGCTATGTGGTTTGATGGTTTCTCCATTGCAGGTAGAAGCCTTAACAATGGGGAGAGTCCAGCCGTAGCAATGGGCAGACTTGGTTTATCAATGCTAGGAGCCCCATTAGTTGAAGGGCAAATAGCTACCACTGCTTTCTTCAATAGTATCCTATGAATAGAAGACTCTAAGGGCGAGACACTCTCTTATGAAAATGATTCAGGTATTGTACAAGCCTCAAAGAGATTGAGTAACTTTATAACTGAAGCCTACGGACCACCGTCTTTCAAAAGAGTTGCGGAGAATGTGAAAGGTTTATCTCAGGGAGATCTATCATACACGTTTGGTAAACTACTGAGAGATGAGTTCTCACCTTTGAAACCTTATGATGTAAAGCCTCAACAAGTTATGTTTGGGTTAGCTAGGTCTTTACGGGAGGGTAAACTTAGAAACTCTAAACTTATAAATAAAGTTTTAACTAACAGACCTTTGTCAGAATCAGAAGTCAATGCTATCGCTGACGAAACGATAAGGATATCAAAGATAACTCAGAAGATAGCTTCACAAAACCTAACTAAATTAGTTAACATAGGTGTAGCTCCTGAAGTTATTGCAGAACAGGTGGAGAAAATATTTGGGAGAGGAACTTCTGCTTCTATCTTTGCAGGACAAGGTAAGGTCCAAATGCCTAGTAGTAGGACGATGAATGCTGCGGCCTCCCGTCCTGAAGTTGCAGAAAGAATCGAGCAGTTTTTTAAATAGGGTACAAGAGAAGACAGGAGACGGTGTGCTCAATCTCTATGATTAACTTCTTGAGCCTCTTCCAAAAGGCTAACAGCATACAAGCAATCACTCAACGTCCTGCCGTTGTTTATAAATACGTAAGGCTCATCTAAATGCATGCGTTCATTTTCATTCTCGCTGAATTGATAGGGGTTCTCAAACCAAATACCCCAGTGACCTTCAGATGTTTCACAATCATCAGGTAAGTTTTTAGCTTCAGCTATTCTTGTGTCTTGAACGACGTAGTTGTTTTCAAATGCATCAAGTGCTTCGTATAGTCCTTTGTTTATTTTTCTTAGTAACATAATTTTTTAAAGTAAAAACCCCGCCACCTGCAAAACCTAGAAACAGATGACGGGGGGTGTTTGCTAATACCAATGTGCAAAAATTAAAGATCTTTTCGATTGTAGGTTTTTATAACTTTGTAGTTAAGTATCTTCATAATTGTATCAACAGATTTCCTGTTAGGCAACACATTAAATGACCAGTCAGGGTTGTCTACAAACATGATGGTATACTGACCATCATCTTCTTTTATGAGGATGGCAGGAGATTTCTTTTTAGTCATGCATCCTTTCCGCTAAAGTTACAAAAGCTTTAGCAGCAACTTGAGGTAGCACCCCATTGCCTAGCATTCTTAGTCGGTCCACTCGGTTGGCAGTTGGTCCATCCCACTTCGAGCCCCATCAGTTGCTCCACCCACGATGGGTTCAGCCTGTTCGGATTGCTCACCTGTTTCGTGATCCGCTTCTGCTTGCTGTTCTTTCCTGGGTGTCCCTTGTGGTCGCTCGCTGATGGCGTTCCCCACTGTTCGGGGTTCTTCCCAGTCGTACTGCTGTTGGTTCTGACAGGCTGGCCAGAGCGTGTCTCGGTAGCATAGTCTAGCCTCCCATTCGATCTGTCCTTTCCGTCCTTCCGTATCACTGTCGGACCTGAACCCTTGTGATCGCTCGTCGTAGGAGTCGGCCAGTTCTGCATGGCTATGGCTTCCCTCAGTTGGATGTTGCCCCACTTCCCCTCTTGTATCTGTTTCAGTCTCATCCCTCCCGACACTTCCGCAATTGTTGGAGTCGGCCAGTTGGCTACCTCTTCTCTCAAGTTTTTGCATCCGCCTTTCTTCTTGGCTCTGGCTAATGCTTCGGCTGATCGTGGAGGCAAGGTGTCCATTGTCGATGGTGTACCCCATAATGAACACTCGTTTTCTCTGGTGTGGAGCTCGACTTCAGACGCTGAGAAAATTCCTGCCGTTGCCCGATAACCCACTGCTTCCAAACTTTGGAGGACATACTTGAGAACAGATTCTCCATCGGCTGTTTTACTGCTGATGATTCCCTCAACATTTTCGAGAAACACAACTGCTGGTCTGCACTGTTTGATACCTTCGAGTATGTAGGGGAAGAGGTGTCTTGGGTCTTCCGTCCCTCTCTTCTTTCCTGCTGCGGAGAAAGGTTGGCAAGGGAACCCTCCTGACATGATGTCCACGCATCCACGAAACTTTCCGAATGGGAACTCTTTAAGGTTCGTGAACACAGGTGCTGGATGAATTTGATTCGCTTCCATCTTCGCAACCAAGTTCGCCACAGCGAAGGCTTCGATTTCAACATGAGCGACTTCTCGCACATTTGGGAGAACTCTTCTGAGTCCAAGCCCAATCCCTTCGTATCCGCTACAGAGGGACAGGTGTCTGATATATTTTTTGGTAGTATCCACATTATTTGCTTTCTATTGTTTAGGTTTATTGGTTGTCATTTTCGAGGATCATCTGATAGAACTTTTTTGTAGCCCCTTCATCACCCTCAAAAAGAATTGTATTTAACTGCTTCTCTCTTATCCCTACAACTCTCCA
>FUIF01013105.1_pt1 | contig 10367 bp, 9 predicted proteins | sample 1003461 | NCBI WGS metagenome assembly FUIF01 (sample SAMEA80401918, study PRJEB19352) | marine metagenome
TCTGCGTCCGACTTTACACCCTATGCAGATATTACTGAGGCTCAAGCGCAAGGCTGGGTCTGGGGTCATGTATCACAGTCTGATACTGAAGCTGCCATAGCGTCAAAAATCGACGCAATGGTAAATCCAACGACTGCTGACGGAGTTCCGTGGGCAGCATAACCTGAAAGGAGATCAACGTGACTGAAGACAAAAAGGTCATTACGATTGACGATGTAGAATACACTGAAGATCAACTGAGCGACACTGCAAAGATGTGCATAAATCACATCAATTCGCTAGACCAGAAGATCGGATCTGCGCAGTTTAACTTAGTGCAGCTTCAGATGGGCAGGCAGGGCTTTATGGCCGAGCTGAAAGCCGCCCTTGAGCCTGACGCGGAATAGCCGCGCAGCATAACGAAAACGCTAGGGGCAGCAAAACGCTGCCCTTTTGCGCATCAAATGGTCATGTGTTACACTGCGGCAAGCGCGCAACACCAACGAGGCAACGATGGCTCTGATTAGATTAGACGTACCCGCTGGGGTTTACCGCAACGGCACCGACTTGCAGAGCATGGGGCGTTGGCGCGATGCCAGCCTGATACGTTGGATCGACGGCACGATGCAGCCGGTCAAGGGTTGGCGCACAAGGTCAGACACCGCCACGAATGCCACGCCGCGCGGCATGGTAAACTGGGCAGACAATTCAAACGACCGCTGGTATGCCACCGGCACATATAACAAGCTATACGTCTACGGCGGCAGCACCGGCACGCAATACGACATCACGCCGACAGGCTTAGCCACTGGCCGCGAGGATGCTGTCGCGTTCACCGGCTACGGCGGCAACACATATGGCAATTACGCATACGGCATTGCTCGCCCAGACACGTCACGCATTCAGCCTGCAACCGCGTGGAATTTGCAGCTTTGGGGCGAATACCTGCTGGCCAATAACCGTGATGACGGCAAGGTCTACGAGTGGCAGCTGGACAACACCGCAATCGCTGCGCAAGTTGCCAATGCGCCAATAAACAACAAAAGCATCGTCGTGACGGAAGAGCGCTTTCTGATGTGTCTTGGCGCGGGCGGCAATGTGCGCAAGGTGCAGTGGTCAGACCGCGAAGACAACACGACGTGGACGCCGTCAGCGCAGAACGAGGCTGGCGATCTTGAGCTATCCACAGAAGGCGAGATTATGGCCGGCGTGAGCGTGAAGGGCCAGACGCTTATCCTGACGACGCGCGATGCGCATGTCGCCAACTATATTGGCCCTCCATATGTGTACGGCATTGAGCGCGTTGGCTCAGCCTGCGGGCTTGCGGCCAACTTGGCATATGCCAGCGTAGACGCCGGATGCTTCTGGATGGGCGTCCACGCGTTCTACGTCTACAGCGGAGGCCGAGTGCAGGAGATGCCGTGCGACGTGTCTGACTACGTTTTCAACGACATCAACCGCGCGCAGATCAGCAAGGCGTTTGCCATGTCAAACGGCACATACGGCGAGATATGGTGGTTCTACCCGTCGAGCGACTCCACAGAGAACAACCGCTACGTCGCATACAATTACGTCGAAAACACATGGTCGATTGGCACGATGGCGCGCTCTGCGGGATCTGATGCAGGCACGTTTATCTATCCTCTGATGGCCGACCCGTCTAACAATAAGATATACGAGCATGAGGTGGGCTACGAATACAACGGCGCAACGCCGTTTGCGGAAACCGGACCGATTATGCTTGGCTCCGGCGACAACGTTGTCAGCGTGACGGAAATGATCCCCGACGAAAAAACTCAAGGCGATGTCAGCGCCACGTTTAAGACGCGCTTCTACCCCAACGGCACAGAGAGATCGTATGGGCCGTTTAGCATGGCCAACCCGACCAACATGCGCTTCACTGGCCGTCAGGTGCGGATGCGCGTTGACGGCGCACGTCTTGCCGACTGGCGTGTCGGCGTGAACCGGCTAGACGCTGTTGCGGGTGGCCGTAGATGACGCAGCAGTACCGCGCGCCAGAGCCAAGGGGCGACGACTGGATGGCTTGGGGTAGGCGTCTGATGCTTTACCTCGGCCAGACGCGATCACAGCTCGTGCAGCAGACGGGCGGCGAGAGCGCGGCAGAAGATGGTGTGATAATGTGGGATCGCACAAACGAATACCCCGTTGTCAGCAAGAACGGCGAGTGGCGGCAGATCGTGCTGGAAGACGGCCACGCTGACTTCATTCTGACGTCTGACGTCACGCCTGTTGCAGCCAACACGGCGTACAAGCTGACATATGACGCGCCCACCGGCAATGATGGCATCACGCAAGGCACGCCAGCGTCGCGCATTGTATTCGATGAGGCTGGCCAATACGTCGTATCGTTCTCCGCGCAAATATCATCGACGTCAGCCAGCACGGTTCACTTCTACTTCTGGCCCAGCGTCAACGGAACTAATGTGGCAGACAGCGCAATGACAGCAGCGCTGCACCAAAACAACGCCACGGTTGTCACGTCACGCACGCAGATATTCACGCTTGCGGCTGGTGACTACTTAGAAGTGAATTACATGATCGACAGCACGTCGGGCTTCTTAAACTACACCGCAGCGTCTTCGCCGGTGCCAGCAATACCCGCGTCAACTTTAGCGATTACGAGGCTTCATGGGTAAAGAGCTTGAAAGATGTCGACCGTGGATTGAAGCCGCTTTGGAGTATTCCGGCGGCACACATGACTTTATCGACGTGGCCGAAGGTATATACAAGGGAACGATGCAGCTCTGGCCTACGCCGAGGGGGTGCATCGTCAGCGAAATAGTGGTATATCCGAGAAAGAAAGTTTTAAACGTGTTTCTTGGCGGCGGCGAGTTGGATCAGATTTTAGAAATGCATGAAGATGTGATAGCATGGGCAAAAGCGCAAGGATGCTCTGCGTTGACCATGACAGGCCGCTTAGGCTGGAAGAAACCACTGAAGGCGCATGGCTGGAAGCCACTGCACACCTCATACGTTAAGGAGTTTGAATAATGGCAGGCGGTAAAGGCGGGTCAACCACTAGCACAGTAGAGGTGCCAGAATATATTGAGGAAGCGGCGCGCCGTAACTTGGCCAAAGCGGAAGGCATCAGCCAGATCGGCTTCACGCCGTATTACGGGCCAGATGTTGCCGCGTTTACGCCGTTTCAGCAGGCAGGGTTTCAGCAAACCGCTGACGTTGCGTCTGCGTTTGGCATGGCCACGCCGACATCTCAGCGAGACATCATGGGTGGCATGGGCGCGCCAACGCAATACGCAAACGGCGTGATGGGCTACAGCTCAGCGCCCTTGTATGAGCAGTCGCTTGCCGAGCTTGAGCGTAGACGCCCAGCGCAGAAAGAGTATATCGACAGCTTCTTCATCGATCCGGTGACAGGCCAAGCCGGATCGCGTGTGCTGCCCGCAGTCGACTACAGCCAATATATGACAGGCGCAGAAGAGCGTGAGCGCGGCCGCCAAAACGATTTGGCGATTGCTCAGGCAGAAGCTTCGGCGGGTCAATACACCGGCCCGATGACAATGTCGCCGGACGCGTCGCCGTCTGATATGGACAACGCTATGCAGTTCCACGCGTCACGCATGGGCCGTGGATCTGATAACTGGCAGACCGCCGACGAGATGATGTTCCAGCAAGGCAAGATCAACGCGGCTGGTTTTCCGATTGACGCGCAGGGCAACGTTATAAAAGCCGAAAGTTTTGGCGAAGTGGCTGGCGATATAGGAAACTTCCTGACAGGCGGCGCTTTTGTAGGCGCAGCAGGGCGTGAGCTTGGCATTCTGCCGTCAACAGATGATAGGATAATGGCGATGGACCCAGATGGGCGCGCAGGATCGGCGCCACCCGTTAGGCCATTCATTGCGACACCAACCGTGCTGCCTATGGATGGAAGCCCATATGTAGCACCTGCGGGTGGTGGCACAAAGAGGCCATCTGCGCGACCAAGCGATGATATCGTAGGCAAAGACCCTGCCACCGGCTCAAATGTTTACGCGATGACAAAGAACGACGATGGCACATATTCTTCGTCAGGCGGCAGGGACGAGGCGGGCGGCTCAGCAGGCGGCGGCGGCGAGGATAAGATCCTGTGCTGCGCATATTATAACCTTGGCTACCTGCCGCGCGAAATCTGGCGCTTGGATCAACGTTACGGCGTGTGGCTGCACCGCAATGATCCTGAGCTTATGGAAGGCTATCACGCGTGGGCTGCTCCGTTGGCTGAGTATATACAGAAGGATACACGCGGGGCCAAAGTCGCTCGCGCGGTGATGTGGCCCATTGTTAAGGCGTGGGCGGCAGAGATGGCGCACAAGCAGCGCCCAGAGAAGCACAAGCCGAATGTGGTCGGCAAGATGATTATGGCGATTGGCGAGCCGTTTAGCCGCGTGTGCGGCATGCTCAAGCCCCGCGAGATACGAGGAGAAGCATAATGGCAAGCCCAGTTATACCATTTAGAGGGGGGCCGCAGGCGCCAGCCCCAACAACCGCGCCGGTTGGCGGGAAGGGCGGCATGGGCGGTCAGCCAATAGCACCCACCGCTGGCTTTAACGTAAACCAAGCAGCGGCTGGCGCATTAGAGCAGGCAATGGGCGCAACGCAGCAGGGTCTGGGCTTCACGCCGATGGGAATCACGCCTCAGTCGTACCGCCCAACGATGCAAGGCGTATCGGGTACGCAAACCGCGTATGGCTACAATCCAGCTCAGCAGCGCCTGCAGGGAATGCAAACCGGCTTTGGCTATGACCCCACAGGCCAGCGTGTCATGGGAACTCAACGCGCTGTTTCATACGACCCAGCGCAGGCGCAAGCTCAGCAGCTCGCAACCACAGACATCTCGCAGTATCAGAACCCGTATCAGCAGCAAGTGATTGACATGGCGATGCGCGACATTGGCTCAGCGCAGGAAACGGCATTAGCTAAGCAGGGCGCGCAAGCCACCGCCGCGAAGGCGTTTGGCGGCTCGCGTCAGGGCATTGCCGAAGCGGAAACGCGTTTGGGCTTTGGCCAGCAGGCGGCAGACGCTGCCACTAAGATGCGCCAGCAAGGCTTCCAGCAGGCTCAGCAGGCGGCGATGTTCGACGTTGGCCAACGCGCGTCCACTGAGGCGGCCAACGTTGCAGCTCAGCAGGCGGCTCAACGTTTCGGCGCAGAGAGCCAATACGGCGCGCAGGCGGCAAATATTGCCCAGCGCCAACGTGTTGAGGCGGCAAACGCGGCAGCGGAAACGGCAGCGGCTCAGTATGGCGCTGGATCTGCGCAGGCGGCGCAGGCAGCAAATATAGCCAGACAGCAGCAGATCGAAGCGGCCAACGTTGCAGCCCGCACCGGCGCAGCGCAGTATGGCGCAGGCGCTCGCACAGCGGCGCAGCTTGGCAACATCAACCGCGCACAGCAAGTGCAGGCTGCCAATGCAGCGGCGCAGATGCAGGCGGCGCAGTTTGCGGCGCAGCAGCGGGCATCTGCTCAGTCGCAAAACTTGGCCGCGCAGCAGTCTGCGATGGGAACGCGTTTGGGTGCAGCTCAGCAGCTCGCCGGACTTGGCCAGCAGGCATTCGGCACAGGGCAGGCGATCCAGCAGCAGCAGATGCAGCAGGGCCTCATGCAGCAAATGTTGCAGCAGTCTCTGATCGACGCGGCGCGTCAGCAATATGCGGGCTACACCGGCGCACCGCTGCAGGCGCTCACAGCGCCATTAGCAGCGCTCGGGGCCACGCCAAACCAGTCAACGACGACAACGCAGAACCAAGCTGGGCTACTCAGCTACATTCAAGCGCTTAGCGGCATGGGGGCGTTTGGCAGGTAGATGGATTATCGTCAAGCAGCCAGAGACGCAGCCAGCAGATACGGGATAGACCCCGACATGTTCCTGCGCCTCATACAGCAGGAGAGCAGCTTTAGGCCGGACGTCGTAAGCCCGAAGGGCGCTATCGGCCTCGGCCAGCTCATGCCTGCGACGGCCAAGGAACTTGGCGTAGACCCGACAGATCCAATGCAAAACTTGGAAGGCGCTGCAAAGTATTTAAGCCAGCAGCTCAAGCGTTTTGGAGATCCGTCGCTTGCGCTGGCCGCGTATAACGCTGGGCCAACGCGTGTGGCTAAGCTTGGCAGGGTGCCAAATATTGCGGAAACGCAAAACTATGTGAAGACGATTTTAGGAGAAGGGCAAACCACGATGGCAACTCCAATGGATAGGGCGCGCGAAGAAGAGCTGCGCATGCAGATGCTGGCCAGCGGAACGGCTCCACAAGCAGCGCCACGCGCGCCATTGTCAGCGCTAATGCAGGATCGCCCGCAGGCAGCGGCAGCGCCGCAGCAGCGCAGAAGCGGCTTCGGCGGCATCATGGATTACCTTGGCACGCCAAGCCCGACAACCGGCCTGAGCAGAGCGGAGCAATTTGCTGCGGCGCTCGATCCGCTGATCATGCCGGAGATGCGTGCTGGCGAGGCGATCAGGGCGCGCGGCGCGCAGCGGCAGGCGGCTGCCAAGCGAAACAAGACGATTGAATATTTGGAGAAATATTCTCCAGAAGCTGCTGACTTGATGCGTGGCGGCCTGCTAAACGCATCAGAGGCGTTGAAAATATCAAGAGACACAGAGGCGCGGTCTTTGGCTAAGCGTGCATCTGAGGCGCTACAATCAGGCGACATGCAGACAGCGATGGCGATTTTAACCCAGCTTTCGCCAACTGCGATGGGCCAGCAGATTGCAGCGCAAGCTGTCAAGCCGCCAAGCGAAATACTGAGCGGCGGCAAATACACCGTGACCTACCCAGAAGGCAGAAGCGGCGAGCCTGTGATTACCATAAATGAAGACGTAGTAGCCGCGGAACAGCGTATTGCGCAAGCAGAGCGTGAAGCGAGAAGGGAGGCCACTGGCTTGCCGACCGACGCGAGGAAGGCAGAAGAAGCTGACTTTGAGGCGATCACGGCAATAGACAATTTAATGCAAGACATATCCGGCATCATTGACGACTTTGGATATGACCCAGCGACAAAAGAGTTTACCGGCCCGCTTGATATTGGCCCTTCTGGGTTTCTTAAGGGGGCCCTTGGCTCGATGGGCGTTGGCGGGCAGGGCGCAATAGACACCGTCAAAGCGCGCGACGAATTTGAAAGATTTAAGACGCGACTTGTAAACACCAGCCTGCGTTTGAATAAGGGCGTTCAGACTGAAGGCGACGCGCAGAGGGCTGCAAAAGAGCTTGGAGACGCTCGCACTGAGGCGACAGCATACGCTGCGATCCAAGAGCTTCTAAGGATAAACCAGAGAGCGCGTGACAATCGCTCTGCGGCGATAGCGCGACGTAGAGAGCGGTTTAAGCTAGACCCAGTTGAGGTTCCAGAAGGTACGGCCCCAGATTTAAAGTGGAGCATTAAATAATGATTATTAGAAATAGACGGCGTTGGCGAGGTCGAAGTTGATGATGCTTTTGCGAATTTAAGTATTAGCGAGCAAAACGCATTTGTTCAAAAAATCGTTCAAGACGCCGCGCAAGGCGTGACGTCCAGCGACATGGCCAAGCCGGATCAGCCGCCAGCGGAAACGCAGCGGCTGCGTGCTGGCGCTCAGGGGCTTACGCTTGGCTTTGCAGACGAGATTGAGGCGGCTTTGCGGAACCCACTTTCAGCAGCGGGCCGCGCTCTTGGTTTATCTGAGGGGAAAAGTTACGAGGAAAACCTTGAGCAGATACGCGGAAAATTGGAGGCATATAGAGCCGACAAGCCGCTTGAGGCGATTGGCGCTGAAATCGGCGGCGCTGTAATCCCAACGGCGCTTGCTGGTCTGCTCACGGCAGGCACAGGCGGCGCTGCAGTTGGCACCACAACCGCCGCAAGGCTTGCGCCGACCATTGCGCGAGCTGCTAAAATTGGAGCCATAGAAGGCGGTATAGCTGGCTTTGGCGCCGGTGAAGGCGGTTTGGCTGAAAGAGCCACAAGCGCTGCAACTGGCGCTGCTTTGGGTGGCACGCTGGGCGCAGCCGCGCCTGTTGCGGTGCAGAAAGGTGGCCAATTTCTGCGCAGAGTCGCAGACAGCTTAGGTATAGGCGGCGAAAAACGTGCGTTTACGTTTGCGGAGAGAAAACTTTTGGAAGCGCTTGAGCGTGACGGGCTAACACCTAGAGAAGCGGCAAAGCGATTAGACGAGGCCCGCCAGCTTGGCATAGAGGATATTACAGTAGCGGATCTTGGTGAAAACTTACGCGGCGCTGGATGGCGGGCGCAGGCTGTGCCATCCGAAGGGCGTCAAAAAGTTGTCGAGCAATTCGCTGAGCGTCAGCAGCGTCAGGCAGAGCAAATATCCGAGCAGGCGAGAGACATATCTGGAGTGCAAGGGCCAACTGGCCTTGATTACCTTGATGACCTATCTGCACGCGTAAGAGCAGAGGCAGAGCCAGCGTACAGAAAGGCGTATGAGATCGAGCTGGATGCAGCACCATTTCAAAGTATGGACAAAAAGCAAGGTCGTGCAGGACGCTTACAGAAAAGCTGTAGAGATCGCAGACATCGACCCAGACATAGATATATCTGGAATGCCCAAAGATCTGGGCAGATTTTTATCTGCGGAAGCCGCTGCTGGCGGCGCAGTTGGGATGCCGACTCAAGTAGCGCATCAGATTAAAAAAGGCTTGGATGCTTTGATTGAAGCTGAAACTGACGCAATCACTGGCAAGGTGACTTCGCGCGGCAGGGCGTTGACTAAGCTGAAAAAGACGTGGAACTCTGAAATCGTAAGGCAAAATAAGCCATATGAAGCGGCCAACATTCAATTTGCAGACAGCGCAAGGCTGAAAGACGCATATAACGCCGGATTTGATTTCACGAAAATATCAGAGAAAGAGCTGGTCAAGCGTGTTGGTAAGATGTCTAAGGGCGAAAAAGAAGCCTTGCGCACTGGTTTAATTAGCCAAGTTGAAGAGCTTGCATCGAGGACAGGTGACGCAAGTGACTTCGTCAAAACTGTTTTTGGCACACCGAGAAAGCGCGCCGCTTTGAGGCTTACATTTGACAACGCAGAACAGTTTGAGCGTTTTGAGCGGTTTATGAAAATTCAGTCTCAAAAGACACGCACTGCACGCAAAGTTATGGGAGGTTCTGAGACGGCTGAAAGAATGATGCAGAGAGATGACGCTGCCATAGACGCGGCCAGCCTTATCAATCTTGGCATGGGGAATGTCGCTGGTGCTGCTCAGGGAATGGGCGCACAAGCAATATCACGCGCTCAAGGGATGGGCGAAAAAAGCGCGGCGCAGATGTCCAGAATGCTGTTCGAGCAAGACCCAGCAACACAACGCAAAATGCTGGGAAGCCTACTGCAGCGTGAGCAGATGGATGAAATGCAACGCAGACGCATGATGCAGAGGCCTGAATTTTACTCTGGCCTTCTTGGCGCGACAAGCGGCCTTCTGGCTGGCGGCGATTGAGCAAATGACGCAAACGCGGTAAGATGCACGAAACGAATAGGACATAAAAATGCAACCACAGCCAAAAGATCGTCGTGAAATCGAAAGCATCGTGCAGAACGCGATCAGCGAGGCCGTTGACTTTGTCGAGAGCGAGATCAGCGAAGACCGCATCAAGGCGCAACGCTACTACGACGGCGAGGTTGATATTGGCCACGAAGACGGGCGCAGCAAGGTTGTGGCCACAAAGGTACGGGATACCGTACGCTCTGTGAAGCCAAGCCTGATGCGGATCTTCATGTCCACTGCGAGGCCGGTAGAGTTTATCCCGAAGGGGCCAGAAGACGTTGCATTGGCTGAGCAGGCCACCAGCTACATCCAACACGAGTTTACGCGCTTGAACGGATACCGCGTGCTGAACGACGCCTTCCAAGACGCAATGGTGAAGAAGCAGGGCATCGTGAAGGCGTATTGGCACGACTACCCCGTGGCCGAGATATACACCTACACCGACCTGTCTGATGACGAATACACGTTTCTGATCCAAGAAGATGACGTGGAGGTGATTGAGCATACGATGGAAATGTCCATCGAGATCGACGAGATGGGCATGGACATCGAGCTTCCTGTCCATTCGGTCAAGATTAGCCGCACGGAGATGAAAGGCGAGCTGCGTATCGAAAGCATCCCGCCGGAAGAGTTTTTCGTAAACCGCGACTGCCGTTCATTTGATGACGCATATGTCGTGGCGCACCGCACAGACATGCGCGTTGGCGATCTGGTAGAGATGGGCTTCGATTTCGAGGTCATCTCCAACCTGACGCCATTTGACGGCACAAACGATATGTCTGGCGCAGAGGTGCTTGAGCGCCAAGGCTACGAGGAAGACTTGTCGGACGAAGACGAGCTAGATCCAGCCATGAAACTTGTGGGCATTACAGAAGCCTATATGCGTATGGATGTGGACGG
>FUIF01012161.1_pt1 | contig 10366 bp, 23 predicted proteins | sample 1003461 | NCBI WGS metagenome assembly FUIF01 (sample SAMEA80401918, study PRJEB19352) | marine metagenome
AAAAAAGTTGTAACTGCCTGGGAATCAATAAGTTACAAGGCAAAAAAAGTTTGAAATATTCGTGTGCGTGTGCGTGTGGGGTTATAAAAGAGGCGAAATTGCGTCTAAGGGCAAAAGTCGGAGTGCCTAGTATGATTGGTCATCGAAAGGAAAAAAGGCCTTATATCGAATCTATGAGCGTCGAGGCAAAATCGCAGTAACGCAAAACGTCCGACTATATTGTGCTGGGGCAAAAATATTTTTTGGTGGGTGGGTGGGGTGGTCCTTAATTAGAATGATTCTAAATAAGACGTGAAACCTTGATGCAACCTTGTTGCAAAAAGACAGTAACGTATACATCCATATATTATTGTGTATACATAGTTAAAAAAGCAAAAAAATTTAGGCGACCCTATTTTATTTTAGACCCCCCCTATCAATAAAAAAATTATTTTCTTTTTGTAAAATATTCTGTAAAAGCGCTATATAACCCATTACCCCTGGGTGTCTCGTCAAATTTGTACCTTTACCCTATGACAGACTTAAGATTAACACCACAAGGTATAATGAGCACCGCTCGACCAGGCCAAACTGAGATTCAGCGATTGGCTGCCCTTAAGAAGATGCAGAAAAGAGAGGAAAAGATATCTATGATGACTTCAGCGATGAACCGCAAAGACATGATGGATGAGTTTAGACAACGTTACAAGTAGTATAGAAGTAGTTGTCGCTGTCTTCAGTAATCCACTTACCGTGCGACTCAGCATTGTATGTCTGGGTGCATACCTTGTAGTCAGGCTTCTTTGGAAAATCTTTCGTGGTAAATGATGGTTCAATCCATCGCACCCTATTGTTAGGTTGTAATGCAAAGCAACCATTATCCAGTATTATAACGTGATGTGACTTATGCTCGTGAGGAGTCTCACTTAGTGATAGGTCAGCATTCTCATTAGTCTCCGATGCCCATTGTATTGTACATAGGTATTCGCCGTCATACCACTTTCGGTCCTTCATAAACACCGATGCTGTCGCATCTGCTATATATGCCAACTCCACAACGGAGAACGTCTTACTGAAACTATTCCATAGGCACAGCTGATGAAACGGCATATGTGGCACATCGTGAGGATTCTTGTCTCTATCTATCAGTGCAGAGCACGGAAGCTTATCTCTCATAACACCATTCTCAAGAAGAACTTGGAACAAGGGTACTTGCCCTGGTAGACACCTAACGGATACAATCCGCCCTAGGAAGAACTCACCGTGATGAGATTTCATATCGTATAAGTATTCAGCACGTACCCACACATCAACTGGTGGGAAACTAGATTCTATGTATGCCATTTATGTAGTTTAATATTAAGTTAATTGCTTGTCTATCGTCCTTGGAGTTGTTTATGATTTCGTTAATCTTGTTAGCGATGTAGTACCTCTCCTTGGATGCACCCCTCTCTTTAGCAGCACTTGTGAAGGGGGTTATACTTTCGTTCCATCTTGGGTTTTGCATGGCACTAGTTTATAGGTTGTATTATTATCAGAGTTTCGATTAAGAATATTAAGAAGTTCCATCGCTTCGCTAGCCCTCTCAATCTGAAGGACCTCACTCACCCCATTTAGCATATACACGTTTATGGACTTTGGCCCTACGTATACTTCCTTTAATATCTTATACCCCATAGTCGTATCTGTCTTTGATTAGTGTTAAAGTATCTCCTTGCACTAGGTCAGGGTCTATAGGCACACCCAAGAACCGAACCTCGAAGTGGAGGTGTGGCCCTGTTGACCTACCTGTCGAACCTATTATCCCTATCCCATCGCCTGCGCTCAGGGTGTCACCCTCCTCCACTAGCAGTGACCAGTGATGAGCATAGTAGGTCTCTAGCCCATTGAAGTGTCTCACTACAACTAAGTTGCCGTACCCACCATTGTACCCTAACTCAGCATACCGCACTACTCCATCCCATACGGAGCGAGAGGTATCTCGGTTACATCCTGCGTAGTCTATTCCGTAGTGCATACGACCCCATCTCCATCCATAGCCACTTGATACATGACCCGTTGAGTGGAACTCAAACGAGTCTAGGTATAGTGTTATGGAGTCAATAGTGCTGTCGTGTCTGTAGTGTATGTACGGACAATAGTCATTGTACATAGTGTCCAAAAAGGGAGGGGGAGTTTCAACCTCAGTGGTATCCACATCCCCCTCACCTACACATAAGAAGAAATCCGTCTCTAAGGTATGTCTATTAGGCATAGACATATATACGTTAATCAACATTAGCCCCACAATAAAGAAGCATACTACTACATTAAAAATAAAATTTCTCATTCCTCTTTTCTATATATGATATATGATGGCAGCTCACTGCTAGGAGAGTAGGACACTATAATTTTGTCCCATCCATTAGTAAGGGTATAGACGACATTACTATCTATAAGTTGGGTCATAACCCTATAGCCGTCACGATTGGATTCCTTCATGAGCTGCGATTGTGTTAATCCAAAATACGAATGTTGTCCGTAACAACAAGACGTAATTAGAAAAAATTAATTGCTTGTAAGATGCTCTTCATAACGATGGCACGCTTCAGCAAGTAAGAAGTATATGTCTTGGTCTTCCCTCATAGCAGAGTATAGTATCTCAATAAGTTGGCCCCTAGTACCCCTAAATTGGTAGGACATCATCGCTCCAGGCTCACCCTCTATGTTTATAAGTACAGATTCCTCCATAGTCTACATTTAGTGCTCCCATCAGGACTCGAACCTGAAACCTACTGCTTAGAAGGCAGTTGCTCTATCCAGTTGAGCTATAGGAGCAATATTATGACGAAAGTTATCATATTTTATGACGACTTTATGATGAGAATATCCTTATATATCAACATTTATGACAAGATGACGACTTTAGTAGTCAAAAATTTAGTATTAAAAAAATATTTGAGAAGAAAATATATAAGAGAGTATATAGTGTAAAAAAGTTGTCATGTCGTCATACTTTATTTCTATATTAGTGGCATAAATTAAATTTAATATGAATTACCAACCAAAGAACTTGTCTTTCGATGACAAGGCACGAGAACGCTTAGTTAGTGGCATTAAACAGATAGCTAAGGCAGTGAAGTCAACCCTCGGCCCAAGAGGCCGTACGGTCCTTATAGAATCTAACGAGCATACGCATGGCATTACAGTAACGAAGGATGGAGTCACCGTGGCTCGCTCCATCGCTCTTCTCGACCCCGTCGAGAATCTCGCTGTTCGCATGGTAAGGGAAGCAGCCGATAGGACTGCCCTATCGTCTGGTGATGGAACTACAACAGCCATCGTATTGACGGAAGCCATTGTCATGGAGGGACTAAGGCTGATTGAGCCCCATCATAATGTTACTGAGGTGATACGTGCGATTAATAAGAAGGCGCAAAGCATCATAAAGGCGCTTGATAAGGACTCAGTTAAGATAAATCAACGTAGACTACAGGACGTAGCCACCATATCTGCGAACAATGATGAGGAGATAGGGAAGATTATTGCCGACACCTATAAGAAGGTAGGGTTAAAGAACGGAATTGTTACTGTAGAGAAGAGTCAAACCCCTAACACCACTTCTGAGGTTACTCAAGGGATACAATTAGATAGGGGGTACACCTCTCCATTGTTTGTAAACGACCAAAAGCGGGACGAGTGTATACTCGAAGACGTGCATGTTCTTGTAACAGACCAGGAGATATCGAATCTGATAAGCATAGAGAATGTTTTAAAGAAGATTATTAACGACCAAAAGAAACTTTTGATTATCGGACCTTGCTCAACCAACGTTATTAACACTTTAGCAGCCAATGTAGTCAGAAATGGACTAAAATTCTGCAATATCGTACCACCAGACTTCGGATATCGTAAGCACGAGCTGATGGGGGACATCGCATTGGCTCTTGGGGCTAAGTATTTCTCCGAGCAGACGGGTGATAACATACAATTTGCTAATTTTTCGGACTTAGGTCGAGCAGAGAAGGTGATTGTTAGCCGTGATAAGACTATTATCATCAGAAATGAAGAGCACACGGAGGAAATCAACCAAAGAGTTGAAGAATTAGAGGTTCAAAGAGAGGAAGCGTCTAAAAAACAGGACAAAGACTTCATTTCTAAGCGTATTGCAGGGCTGCAAGGGGCTATTGGGGTGATTTATGTAGGGGGTAACTCCGATATAGAGCAGAAAGAGTTGTATGATAGGGTAGATGACGCCGTATGTGCCGTTAAGTCGGCTCTAGAGGAGGGTATACTCCCTGGAGGGGGTGTGGCGCTCTATAATAACGCTTGCGACCTAGTTGACTTTGAGGGAGACGACGAGAATAGTATTGCATGTAGGATTATATGCAACGCACTTAGGGCTCCTATCACTCAGATAGTGGAAAACGCAGGATACGACCTAGATGACATCATCGAGAATGGGTTCTTTGGGGGTGTACAGGGTTATGACGTCAAGAATAGCCAATATGGTGATATGTTTGAGATGGGAATCGTTGACCCTGCCAAGGTAACGAAGAACGCACTACAGAATGCGGTGTCGGTTGCCACGACAATACTTAGTACAAATGCAATAGTAACTTTAGCAAGAACATATGAAAGCGGTGAATAATTACGTAATAATCGAAAAGATTCAAGAAGAGCTCAAGAACGAGAGCGGTTTATTGTTGTCTGAGGACGATGCACTGCATTTCAGATATAATAAAGGTATTGTGCTAGGAGCTGGAGACAAAGTCACCTGCGTAAAGGAGGGTGATGTTATTTACTACGACAAGAGTGCAGGACACGACGCCATGTTTGACGGAATGGTTATCACCGTTATTCGTGACCGTGACGCAGTAATTGTATGCGCTCCTGATTCAGATTCTCAATAAATCGGCGATATCTTTTGGCTTGGTAACCAGCGTCATTGCGGTAGAGGGGGTTCGACTCGTCGAACACCTCTCCGTAGAGGCGTTTGTACATTTCTGTTAAAGCTCGCTTTCCTTTTATTGTTAGTCTATATGTGGTGTTGCGCTTGGGCGTTCTTGCTACCAGCAATGCAATCCATCCACTATCCATAAGGCGCTGTTGGCGCTTCCTATCCCACGATAGCAGTTTCTCAAACTTCACTAGGTCTGCTTGCCTAAATGTGCCCTCGTCATAGAGGAATAAAAGCATATCTAGGTCAGCCTGAGTGAGCCCGTGCTTGGCCTTCATCCACTCTCTGACCACCTTCCAGTACTTGAGTATATTTTCCATATCTTTGCTAATATATGAGTCGCACCTCAGAATATTATAAGAAAAACCCTGAAGCTCGTAAAAAAAGGCTTGAGTACCAGAAGGAGTATAACAAGCGCCCTGGTCAAAAAGCCAAGAGAGCGGAGCTGAATAGGCTCAATAGAGAGAAGGGTACTTATGGTAATGGTGATAAGAAGGATGTGTCTCATAGAAAGAATGGCTCTACGTTCTTAGAAGCGCAGAGTAAAAACAGAGCAAGAAACAGAAGCAGGGCGTGAAAGGACCAAGTTTATTAAAAAGGGGAGGACCATTCTCAATGAGGTTTACAGAGTTTAACCCTATGTACAATCAGTACTCTGGGGATGCAACCTTGAACTTCAGAAACAGAAGAAGAGGGATATCATCGTCTTTTACTGGTAGTATTAGGAATGCAGAGCCTAGACCTATTATGACAGGCGGCAAGTACAAGCCTGCGGCTAGTTTCGGAGCGAACTTCAGCAAGAGATTTAAAAACAGTAACTTGAACCTTAATATTAACGTAGACCCAAAAGGACCACAGAAGGTCTCTGCGGGTATTAGATATACATTTTAAAACTATGGCAAACGGAAACAAAAAAACGATTAGAACTAAAAAATTAGCTAGGCAAACTGCTAGGAAGGAAGCTAAAAAGCACGGGGGTACTTTAAAATCACGAAGGGTTGCAGCTAGAACAGCGGCCAAGGAGGTCAAAGGAGGCCCAAAGAAAGTTACTCGTTACGGAGACACTTATCGCACAATATTGTCTGCTTCAAGCGCCGCTGGATATCAAGCTGCGAAATCTTCTAAAAAATCTAACAAAAGAAAATCTATAAAATCCGATGCTAGCAGTGGATTTCGTAGAAGTCTCCGAGCTCAAGCAGGTAGAGTTGCAGGAAGGGCTGCGGGGAAAAGAGCACCAAGGAGATAATGGCAAAAGGAAGAACAAAAAAGAAGGGCAATAAGATTTGTCCAGAGGGTATAGCCTGGGCGAAGAGAACGTTTGACACGTACCCATCGGCGTATGCGAATATGGCGGCCTCTAAGTATTGTAAAGACCCTAACTACGCTAAAAAAGCAAAAGGAAAGAAATAATGGGAAGTAAAGTAAAGTACAACAAGATTCCGATGAGGGATGCTCAGATTGATAAGTATCTAACAAAGGCTCAGCAAACTCTGCCACCAGAGTTGCAGGAGAAGATAGTTGAGTCTAAGATGAAAAAAGATGGGAGAGCTTAAGAAATGGAGGGACGAGAAATGGGTAAGGATAGGTGCAGACGGCTCGATAAAGGGTGCTTGCGGAACAAGCAAGGACAAGAAGAACCCAGACAGGTGTCTTCCTCTAGCGAAGGCTCGGAGCATGAGCAAGGCGGAGCGTGCAGCTACTGCGAGAAAGAAGAAGCGTGCGGGTGCGAGAGGGAAGACTGTGGTTGCGAACACTCGTGCAGGAAGGGTGACTAAGAAATTTACTAAACGATAATTATTATATTTACATCATAAAATAAAAAATGGCAGTACAACCAAAAAGGCTAACTAAAAAAGTAGCTAGAAAAACAGCAAAGGCTGTAGGAAGAGCGACAATTAAAGCAGGCAAAACCTCAGGAGGAAAGGCTTTAAGCAAAAGAGATAAAAAAATTGTGATGGCTGCGGCTAGAGCAGTTGGACGCACAGTTGCCAAAGGTGGTTCTAAAAAAGGACTAACATCAGCAGAAATGTCTAGCATCGCTCAAGAGGCTGCTACCAAGGCAATCAATTCATCAGTAAGGCCTAAAGCAGGTGGCGGTGGAAGCAGAAGACAAGCTAGAAAATCAGGTCGTATTCGAGGAGCCGCAGGTCTTAGAGGTAAATAAATGAAAAAGCTAAACGAAATATTAAAGTGGGCTACTAGCGACTTAGCAGTGGCTTTGTATGCTGTAATTATTGCAGGAGTTTTATTGGCTAAGGGTGTAACTGTTATTGGTGGTGCTGGACTAGGTATCGCTTGTGTTAAACTTTGGTCTGCCACAAAATCATTAATAAAGTAGACATGATGTATAAAAGAACACCATTTAGGGATAGAGCCATTGATGCAATGAAAAACAAGGAGCCCGAATCCACAATGTCTACAGACGGAGAGCCTGGAGGTGGAGGATTATTCCCTAAACTTAGAGAGAAAAGACAGCAAAGAAGGGCGGCACGAGGTCTTAATAAAAAAGGCACTGATGCAGAAACCACTAGAAGGTCTGATGTTCCTCAAGAGGATTTTGAGATGTATATAGAAGAAGGTGGCGCTACTACATCTAGACCTAACAATGAGGTGGGTATGACTAGAAGAGGCCTAAGAGACAAAATCAAAAGAATAAGACAAGGCGGTAGCACTGGGTTTGTCTATGATGAGTCTGGGACTCCTTTATTCGGAAAGCAAAGACGTCAAGTAATTAGGGACAGAGTCAAAAAGGCTAGACAAGATTTCAGAAACCAAGCCTAAATAAACGATATGGCCAACAAAGCCTCCATGCCATGCAACAAGCCTAGGCCTTCAGACAGGGCTGGTAAAAAGAAGATGGTAAAGGCCTGCGAAGGAGGGAAAGAAAAGCTTATACATTTTGGTGCTAAGGGTTATGGTCATAACTATTCTGCCGCTGCAAGGAAGTCATTTAGGGCTAGGCATAAATGTGGCACAGCAAAAAGCAAATTAACCGCTCGATATTGGGCATGTAAAAACCTTTGGGCAGGCAAGGGTGGTTCAACCAAGTCCTCACCGAAGGGTAGAAAAGGAAAGTACTGATGAAGTCAAGAGGATTAGGCGATAGCATAGAGAAGTTTACTAAGGCTACGGGAATCAAAAAGGTTGTCGAAAAGGCATCTGAGGTTACGGGCAAACCGTGTGGATGCGGTGAGCGTAGAGACACCCTGAACAGGCTGTTTCCGTATAAGAGAAAATAGTTAACTTTGTGCTATGGCATACCAAAAATTACAGACAGAAAGAGCATATAGTGTAATACTTAATGGAGCAAACCAAGTTCCTATCCCAGACCCAGCACTAGAATATGCTTCTGGAGTTACAGAGGCTTACACAGGCCCAGTCTTAACTCCCAACAACCCAATGCAGGATAACGACGCAACATTTATAACCTCAAATGTAAAAGTTGGAGACTTTATAATAAACACTACAGCAGGAGCAGAGGCTATAACTAAAGTTAGGGAAGTTATAAGTGAGACAGTTCTAAATTTAGATGACAATATATTTTCGGCTACTCAAAACTATATTATATATAGACAGTCTGAAAAATCAGCGTGTGTCCTTTACGTTGGAGGAGCGGGTGATGTTTCTGTAAGAACAATAGGTGGAGACGAGGTTGTCTTCAAGGCTGTTCCAGCAGGCACATTTATACCAGTTCAAGTAACTCACGTTGGACTAACAGGGAATACAGCTACTGACATCATAGCCCTGCGATAATGATAGCCATTTTTAATGGCATATCAGTTGGGAGACCTTGCATCCCAATGGATGGAGGTTTATTGTTACTTGACGAATACGGTGATGATATTACTGCAGCATACTCAGTAAGAAAGCTACGAGCTGCGTATACGGGGCCTGCAATGAGAATCAGAAGGTTTAGTGATAATGCAGAGCAGGATATTAATTTTGATTCTAACGGTGACTTAGATACTGCAGCAATAACATCTTTTGTAGGTGCTAACTCTGCTTCTGTTGTTACTTGGTATGAGCAAAGCGGTCAAGTAAGCGATTGGAATTTAACACAAGCAACGACAACAAGACAGCCACGCATAACTGATGCAAGTGGTAATATATTTACAGTAAATGGTAAACCTGCTATTGATGATACAAACTCAGGTCAAGCAAGAATGTCATTTGACACCACCTTTGGTCAGGCACCATCAGGAATATTTCAACCATTTCATACCTTTAGCGTAGTTCAATATCCAAATACAGCAGACAGGATTCTGTTTGATGGTAATTCATCAGACTCTTTAATCTCTGCATACTATGGTGGTGTGTATAGAATGAGAGCAGGTACTGCCGTTACTACAGGCACAAATCAAACCAATACACAAGTTCTTGTTGATGGAAGTTTTAACGGCACAAGTTCCTACCTTTTTGAAAATAATGTGAGTCAAGGGTCAAATTTAAACATTGGAACAAATGGCATAGTTGGATTTTATTTAATGGGTGTTAACAGGTCATTTGGTCAGACTCAAGAGTTTCTTATATACGGAGCGGATGTAACAACAAACAGAGCTGATATTGCCACAAACATTAACACATACTTCTCAATTTATTCATGATAGCTATATCTAATTCCATATCAATAGGTCGTCCTGTAATTCAGGCATCAGCTTCATTGCTGCTTGACCAATATGGTTCGGATGTGTTAGCTGCATATTCACTTAGAAAGCTATCTTCTTCTTATACAGGAGCTGCAATAAGAGTTAGAGAAACTGCTTTTAACACAGAAACTGATATAGGGTTTGATACTGATGGCAACCTAGATACAGCTGCTTTACTTGCTCATTGTGGCTACCCAAATGCAAGTGGTTTTATAACAAAGTGGTATGACCAGTCAGGTAATAATAGAGATGGTGTACAAACAAATGCAACTAGACAACTACAAGTTGTCTCATCAAACGCATTGATTACAAAAAATTCTTTACCTACAACACAAGGTGGGCAAAATAAACATGCTGCTATTTCTGGGTTTCCAACAACATCACAGCCTATAACAACCTTTGATGTATATGCACATCATAGTGCAGGTGCAGCGGGTACTGATTCTACATTTGTATCTAAAGTTAGCACTGCCAATTTTATTAGAACTGACTACAAGAGATTTGTGAGGGTAGGTGTGCTAAGTGCATTTGGCGGAACTTCAATTAATGCACAAGGGAACACACCTCATGGAGACACAGACCTTCACGTAGTGACAAGGATGTTAAATGGCGCATCCTCTGTAGTTAGGGTAGACCAAGTTTCAGAACCAACATCAAATGGTGTTGATTGGGTAGTTACAGGAGCGCAAATGGGTCCCTCTAGTACTTCAATAGGTACGAATAGCACATCTACATATTACGGTCAACTTTCAGAGATAATTATTTTTGGAGCAGATAAAACATCTGACTTTACAGGAATAGA
>FUIF01018611.1_pt1 | contig 10362 bp, 14 predicted proteins | sample 1003461 | NCBI WGS metagenome assembly FUIF01 (sample SAMEA80401918, study PRJEB19352) | marine metagenome
ATACAGAGTCGAATCTGGTCGTTTGACTAGACCTGAACGTCATTGCACCATCGCTAGACTCGAAGGTCATGCCAAATCCACCACCGTTCGAGCCAACAAGCATACCACTAGCTTGAATCTTTAATTCTTCATCGCAGTATATACGAGGTCCCTGCTCACGAAAAAGAGTAAAAGGAGGGAAGGCAAGACTATCTTCAGTAAGATAATCTATGATGAGCGGAAAACGCCTCGATCCATCTACTGACAATTCTAAGCCACCATGCTCAGCATCATCGCGACCGGGACCATATCTAAATACACCAGAATTACCTAGAGCATGAAAGACGCCGCTTTCCATATGGATAGTACGGTACGGTCGAAGGTCATTGGCAATACCTCCGTTCATTTGCTCTGCACCGAGGCTAGCGGATCCACTAGCTCGTGCTAAAAGGTCTCCAGTATAGCGTCCCATTTAGCAGCCTAGAATAATCGCCCTTCCACCTTGAGCAACATTAAACGTAATCGTAACGGTGTTCGAATCAGTAATAACAATACTATCGGGGATGATTGCTTCGCGTGGACTTGAATCGTCGAGCACCATCACATCAACATCCTCCGTGTCCAAACTGTGCGTTACGGTCCAGGACGTCGCAGCCGAGAAAGTCTCAGCATAACAGCGAGCCACACTGCCGATATCAGTGTTGGCACCAATGGTCATCGTTTGGCCGACGATGTCAACAATAATACCTGACGCACCAACAACGTTAATAACACCTTGAGCTTCCGTGCCATTAAAGTCAGTTAAAGCATTAACGACTCGGCCATTAAAGCCTTGTGACGGGAAGTCCCAAAGGCCAGAAAGACCAAGCTGATCAACAGACCAAAGAATCGGTGACGCGTTAGATGAGTCTTCGATGACGATGAATCCACTAGTCGGAGTAGCGAAGTCAACATCGCCAGTTAGATCCGCATCGCCAATGACGCCTACAGAGGTTACCTGATTGCCAGCAGTTGCTAGACAGGCATAGGTAATGCCACCATCTACAGAAACTTCCATGCAAGCACCAGCGGCGGCAGCCTGGTTAAATCTTAAGATACCAGACGTGCCCATGAGCGGATCATGGAATACACCACTAACTTGGTGAATATGAGCAAACGGCCGGAGGGTGGAAATATCAAACTGATCGGGGCCGGTTGACAGAACGTCAACGCCCAGATTCATACGCCCAGAAGTACTGGGGACAATATCACCATTTAAAGGAAATCCCATATTCTATCACCTTCTTCCTACAAAGAGACCTATATAATAATACACTAATCCATTTTACGAACCTGGATTCCAGTGCCAGCTCGTCCAAATATATAGGTGCCCGCAGGAGATGCACCTAAAATTAATCCACATACAATTCTTAATTCATTGCCAGCGGCAACATTCTCAAATATAAGGGAACTTTCTAAGGTACATTCACCATTTGTGGCATCTCTAATTAGTCCCCAAAATCTGGTACCAGGAATTTCAACATATGTTCCACCTATTCCACGTCCCTCAAGCCATCCGCCCACGGGATATCGAGTGGTACCAACACTAATATCTGGACAAACTTTAAAAGTGATTTCATAGGTGCCAGGCACCCAGAATCTTAAATCTTCGCTATTAGAGCCAGTAATTTCAAAGTGCGAACTATCGCTAATAGCATTAGTTGACTCGAATCTTACAATAGACGGACTGGAAATAATATTGAGAGTTAAGTTAGATGTTTGAGAAGCGTCAATATAAACCGCCGATTGAACTGGTCTAATCCCAGACGTGTCTGGAAAAAGATATAAGTATTCGGGGTTACCAAAGTAACCTAAGTTACCCGAGGCAGCGGTGTCGTGATGAACTGATTTTCTCAAGTGTACGTCATATGTAGGCACTACTGGACTCGGATAGTCATATTGGTTCCGACCAATAGTAACATCCGTGCCACTATTAGGAATAACATCACCATATAATATATCGTAGAGGCTCACTATGCAATCCTCTTAACTATAAAGTTTGAGCCATTTGCCAACTGACTAAGAGAAGTCGTGCCGGCGATAATAATACCACGAACACGAAAAGCGTCACCAGGCTCAACATCGCTAATAATTGCTTTAGCCGTAGCGGTGTCTTCACCAGCCGAACTAGTACGATGGTAACTATATGACCTTGAACCAGTTACGTCAGACCACGATCCACCAGATCTATGTGCAAGATTAAATCTAGCACTTGTACGAGTTGTGGTGCCATTGTCAAAGCTAGCTTTATAAATTACTTCGTAAGTTCCCTTAGCCCAAACGGTTAATTCGTCCAGGGCGGCATCGTAAGCAAAAATTTCCGGATGAGTGTTCACTCTGTTCGTGTCAAACTCAATAGTCGATTCCGAACCAGATATGGTTGATCCACCAGCGGACTCATATTGCTCAAAAAGAACAGATGTGACAACGGGGCGAGCACCACTCGTGCCAGGAATTAGCTCTAGATTTTCGGTGTCGCCATTGTATCGCACGAGACCAGAGCTGGCGGGTGAATTCGAGTCATGCAGTACAGCACTTCTCTGATGAATTTCCAGAAGCGGAACCACAGGAGCCGCTCCATCATATTGATTTCTACCGATCGTGACAACTGTACCACTATTCGGCATAATGTCTCCATATAAAATATCATATAAACTCATACGATTACCACCTTGCCATCTTGAGGTACATTAAATAATAAACTCACTTGATTAGAGTTTTCTATCTTAATCTCGTCAGGGTAAATGACTCGTCTTGGTACGTTAGCATCGTGAACCTGTACGATTACATCTTCTGTTCCTAGGTTATGATTAAACAGTCCACTAGTGATGCCCACAAAGGTTTGCGAAAACTTAGTGACAGTACCGCTAAGGCTGACGCCGTCAATTAAAATAACGTTTGTACTAGGTGACGTGACTTCGATGCCATTAACGCCCTGTACATCAACAGTCGGACCAGTATTGCTTCCAGGATTAAGTGTGAAAATTCCACTGGAAGATCCGCCACCACCACCGCCGGTTCCACCAACGGAAACAATACCACCGATACCTAGGCCCATTTTATGCTAGCTCCAGAATGCGTACATCGGTACTCGATCCTGCAATAGCATAAACGGTGACAAGACCCATAATGTCAAATGCTATTTTTTCGCCAGAATCAAGTGGTAATCCAGTACTCGTAGTGACGTTTGATCCACCAATATAAATCGTACTAGCCCCGTTATTATGAATAACCAAAGCTCGTCGGTATTCAAAAGGATTAGTAGGCAAGGGGGTTGCGGACGTAGTTACTGTTACAGCGGACGAGCGTAAACCAACATTAACAGATAAATCCTCAGGATTTAAGAGTGCTACCCCTTCCGCACGCCTTGTTCTCAGATCATTTCTCTGATCAGGCATGGGAAATTGGTCCTGAGTAATTCCGTGCACAGGACCATAATCAGACGGCACGGTACCCGAGCCGTTCACTGTAGCATATTCGAAAGGCATTGGAAAAGCCCTCCTTTATACTATCAGTAGTTTAATCGTCGTCGATCCAGAGGTTGTTCTAGCCCAAACAGAAACGTTGTGAAGGAGGGGAAGGGTGACTCTGCGGCTTGCTCCAGCAGTACCCTCAGTAGATAATTCAAAACCCTCGATATCGGTAAAAGCTTCTTTATGACTTAAAAGAACGTCCTGACCACCCGTATTTTCGATAATAACCTGACGACAACGAGGTAGAGGATTAGCCCCAGGGCTAATGATTTCTACAGCAGAGGTGCCAACAGTAATACCGGAAGCCGCAAAGGCATCAACGGCTAAATTGTCCTCAAAATTGGCCACCATAACTTGTAGACCAGTGCGGACACCTTCACCCAACTCTTCTTTCCCGCGTTGGGCTGCGGGTAAAATGGCACGCGTCTGGTCAACCGTACCTGAGCCGATAACAGCGGCTACTCTATCATAAGACATAACTAGACTCCTTTGAAAGGGACTTTACACTAGTTATGAATACACTAAAAAGCCCCGTCTAGCTATTGCCAGACGGGACTTTTTAAAGTTTAGTTGCCGATAAGAGCCTCAAATGACTTAGGAAATTTCTCCTTGGTTAGAGTCGCTACCGCCTGAGCAAACTCTCGAATTTCCGATTGTGCATGAGAATGATCTCTAAGGGCCACGAAATGGACAACAGCTTCCAAGCTACACGTCCAGATGACCTCAGTAAACGTAGCAAATGGCATCACGAGACGGGCTTGTTCTTTCGATACACCAGCCTCTACAAGTTTTTCGTAAATATGCCTACTGTAAGCAATGGCACTCCGATACGCTGCTCGCACAGAAACAGGATCACCATAAGGTTCAAACATCTGTGGATAGCCACAATGAAATCGCTGTTCGCTGAGATCTCCATCTTCACTTCCCTGTTTATTAGATTCGCTCTGCGGACGAAATTCAACCGGCTCATACACGTCTTCATACATGACATAGCGACCGCTAATCTCGTTCCATGCATGATCTTTAATCGGTGGCGTAGAGGAAGTCCAATCAATGCCAATTACGTGTTTATAAGCTTGCCGCATAACAGCTTCAGAAGCTTTCAAATGAAAACAAATTTGAGGATGACGGAATGGAGACATGTGACCATTATTAGCCATATAATTTAATAGCTTTTCATCACTCTCGCTCATTTCGGTAGAGCGTTTGCCAAAAGATACACGAGCTGCATTGACTACAGTTAAATCACTGCCAGCACAATTGTCATCAAGTCGTGCCACAAATCCTTGGCCACCAAATAATTCAATTGCACCGGGAGGCTTATTAGTTTTAGTTAATTTCATATTTAGTTAATGGACGAATCTCTTCGTATTTATCTGGATTATTAACACAAAAATCGTAAATATCATCAGGACTGGCCGCACCCGCTGCCACGCCAAAATCCTTTCCAACGCTCGCAAAAGAATGGGCAACAAGCCAAGAGCAAATAGGATATCGGTCAGATCGAGTTACTCGCCTAAAGCAATACGCCCCCAATAAACACCAGTCTAAAAGGTGCGTGAGGATTTTAAGATAACCATACGTCCTACCCTCATAGCTTCGAGCAGTTTCGCAAACCTTTTGCTTTTCTTCGAGCGTTAAATTAATAGGTCTAAACACAGCAATATCAGTACCGCCTTCTCTCATTGCGTACTCTTGAAATAGACGATGAGACTTAACAGTACTTAGAGCTTCAGTCACTTGGACATAATCTATCCACGTGTGACCTTTGGTAATAATGCCGACGTGGTTAACTTTAGTTCTTGATTCGCCAATACTACGAGTTAAAAAGCGAATACTTTTACTAAGCCAACTACGGCCTCGAAAAAGAATAACGTCGCCAGGTTGGAAAGTCATTATTCAGGGAATTACGAGACCGGGTTTAATAAGATCACTCTGGATTTCCTTAATTTGAGACTCAAGGAATTCCAAAATCTGATCAGGATCGAAGGTGCGAGCCACAATAGCTTCAACAGTATAGCGACCAGCTACGCTAAAATGATCAAGACCTTCGGTTTCGGCAAATAGTTTTTGAACGCGACCAGCAAACGCTCATTTGTAAACGACTTACTAAAAGTAAGCATGAAGCGATACTTAATGTCTTCGCCAGTTTCGTCGGTCGCAAAAAGTAATTACATAGTCTTTAACAGGTTTAATACTCATATTTCACATTTGTCAGAATCACAAAACTTAGGTGCCTCGCTCGACTCATGAACGAGATCAAAATTCATAGGACGAAGACTACTGCTCATGTCTTCGAAACGTTCTTTGGTAATAGTCTCATATGGTGCCTGCTGATAACCGTGATCATCAAGCGGCAAGAATGATATTCCTTTTAAAGAATCTTCGAAAAGCTCTAAAGTATGTTTAATCGAATCTTTCTCGTCTTCGTTAAAGGTTACGGTAATGGAGACCTGATTGTCCGCCCAATATCTTTGATACGCGACAGCGTTCGCAACCTGTTCCCAAATCGAAACATTATCTTTGCTTTTAATGAAGTTCTTCTCTTCCACCGGGAAAGAAACAACCATTGTGGAATTTTCTTGTCCAACAGCAGGCTCTACGTGATATCCAGCATCTCTAGCAATCTTCCAAAGGTTGGAGTGAATACCAACTCGTACGCGACGAATATAGTATTTCGCATGGGGATAGTGAATTCCCGGAGGTTCCTCGGCCAGCAGACTAACGGTGCCGCTAGGCTTTACGCTAGTGGTTTTAATGGAGCGAGGTACACCAAGCCAATTAGAATACTGAACGTCCAAACCTTGTACGAACTCATAGCCTTTATCACACCACTGGAGCATTTGACGACGTCCATGCTTTGCAAAAGCACGAGTAATGCCACTTTGCGAAAGACCAATGCGGCGATTCTTCGTCATAACAACATTAGTCTTCTGCCAGTGAGTCGGCACCAGTGTCACCGTTTTAGCATATAAATAAGCAATCTTCAGAGTGTCAAGATACTCCTCTAACGTATCATGTTTAGCGGGAAATGTCTCAACAAGATTACAGAGCTCTAAATGATGAAGGGACTGTTCCAGACAAGGATTACCACCCTCGACATCCTTATCACGCCAGTCAGCAACATCTTTCATCCGCCCAAAAGCACGCATATTCTGTAGCCAGGCGTATCCAGGTTCGCCATTTTTAGAAGTTTGCTTTGCGTGCCATGAATAGTCCATGCCCAACTCAGCAAAGATAGAATTATTACTATTCCAACGATAGTCAATTAATTTTTCTTTATCCTGCTTGAGAAGAGCGTACTCACGATCATCAGGATCGCCAAAAACAATCTCACTTGACCGACGTACATTACCAGCCACCACACACTTGCCAATTAAGTTGCCAATGTCAACAATGTGCGTCGACGAGAGCAGCTCGCCAATAGCGTCGGTTAAAATTTGAACGATCCTTTCGTGCATACTCTCTAGCGGCTCGGGCCCACTGGCCAAACCACCGAATCCTTTAATAAGCAGCCCCGCCTTACGAATACCCGAGTAGTCAAACTTAGGCAACGGAGTATCGCTGAAAAAAGAAGAAAGTACACATCGTAGGCTTGCCACCCAGGCCTCGCGAGTATCTTTAATCTTAAATACTAATTCGCCATCATCATTAAGATAGAACGATCCCTCTTTAATAAGATTAATGCGAAGCTTATCTGTTAGTGCTTCAATGTCACCGTCGAACTCTGCCGGCTTTTTAATTGTAATTTTTCCAGCACCCTTGGTGTCAAAACCTACGCCCACACCAACCATGGACATATCCATAATAAATTCTGCCCAAGAGGTAGGATCTTGATCGATATATTTTGTACTAGTGAACCCACAGTTTTGCAGACAGGCTGATCCACTGCGAGCTACGTAATCAGTGCCCATCATCCATAGGCCACGCCCAGGGGGAAGAACTTAACTGCCACATGAGCTCAAACATTCTCTTAGCAGTTCGTTGAGCTTTTCTCTCGTCCCAGGACAAGTTCTGACGTTCGCAATGGTTTTTCTGAATTGAAAACGTACCCTCTACGACGCGACGACAAGTCTCCCACCATTCTTCAATGCGATTTTCATTGGGGACCTGACGTGCATACGTCCTTTTATAAGTAAAGTGTGCCAAACCTCCCCAATCAGGTTGCCGTCCTTCGTATTTTTTTATGAACGAAGCGGGAAGGTCAAATGAATGCTCGGCAATACTAAATCTCATTGGCAAATCTCGCGGGATCAAAAAGCTCAAAAGACGTTCTCTGTGTAATCATATTTTTAAGCATTAGACTGCCTAGTAAAACATGACTATAACCATAACCATTAAAACCACCAAGAATAAACTCATTAGGACGATTGGGGAGCTCGCCTATTAAAGGAAGATTGTCGGAAGTTTTACAGATAATACTGGACCAAGCATGTGTAAACTTTATTCTAGTTATGAGCGGCAAGTACTGTTGTATAAACTTATATAGTTTATCGTATGAGTTAACGTCTACCTCACCATCATAATTAGTCTGCTCCGCATCACGGCGACCGAAAATCAATCTGCCATAATGCATGCGAAAGCTTTCTTGAGCAGTTGCACACCCCATACTCATGGCCGGCATTAATCTAATAACAGAATCAGGTAATGCATCAGTAGCGACCATCTGATCCCTAAATGGCATCATGATCTCACTGAGTTCGGGCACAATACTAGGAGTGTACCCGTTAGTACAATACACTATTCTCTTAGCGTTGATAATACCTTTGTGACGAATTATGACATCGAAAGTTCCATCATCTCTTTTGTTTACAGACTCAACGCCACAGTTTGTTAGTACTCTTAATCCTTTTTGCTCGGCAGCTTCTTTGATGCCGTGAGTCACTTTGTAAGGATTGAAGGTAGACTCGCTAGGATTGTACATCGCACCAACGAATTTATCCGACGGAATTAAGTGAGATACTTCATCACCGCTTAAAATAGGACAATCAAGTCCGATTACGTCTTTGATAAAAAGAGACTCTTGCTCTAAAAGATAAAGTTCTCTATTAGTGGTTGCCAGTCTTAGCCCACCGGACTCTCGCAAGTCTGTGTCGAACTTCGCATGTCGCAATCCAAAGGTAAACCTTTTATTATTTTCATGCACAAACTTTAAGTAGTCCTCGCCATTTTCCATTTCAGAAAAAAGCTTATGAGACCTAAGCATTAATTGTCCATTAGTTCTGCCAGCCGCATGAGAACCAATAGTAGAATCTTCTACGAGATAAGTATTTAACATACCCGCATTAATAAGATTATATAATACGAGAACGCCAGCCATCCCGCCACCGATAATAAGAGTATCGGCCTTTCGAATGATTCCAGACGTGATAGAATGTTTGGTTGACCTTGTGTCAAACCAATAATTACTATGCTTAATCATTTAGAGTAAATCTTCTAATGACTCTTCACCTTCGAGTTCGCTATTACTATGAATAGCCTTTAATGCGTTCTTAATCTCATCTCTGGACGGCTCAAAAAACTTACGAAAATTATTTTGCTTACAATTCTCGCAAATGTCGACGTATAGCTCTATCGTTTTACCGCCCTTGGCATCAAAATTTTGTTTTTCAAAGCTCACAACGTGATCGAGTGGACGCCGCATGCGACGCTTCTTACATTGAGGACACTCGAATATACGCTGTGGTGTCGGCTTGCCGCTAATTCTTCTCATCGACTATCGCCACTACCTTGCAGAGTGCCACGCTCTTTGCGACCAGCAAGCTTGTCGAGATTCGCCTGAGCAACATCACCTAGGCTAACGCCAAGCTCAGAAGCCGTTTGGGCCACATACCACATTAGATCACCAAGTTCGGCCGCAATAGCTGCACGCTTTTCATCACTAAGCACACCACTGTCGTCACGAAGAACCTTCTTCATTTTACCTTGAATTTCCCCAGCTTCACCTAAGCCCAAACCAACATAAAGAAGGCCAGTAAGCTCACCTTGACCAGGGTAAATTGCGGTATCCGCAGTACGCTCTTGATAATCATTAAAACTTAAGTTCATTTTAGACCTCGACCTCTTTCTTAGCGTCTTTATCCCAACGCACCCAACGCTTGGGGAAAAGAGTTTTTCCATTGTCATGCTGGCCAAAGGGCAGCTTAGCGTAGCAGTCTTGACAGCGAAGCTCATAGTATTTATGCGTCTTGCCTTTTTTGTCTTCTTGCTCACGAATGGTATAGCGGAGGTTATACTCTCCACATCCACCACATTTAACTACTGAAAATACCTCTTGGAATTCCGCTAGCGTTTCGAATAATTCTTTTTGACTTTCTGCTTCGACGATAACATTACCAGCAGTAACAGTTACTTTAGACATAATTATTTCTTCTCCTTCTTTTTCTTATTCAACCATTCCATTGCTTCTTGAGCTTCTAAAGTACTTAAATCACTAAGGTCAAAGATTTCAGAAGCTCGACTACTAACCGCCTCTATTACTTCAGCGGGTTGTACTTTTCTATTCTCACACAGTTTTTCAATAGCTTTAATAACTTGCGAGTCTGCTTTGCTACTCGGAGAGGCTTCTAAAAGATTCATATTCTCTCTAAAGCCAACCTCTTCAGAAGATAAAGTTTTAATGCCTAGAGCTTTACGTAAGCAACGTGCTTCTGCACGAGACTCCGCAACAGCCGTAGGAAACTTAGCAAACTTGCCATCAATGTTTTTAGGATTAACATCGGCAGCACCACAAAATGTCACAACGCCATTAGATGTTCTAAAAGACACTGAGTAAACAGCTTGCACAAGACTAGGGTCTGGATTATAAAACGTCACCCTACTGCTAACCATATTAGCTTGACGAGCAAGTCGCTGGAGACCAGAAAGAAAA
>FUIF01023874.1_pt1 | contig 10360 bp, 13 predicted proteins | sample 1003461 | NCBI WGS metagenome assembly FUIF01 (sample SAMEA80401918, study PRJEB19352) | marine metagenome
GCAAGAAGCATCAACATCAAATGCGAGGTGACCAATCGTGTATCAAGCTAGCATAGGCTATTTGTGGAACGGTGAAAAAGACGTCTTGGAAGCAGTGACCCTCAGTCAAGCGAAATTAATTCTAAAAGAGATTGGGTGGCCGGACCCCGATGTAGCAGAAGAGGTGGACGGGGATTGCAATCCACCTGACGGATTATTTTTGGTGTACGTTCCGCTAGAGGTGGACGAAATTTTAGCACGGGACGGGTACTACGAATTACGGAAGGTTTTCGGTTTGTTTGATGTGGTAATCGAAATTGAAATGCCGTAAATGTCGAAACGCGGGAGTGAGGCCCCGCGTCAGTTGAGAGTGGCTCTCTCAGCTCTGATGATGACAAGCCAAATAGGAGACTACACGCTATGGTAACGAAGACTGTGAGCCTGTGCGAAGCCGATTTTTTCGGCGGAACGGCCATGGGCTGGAACGAAGTCCTGGACATAATCGAAGCTGAGGTAGCACTCAGCTTGGCCGATGCGGGAGCGGATATAGCCCTGATCGACCAGATCGACCTTAAGGTCATTCAGGTTGACGTTCAGCTGAAGGACGGACGGACGATCCACATTAAGACACGCGACGTGCGTGGGGATGGGGCAGCGTGGGAATACGCTGGTTCGAGTGAGGACGATCCCGACGAGCCAGAAGACACGATGACGGACGTTGAAGCCGACGCCGACACGCTGGCTTCAGCCGGAATGGGAACCGATGAAGACTACGGCGGGGGCTGCGACAGGATCTAAACTTGACAGGACCTGACGCCTCGTGTTTTAATGGGTAGATGGTAGCCTTTGGCATTCCCGCTCAGGAGCCATCATTCAGAGGAGACTTGAATGAAAGATCGAGCCTACGCCGTGAAGCGCGTCGAGCGCCTCAAGGTTAAGCTGGCTACTCTAGAGGCGATGCCCATCACCGCCACCTTTAAAAAGAGGCCAGTACAGAAGCAGATTGATTCAACCAAGGCCGCTCTACGTCGTTGGCTGCGAGAGTACGATATTGACGACGAATTCTTGAAATCGATTGCACGGACCTAAACGTCGAAACGGGGCTTCGGCTCCGTCAGCTGGAATTGGCTTCCCAGCTCTGATGAGACAGCCAGCATCACAATAAGGAGACGTATGATGCAATTTGAATGGAGTTGCCAATACGAGAGCGAGCAGTACCGCTCTCTTAAAGGCTTAGTGAACAAGGGTGGGTATTTCGCTAGCCCAGCCCAAGCTCACTTCTGGAATAAAAATCCAGATGATCGCAACAAAGCGAACCCTTTTGGTATTCCCCAAGAAGAGGGGCAGTACACGATATGGGTTGAAGGTTACATTAGTGGTTCCTACATCAAGGAATCAACGGACGGTCCCATAGGCGGCAAGGACGTCGGTTGGGGTCGCAGAACCCGCCGCAAAGCCTGGATCTTCGTAATGGACGAAGTTGGTGTTGTGGCGATGTACATTGGTCGATTTTCCTATAACGATCACGAAGGCACGTCTTGGCCCAATGAGGAAAAGACTGAGTGTGAGTGGGAACGCGACAACGCAGAGGCGAAAGCGACTGCTGCTAGATTTGCTGCTGAAAATGTGGCTAGGCAGAAGGAGATCGAGGATGCCAAAGCTGCGTCGGATTATGTTGGCGAAGTTGGAGACAAGAAATTTCAAGTCGTCGGCACTATTTCTTTTGTTAAAGAGTTCTTTAGCAATTACGGACCCAATTACCTGAATATCATCAAAGATGCTGAGGGCAACACCATTAAGTACATGGGCAGCAAGCATCTGGGTGAATCGGGCGCGTCCATTGAGATGGTCGCTGGAATTAAGAGCCACGAGGAATATAACGGGGAAAAGCAGACGGTGGTGTGGCGTCCTCGTAAAATAGAGGTCCTTACCCCTGAGGAAGGGAGCGTGTCATGAAGGGCATGCCTCCAATCCCCAAATATCTGAGGGTCAAAAAAACGCGTGGTAAGAAGGCTGTTGCTAAGTGGTTAGAAAACGCAACGTCAACGGCTTCTTCTGCTGACGTTGAACAATTTCTCCCTGTTGTACCATCCTATTGGGAAAAATGTGACCGTTACTTTGTGAACCTGTATCCCCCATCAGTACCTGCTAGTTACCCGAATGGGCTTAGGCTGGTATGGATGCATTCTTTACGCAAACCTAAGGACAGAGGGTACGTGAAGATCCGCACAGCGTGTGGTTCAGTGACTCGAATCTCTATTGAGGCGTTTGAATCAGCGCGACAGGACCGTGATCCTTCTGTATCTGAGAATACTCTAGGAATGATGAAGTGTGGTATTAACGAGATCATCCACGACGACTGTCCTGTCGCACCCCCCATCGAAAAAGTTTCGGAAAGGGAATACACCACCAAGCCCAAAAAAGAGACTCCGCCTACGACTTCAGCGGTAAAGGCTCTAACCAAAGATTTGGCGGGTGATGCCAAGCGCGACAAGTTCTATGAAATTGCGCGTGAAAATGAAATCGATCCTACGCGTTGGGACAAGCTCAACGTCGGGCAGGTATCGATGAATCTGACTAACGTTCTACGTGGTCGCTATTACAAGAATCAATCAATAATGGTGGGTGGCGTGGTCGTTGAATAGAAGGGAATTGAAATGAAGGCAATTTTAATTAATGCCGAAAAAGGAGAAGTCTCGTCCGTTGATTACGATGGCGATTTTAAGACGATCTCCAAGTGGATAGGCGGTCATTGTCGTTTATTTACTACTGTGTCGGGTTTGTACGACAACGATGACATTCTTTACGTGGATGATGATGGTTTGAATAATGGCACTATTCAAGGATTTATCCACAAAAACTATTCTAGTCCTCTTATGGGGAACGGGTTGTTGCTCGGAACAGATATAGATAGCGGAGAATCCGCTGATGTAGAAACTCCCCTAGGATTTGTCCAGAAAGATGTTTCTAAATACATCGCTTTGATAAATGGGAAATTTTACGCGTTTGTGGACAAGCCACACGCGTTTATACTCAGTGCCAACAATGGGCAACCGTATTGGTAGAAAAGAAAACCCCCCATCCGGAGGAGGCGAAGGATGGGGGGTTCGGCACCGTGGTTGGAGGGAACACTATTAAACCACACGATGTAGTGTTCCGTCAATTACTCTGTGCTAAGACTTGACAAAGATAGCGGCGTTTTGGTTTAATCTGGGTCTAGAGGTGGCATTTATATGCAACAATTAATAAAATCGAAGAAATCTACGATTAACGACGATCCGATAGGAGCTGAAGTTGTAATACTCAGCCCTGTACCTAAAGCTTACTGTACGAAACGTATAGAAAAAGGTAAGTCTGAGGGCAAACCACATATTGTATCGAACCGTATAGCAAAAGAATTCTCGTTTAGAGTAGCTGAGATTAAGGAGGCGTATGATCTTTTTGTGATCATGGAGACTTTGCAAAAAGACCCGTACTCGTTTGTTATACGAGGACACCCAGCCAAAGGCACAGACATTAGCAGGGATGTGCGCCGTATTGTGAGAAAAGATGGTAGTGGCACCGTTTTACCCGCCGCACGAAACTGGGTTACACTTGATATTGATGGTATTCCTGCCGGTAAAGATAGTGGCATACTTTCACAACCCTTTCATGCCGATGACCCTGAATCTACTGTACGCGATGTTATAGAGCTTCTACCCTCTGTTTATCACGACTCGACAGTCCACTGGAGATTTAGCTCATCGCAGGGTTTCAAAGGCGAGTCTGTGTCCATGCATTTAACGTTCTTAATGGACACCCCAGTTGAAGACGACGACTTGAGACGATATTGGTCTACTTTTAATGAATCCTTTATGGCTGTGTATGGTCGACGGTTTGTAGATCCAGCTCTCTTTAATCCGATACAACCTCATTATACAGCAGCTCCCATTATCGAGGGGCTAGACGATCCTCTATCAAAAAGATCGGGAATTATTAAAGGCAAATCAGACGTTGTACAAATTTCGAATGAATGGGTTGTAGAATCAGATGACGGAGACGCACGTAGATACATAGGATTTTTTGATTCTATGGGAGACGATAAGGACGGATTTCATCACCCGATCATGCAGGGCATAGCTAGTTGGATTTCTTATCACGGAGAGCCAGAGGCTTCCGCCAGAAACGAGTTAAAAAGATTAGTTAGAAGTTACGTTGATGACGCGAATACAAGCAATGATCGTCCCGCATCGGATGTTGAGCGCTACCGTAGCGATCCTTTTTTAGACTCTTTAATTGATGGTGCTGTAACTAAAGGATTTGCAGCTGGTCAACGGGCAAAGATAGACTTAACTGAGCTGATAACAAAATACGTGTATGTCCGGATTGAGGATTGTTTTTATGACCCCCAGAAGGATCTCTCTTTTACCATACAGTCTATCAAAAACGCATACGCGTCTATTGCTCCGCGAAAAAACATAGCACAATTGTTATTAGAGAATGCGGATCTAAAGACGGTGGATATGTTGCATTATACTCCAGGCCATGAAGAAGAATTCATGTTATATCGTTACAAACGAATCTATAATACGTGGCGTGGTCATGCCACTATGCCAGCTTCTAACTATTTAAACGTGAAGCCCTTTACTGAGCATCTGTTGTATCTGGTCGATGGGAACACTAGTGCATACGACCATCTATCGGCGTTTCTAGCTCATATTATAGCACGTCCTGGAATAAAAATAAGACATGCAGTAGTCCTAGGATCTAAATTCGAGGGGACAGGCAAATCCTATCTGAAATCAGTCCTAAAAGGAATTCTGGGAGACGATAATTTTACGGAAATCAGCACGGATCAGCTGAAAGAGCAGTTTAATAGCTGGATATCGCATACTGAATGTGTGTTTATAGAAGAGTTAATGGCGGGTGGCCGCGTTGAGATGGCTAATCACTTAAAACCTTTAATTAGTGAATCAACGGTGACTGTGCGTAAGATGCGCACGGATTCATACGTAGTGGACAATTATGCGTCATTCATTGCTACAACTAATCATCGAGACGCAATGGTGTTATCGAAGCAAACAAGACGATACTGGGTTTGGTTTAGTGACGCAGAGCCTAAGAGTAGAAAGTACTACGCGGGTTTATTCAAATGGACGAAAGAAAATTTGCCAGCTATTGTAAAATGGGCGAATGAATTTGATTTTTCCAAATTTGATCCTGACTCACCCCCGCCAAAAACGGATAGCTTTTATGAGATGGCGGAGTTATCGGAGAAGCCTTTGGTGCAGTACGTACGAGAACAGATAGATGCAGAGGATTGGCCGTTTAGAAAGGATTTGGTTATAGTTTCTGACTTATTAATGTCTTTAAGAGGTATTCCAGGATTTGGACGCATCAGCCCCTCAAAATTATCAATGGCGTTGCGTGAGTTGGGGCTAGCTAATCTTGGGCAAAAGAGATTTTTAGACGGGTCTAAGCCTAGGGTGTGGGCCGTTAGAAATTACGATGAGTGGACTATGGCGGAGGAAGCTAAAATATCAGAGTACTATGAGTCATCAGGCAGATACGAAGACAGAAATATAGATTTTTAATTAAAGGGAGTTTTTAATTGGCAGATTTTATGGAAAAAACTTTTATGGATCGATACGGGAGATCCGGTTCGTGTAGGGATCAAGTATACGATATCATGAAGAAATTCGTGACTGACGAGACTACGGGTAAGACAGACTTCAACAAGTTGGAGCTAGTAGCTAAAGCTAACGGAGTCGATTTAGAACGTTGGAGTCACTTGAACCAAGGTCATCTGCGCATGAATTTTAATAACGTCCTTCGAGGTTTACTCAGGAGAGGCGTTCATGTTCGAGTTGGTGATGAATGGATTAGGGCGGAGCGCAGTGCTTGACAAGTATAGCAAGGCCGTGTTTTAATGTCCTTAATATTAATCTTTTGATATAGGAGAGACGATGAAAAAGAAAATTCATCACGCCACGGCCAAAAAGGCCAAATCACACAAACTAGACATTCGAGATGACGGGAACACCTTTGTGTTTGCGTCTAAGGATGGCGTATGTCGTGCTGTCAGTAGGGACCCAAAAGAGGGTTTGGATCTGGCAATTTCTAATGTAGAAAATGGTGTAGTTTTTGGTGCCGCAGATGCTAATGGTGGTGCTGGTTTAGTACACACATCCTATAGAACATCGTACGCAGCTAACAATGATCGTTGCGGTGACGGGTTGTCCAAGGCCCTAACTAAGGCTACTGTTCAGTTAGCTAATGGCTCAGCTTCAAGAGAAATTTTGGACTCCAAAGCTCTGATCAAGGTCGGGCGGGAGAACAAAATTGATATTGTCGATCGGTGGGGCCATTTATTGGATAGAAATCGTGCTCCAAACTGGGGTATGATCCGGATGAATTTTGGCAATGTATTGCGTGGCAAGATTCGGAAGGGAGAAAAAGTGACGGTGGGCGGCAAAACTATAACGTCGGTATAATCCGGTGTTACAGTTAGGTCAAGAATGTCGTGTCCATGGTTGTTTTGAAGATTGTAAATTCGTGGATAGGGGGAAGATAATAGGGAGAACTAGAGAGTCTTCCCCCCACTACGATATTATGACCCCCGAAAAAAATTTAGTACATCAATATGCCTTCTGAGCAAGTTATGCCTGTGAAGACACTGGCCGATTTAAAAGAAGAGTATAATGGTATCCTCGCTGGAGTAATAGACGGGGACGAAAATAAAATAGGGGATAGAATTCATAGTTTAGAAGGAGTAAGCGACGTGCAGATCATTTTAGACATCCCCGAGGAAATAGGGCATTACAGTCACGATATTCAACATTTTGTGACGTATATGATACACAAACTCTGGGTTCACCGTAAAAAAGGACACTGGAAAGACGTGGATATTAATGATGTCATGGAGAAATTACGCGGCGAAATAACGGAGTTACAATCTGTGCTGTCGTGTCCTACTCCTGATCACGAAATGGAGAAGAGACGTTATGCGCAAGAATGTCACAAAGAAGCTGCAGATGTGGCTAATTATGCTCTAATAATCTCAAGCTCTGTCAGACGTAACATGACAGACAAACAGTACGAAATGAAACTTGATGAACCAACAGCCAAAGTCTAATCATACTGTGTATGTAATCCAGCGCACGTCTCACGATCTGTCTAGTTTGGACGCGTGGGGCAACATAAAAATTTTGTTTGGACGCGGATTTTTTCCCGATGATGTAAGGGAACGCACCGAAAAAATTAGATTAATAATGGACAAACATCTTGCCGAGTTTGACCCTAGACTAGACTTTATAGTACCTATAGGGGATTTAACTCTCACGGCTGTGGTAACGGAGCATCTGGTGAGATCGAACAAAAGTCCTTTCACTATACTTAAATTTGATAAGTTACACAACGGGTATTACCCGATTCAGATAGGAGAGAACGAGTATGAAAGTTCCGGACTTAGTTGAAGAACTACATGTGCAAATGGATCTTGCTGAAAATAAATTGCAAGATCTCGTTAATCAACCAATAGAAGATGTGGTGGACGCATTACTTGTAGTTAGAGAATGCGATGACTTAGTAAAAACTGCACAAAAACGTCTATCCAGCATACATCAAAAATTGAGAACTGAAATTGTACCGAAAAAGTTTGAAGAGGCGGGTATTTCGAGTATTACTGTTAATGGGTATAGATTTACGCGATCTGAAACTGTACGAGCGTCAATGATGCCTGATTTCAGAGAAGAAGCTATGACGTGGCTAAGTGAAAACGATCTGTCTGATTTAGTTACCCAGACAGTTAATGCTTCGACGTTGAGCGCTACTGCGCGAACGTTGATGGAAGAGGGCAAAGAATTACCCGAAACATATTTAAGGTGTATATTCAGCCCAACACATCCGTAACCAAAGCCAGCAAATAGGAGTTTGATATGGCCTCGAAAAGAAAGAAAAAAAGACTGTAGCTAAAGTTGCTACAACAACGGTATCCGAGTTAGTTCCTGATTATCTGTCAGAGTACTCGGGTCAGGGTACTGAAACTGTCAGCGATTTAACCATCATACCAAGAGTGAAGCTGCTGCAAGCTCTTAGCCCAGAAGTCCAGGACGGGGATCAGAAAGCCGGAGATTTTTATCATACCATAGCTGATGAAACTATGGGCGCGTCGGTTTTAATGGTGCCGATATTTATTTATCAATCTTATATCCTGTGGCGTCCACGTAAAATGGGTGGGGGTATTTTAGCTCGTGCCGATGACGGTATACATTGGAATAAGCCCCACGAGCAGTTTCAACTAAAACTGGATACGGGTAAAGACGTGGTTTGGGACACGGGCGATACTGTGCAACAAAGTGGTTTGGGTGAGTTTGGTTCCAGCGACCCAGACGATGATAACAGTTTGCCAGCAGCGACACGAATGATAAATATTGTAACTGCATTCCCTGAGGCCATAGAGCTTAGCCCATCCATCGTTACCCTACAGAAGGCATCTTTGCCGATTGGCAGAAAGTTAGTGTCTAAATTAGGCATATCTCGTGCGCCGTCTTGGGGCCGATTATTTAAAATGTCTAGTTGGAAACATGATCATTCCAGTGGTAGTTTTTCGGACTATCGATTCGATGCGGAAGGGTTTATAAACGAGGATGAGGCTCCTGCATACAAAGATATGTATGAGTTTTTTAAATCAAGGGGCGTTGCTCCATCGGGAATAGAAGACGCACAGGATGAGGGTGAAGTAAACGCAGACGCTGTAAGCGGCGGCAAGTACTAAAGGAAAGTGGGCTAACCGAAATGGAGTGTCGCGAGCGCTCCTGTCTCCCCCCACGTTGGTGACCGTAGGGTTAGAATCGGTCATCTTTTTTGGAGATTAAAAAATGCCTGTATGTAAAGATGAAGAAACTTCCCACGAAATACTCAGACGTCTAGACCATCCAGACACGGATCATATAGTTCTGGATGTGGAAACATCTGGACTTGATTAGGAAAAAAGATTATATCGTAGGGTATGTAATCACCTTTGGACCAAGAGATGACGATAATTGGTACGTTCCTGTGCGGCACCAAGGTGATAATCTATCGGATTTTGATGCTCCACTGTACCGCCGAGAACACTTGCCAAAACACCCTTTTGAACTAGACTTATCGTCTGTACTCGAAAATAGAGAGTCGTATCTTAAACTTATTGGACATAACATAGCCTTTGATCTGAGATTCTTGCACAGACACGATATTTCAGTCGGTCTAAACATATATGAGGATACTCTAATAAACGCTAGTTTACTGAACGAGTACAGACGATCCTATTCCTTAGACGCGTGTTGTACATCTGCGAATGTAGAGGCTAAGAAGGGAGACGACTTATACGAATACTTACACTCAAAATTTGGGGGTACGAAAGGTAGAAGACAAATAGGTAATTTTTGGCAGCTGGCTGGCAGCGATGAGTTAGGAACGGAGTACGCACTTGGGGACGGTACATCAACATATCAGCTGTGGCAATATCAGCAGAAACACCTAGATAAAGAGGATTTACGCGACATTTGGGGTATAGAGTGTAGAGTTATACCCGCTCTACATAATATGGTAGTGTCCGGTGTAAAAGTAGACGAAGAGCGGCTACACAAAGTTAAGACTGAGGTGCAGACAAAATTAGACGCGGCACATTCTATGTTACCGTCTGATATTAATATCCGTTCTGGGGCAGATATGGTAAAACTGTTCACAGACAAAAATATAACGAATTGGCCCGTAACGGACAAAGGTAATCCGTCATTTCCAGAAATTTGGTTGAATACTACAAAGGTAGGAAAGGCTGTTATTGCGGCTAGAAAATACAGAAATTTGTTAAACAGCTTCATCGACCCCATAATTACCAAACATCTGTACAAGGGACGTGTACACGCAGAATATAATCAATCAAAATCTGATGAATATGGTACAGTGACAGGGCGTTTATCGTCATCTAACCCGAACATGCAACAGATACCAAAACGAAATGAAGAGTTGGGCAGACTATTCAGGTCTATATTTATCCCAGACGATGGTATGATTTGGGCTAGCGTCGATTATTCTCAATGCGAGCCACGTTTATTGGCTCATTACTCAGAGTGTAAAGTATTGGTAGATGGGTACATGTCCAGCCCCCCGATCGACGCACACTCCGCAGTAGCAAACGCTGCCCATATAGATAGGACGTCCGGTAAGAGATTGAATCAGGGACTTTTAACTGGTATGGGTAGAAAAACGCTAATAGAAACTCTTGGGGTGGACGAAAAGCGGGGTAACGAGCTGTATGATCAGTACTTTAAAGCGATGCCCGAGATAAAGGAGCTGCAAAAACAAGCTGCCTCAGTTATGCGCAGTAGGGGATATATCACTTCTCTGCTTGGACGACGTG
>FUIF01023875.1_pt1 | contig 10354 bp, 12 predicted proteins | sample 1003461 | NCBI WGS metagenome assembly FUIF01 (sample SAMEA80401918, study PRJEB19352) | marine metagenome
ATTTATGGAGGATCACATGCTAGACGACGACACAAAGGAACTGGTGCGCAATCTCAACAATCCGCACCGCGTTACAAACATCATGGCGCTGTTTAAATTCTGCGAGCAGGCGGCCACCATCATCCAAGAGCAGTCGGCCCAGCTGCACCGCGCAGCCGCAGACGCGCTTGAGACGCAGCCAAAGAAGGCCGCGCCTAAGAAAGCTGCTAAGAAATAGCGGTTACTGGGGTATGCTGAGCAGGCCGCCTGTTTGGCGTGCCCCAGACTGCAACGCGTCCAAAAGCATTTGCGTTGTTAAACTATCTTGAGTTGGCATGAGTAGGCTTTGCATGGGCGCAGAGGTTATAGCCTTCCGTCCAGCTGCTGGGATCGCGGCTCCCGCAGCTGCTCCAACAGCGGCCGACACCGCAGGGTCCATTCCGTATTGCATCCCTGCATAGCCGCCGCCAGTGAGCCCCAGTAAGCCACCGCCGCCGGCGATGCTCCGACGTCCGCCTGCCTGCACGGCCGGCATAGAGCTAACGACCTCCTCTGCTGCGCGCCCAAGGTTTGCGAGCTCAGATCCTGTGCCGAGAATGTATCGGTCGCCCTCACGGCTGCGCAAAGCGCCAGAGAGCATTGCCGGGGAGATGTAACCTCCAGCGCTGTCAGAGCCGCGGGTCTTTAGTGCGCGCATAGTAGTCAGGTAGTTCCTGTACTGCTCCCTTGCCTCCATGAGCTCTGGGACCAGTTTTGGCTGCGTGCGCCGGACGCTCTCAATCATAAAGTCGTCAACCACGCCGTTCATCTTAAACGCACTCTCGTAAATCAGCGGATCGTTAGTTCCGTTCATTACCTTGCGAAGGCGAGACCTCATATTTTGCAGTTTTTTGTTGGATATTGTTTTACTGCCTGCCGCTGCATTCAGAAACTCGTCGTTTATGTCAACGAGGAACGGCGGGATGTCCCCAGTTGCCGAAGAACCCATGTGCTCCTCGATGATGCTATTGGCCTTAATAGCTGTCTCAGTATTTGGCACGTCGTCCACAACATTGTCGGCTCGATCAAATACTTTGCCGAGGCGATTTTTCACGTCGAGCATCGCAGACGGAGTTGCCAGCTCGCTGTCTGAACCCATTGTCTTCATGGTTGCGGTGGTCAAGGTTTTCTTGTTTCCAGCGGCACCTCCATGCTGCCCTCGAGGGACATTAGGCGCGGAGATCCTGCCTTCAAGCCTGTTGTCATGGACACTCCAGCATCCTCAAGCGTCTGAACAGCCTCGCCGCGCGCCGTTCCCGGCTGTGTCAAGCGCGCCTCGGGGCCAAGCAACGCTCTCTGCGTGCCTTGACGCAGTGCGCTTGTTGCCATTGGAGTACCGAGAGCGGCAGCCAATCTAGCTGGCCCCTCCATCTCTGTTCCTTCGGTCATTTGGCCGGCAGTTTCGCTGGCTAACGCTGGAAACAGGGTGCTCAAGGCTGATCGAACAGGCGCCGCGGCGAGTTGCAAGCCGGTCTTGGCGGGGTAGCCAATTGGCATAACTGCTCCGCCGCCTGCAAACTCTGAGACGGTTCCTGCGAATTTTCCCTCGGTGGTTGTGGGTTGGTAGTCCAGAGTATCGCCAAACTGTGACCTAGCGGCGTCCATGACTGAAGTTTTGTAGTCCACAGGTGGGATTTCGCCAGTCTGCAACGCCTCGGCGCCAAAACCGGCAAGGCGACTTAGCATGGAAATTGGGCCTCCCTCGGCCAGCTCCAGCACGTTGCGCCCAAAATCTAATGCGCCGGCAGCGCCGCGGATCGCACCAGATGTTGCCGCCGCCCGGACGTCCTCGCCTCTGGTTACTTGAGCCTCCTCCTCGGCCTTGAAATACATATCCATCAGGCGGTCTCTATCTTTGGTTCGCCCGTCGGCCTCGGCTTGCCGTGCTAATTCAAGAAGCTCTTGCAGGTCCATTAGGTTCTCCCCTTACGCATTCTTTCCAAGAAATCTTCGTCGCTTTCTCCCTCGCGCTGCGTACCTGACGGCTGCGTAGATCCGCCGACCCAAGATGGCTTATCGTCCAGCCCCAAGAACGCATTAATTCTCTTCTCATCTTCCTCGCTTGCACCGTTATACAAGTCAGAGATTATGGTGCGATAGTGACCTCTCACCTTTCCAAGCTGCGTTTTTACCTGACCCTGCCCTGCTGCCAAGTCGACCTTTGCAAGCTCTGTCTTCAGTATCTCAAGTTCTGATTGGTTCAAAGCGCCCATCGTGGCGCCCGTCGCCTTCAACGCCTTTAGACTGTCGAGTGCTAAGGATGACACGACACTATCAATTAAAGCCTGCGTCCTTCCTGCAGCTGACATTGGGATGCCTCTAGTCATCCACGCCCACGTTCCGGTTGTTAGTGTAGGGTCTTCGTCTATCATTGAGATGATGCTGTCGATGTCTCGCAGGGTTGAGGTTGCAGCTCGGCCGCGGAGCTTGTCTTTTCCCTGTTGCTGTAGCTGGTCTTGCAGCGCTTTTATTTTCACCGCCAACCCCGGCGCCATGTTTGGATATGCAATGGCTGCATTTGTCAGCATTTCAATTTGAGCTTCGATGCTGCCACCGGCCGCGGCGCCGGGTCCAATAATCCCTGCCAGCATCTGCTGCTGAGCCTGCGCCGCCGTAGCCTTGCGCTGCATGTCGGCCTGCTCGTTTAAGCGGCCAAGCATGGCGTTGAAGTTTCCACCCTTCCGCCCCGCCAGCGATGCCCCTGCGTCTTCTAAGGCAGAAAACGCCAACATGCGGCGCTGCGTTTTGCTCAGGTTCGCGTATGGATCTGTCGGGGTGGCTGGAGTGGCCTGCGCGGCCAGTAGCTGCTGGAGCGTTGATGCGCCGCTTGTGGCTGGATCAGCGGCAGTAGCGGCGAGCGGCGCAGTCACGACCGGCGCTGCCTCGGCTACTGGCGCAGTAACGGGTGTAACGGCAGACGCAGTAACGGGTGTAACGGCAGGCGCTGCTGGCTGGATGCCCAGTGCCTCGATCTCAGCTTCCGTCGCCTCGGCGCCCGGAGGGACGCCGTTCATGCTGCCTTCGTTCATGGCCGCCAGCTTGTCAATGTCTTCTTGTGTTAGTAAATACGGTTCCATGCCTATCGTCCAATCCGTTTACATAAGTCACTGCGTTTTTGCTCGCAGCTACAGCATTGAGTAACCCTTAAACGCTGAGCCAGCGCCGCCGAGCAAGTTGCCAACCGCCGTCAACCCGCCAAACGGATCGCGCGATGTCGTTGTGCCGTAGCCTGCCGGAACTCCAGAGCCAGCCGCCAACACTGCGTTAAGCTGCGTGAGCGGATACCCCTGCTCTCTCTCGAACATGGCGTAATCTGACTGAAGCTGAGCTTGCTCAAGGGCTCGAGCCTGTTCACCTGCCGACATCTGCGCGTTGAGGCCAGACAGCTCTGACTGTAATCGCTGGCCGGCGAGGCTGCCCATTGCGTTGGCTGCCGCTGACTGTATACCGGCAGTCTGGAACTGGCCTTGGAAGTTAGCCGCGTTTGCCGCTTGGGCACGCGCCGCTGCCGCTTCGCGGGCCTGCTGCACGTTGCCAATATCAAACTGGCTGGATTGCAGTGCCTGCGTGAACGCCTTTTCCTGCAAGCCAGAGACAAGGTCTGCCGCCTGTTTCCCGTAAGCCTCGCGCGTCGCGGCTTCCGCAATACCCTGTCGAGATCCGCCAAACGCCTTTGCCGCAGTCGCCTGTGCTCCCAACTTATTAAGGGCTTGCTCTTGGGCGCCGCCAAGCGTTTCAAGACTTCTATTGATTACGTTTTGAGTGTATGGCGACATATATGCGCCAAGGTCTGTCGTGGCCAGCTGGTTCACGTCAACCTGTCCTTGGGCGCCCATGCTCGAGGGGTCAAACCCGGTCAAGCCTTGCTGAACGCCTGCCGCCTGCCCATATGCCGCACCGCCCATGTCGAGACCGCCAAAGCCAGAAAGCGCCTGCTGTTGGGTTGGCGTCATTCCGGCGATAGTCTCGCCAGTGTACGGCGTATATTCTTGGTCAGCTATCTCAACGCCGCGCGGAAGGATCTCGTTTCGAATGAAATCTTCTTGCCACTGAGGCATTTTCTTTGTTTCGGTTGTAGTCGAACTCATCAGCTCAGCTCCATTTCATAATGCCTGCGAGTTTCACGAAAGGAAGCCGCTTCTGCGTACTTTGCAAACCCCTTACGGCCGTCAGTCTCAATCGCGTCCATTTTAGCTTCTTTCGCTATTTTTGTCAAAGTGGCCAGAGCCTCGCCGGCCCAGAGGTGCATGTCCTCTCCGCCCATCCACTCAATCTTCATATTGCGACGCAGCGGGTGGTGCAGAATACAGGTCACGACGGACGCCATTGGGGTGCCGTCAACGTAAACCATCCACAATAGTGACATGCCATCATATAGATCTTGGATGATGTGATCGGCGTTTACGTTGTCCTGTCGCGCGGCGGACATCGCTATGAAACGCCGCGCGTCGTCGATCACCGATGGAAGGTTCTCCGGCAAAACGGCGAACATTTCCACCTTGGGTTCTTGCTGCGGCTCGAAGCTGACTTTTATGACGTTTTCACTGGTCATCCGTGCAACCTCGTAATCGCTATCGTTGAGGCTGGCGCGGCAGGCGCAAACGCAGTTGCGGCTGTTGCGTCAAGAAACCCACTGGTGCTGTCTACTGCCCACATAGCTTCAAGGTAATCCCCAGCATTAAGCTCAAATATTGCAGAGCGAGAAACAACTAAAACAGACCCGTTTTGATGCAATGCGTTTTTCATTGTTGACCCAGTAACATCAGAGCCATTAACCCGTGGCCAGAACCAGAAGTTTACAGTTGAGCTTGATGTGGATGCAATCTGCGCTGAAAAGCTAATCACATACTGGCCAGCCTCGTCGAACACAATGCGAGAGGCTGGAGTGCCGTTAGCAATACCATCAGCGGTGCTAGAGGTGTAAGTCAATGCGTAAGCTGTGTTTGTGGACGCCGCAGCTTGGTCAGTTGTCACTGCCCCAGAGTATTTGCCGTCCTCCAAAACAACTTGCACAAATTCACCGTTTTTTGAGACCACCGGGTAACCATTCACATCATCCCACAAGATAATGCCGTTCTCCGATGGGTTGTCGCTTGGCGTTAAAAAGAAAAGGCGAGGAAGTTGACGCCGTAAGTAGGCGTTTAAGTTAACGCCCCAATTCTTAATGTTGTCTCCGATAGGGGGAAGAACTGGCGCAGCCATTAGCGTTTCCCACCGGGTTTTGCTTCAATTCGCATGGTGCCGACCCTGAATGCCGTTTTGGGGTCTGTCGCCTCAACCTTCATGCGGATTTGCCTGCCTGAAAACCTAACAGATGTTGGGTTTGCAGTTGAGTATGGCCCGTGAGTGCTTTCGCTGCCGTTAGGGTAAAGTCGGCTCTTGAACGTAAGGTCAACCTGACCCTGCGTCTTCTCGTCGGGGATCAAGTCCGTGACCTTCATTATGTTGTCGCCAGATCCAATGGACACAGGCCCGGTCTCAGCAAAAACGTCTTGGGACGAATACGAAAGTCCAACCTCATGGTCGTACATTGATCCGCTATCATCTAGCAGCATTGGATATGTAAACACGCCGCGAGAAGCGCCAGCCGTGCGAGATAAGTTTCCTATGAGCCAGTGGCCTTCCTTAAAGTCTAAGGCCACATAGCGGTCAATCTCGTTGGAGTTTTCTGAGCAATAAAACCACCAGATTTCTCCAAACTGACCGTTTGTAAACGCCCAAGTCTTACTGGCTTGAGATGTGTTCATGTCGCCAAAAACGTAGTCGTGAACTTCGCAAGGTATTTCTGAAACTGTGTTGCCGTCGAACCGGTAAAACCCTCCGTTGCCCATCCAGAAGACGCCCATGTCAACGTCAGCCGCCGCTGTGCGCGAAATGATACCGCAGCTAGTTCCAACGCGCTCAAACCCATAAACGTAGGGTGGGCCTGTGTATCTAGCCGTGTGGGCGTCTATGTCAGTGATAATCAGCGTCTGGCCGCGAGTACGAATAGCTGTCTGGATTTGACCAGACGTTTGCAGCTCAATGTCGCCAGCCTCGTTAGTAGCCGCAGGCGCCCAAGTTGTGTTATCCTCGCGGTCGCACCAGCTAACCTTTCTGGGATTGCCGCCGCTGCCCAGCGCAAAGATAAAACGCTCCTCGGTTACAATAAGGCCGGAGTTGTTTGTGGGCGCGTTTGCTATGACTGCGGCGTCAGATGATGTTCCAAGCTGCCATTCTAAAATTCTGCCATCAGCAGTTGAGCAAGCCACAAAATACTCGCCCCAATTATCTACCGACCAAGTTGTAGCCTCAACAAGATTTCCCGTATCGGGACGCGGGGTGCCATATGTTCCAAAGCCATAGGTTCCGTACCCATAGCCAATATTGACTGCGGCGTCTTCCGTACCCGGAGTTAAGTCAGTTGGAGCAATGTCATACAATGTGCCGCCAGATACTGCGGCGACAAGCTCGTTATATGACCCAGCGGCAACATATCGGGTTCCGTTGTTACTTTCCCATGCGTGCATGCCCCTCGGGGCGTTGCTTGTAATGTTGGGGATGTTTTCGTTTTCGCGCCACCCGCCAATCGGGCGAAGCGATCCATCCCGCCATCGCACCAAAGAGCCTTCCCGCCATCGCCCAGCAGCATCAAGGTCGGTGCCGTTTCTGTAAAAGCCTGCGGGTATTTTGAGGGGTAAAAGTGCCATTATGATACCGTATGTGTTCCAGATGATGTGAAGTCGTAATTAGTACCGTTTATCGTCAAACGCACAAAGCCACTGTTCCCAGCATACCCATTTCCTGTTGGTACATAACCTAAACCGCCAGTACCGCCCGACCCGATAGTGACAGTAATGACAGTACCTGTTGCAACGGAGGAGAATGTCCCCGTTTCGTAACCAGCCTGTGTGCCGCCATTATTACTTGGGGAAATACTATCCTGACCATCCCCACCTGCGCCGCCGCCGCCTGCCCCGCCGTATTCAGTATCATCACCGCCGAAAAGATTAAATCCGCCATCGCCACCTGCGCCACGCTCTACACCGCCAACCGTGATGCCAATACCGCCAGCGCGTTGTGACTTGTCACCACTGGTATCTGTGACGCGATAACCACCACCGCCACCGCCGCCACCTGCTGCTGTGATTGTAGAAATGCCCGATCCAGAAATGCTTGTGGATGCTCCAGACGATCCGGCTCCGCTTACGTTTCCAGCTCCACCACCACCGCCACCAGCACCAACAACATAATAGGTAATACTCACAGCGGATGATTTTCCATAAAAGTCGCTTAAAGATATGGCTCCGCTAGAAGGAACACCAGAAGCGGCGGCATAATATTCACTCAGGCTGTGAGGTGCTGATCCACCAAACTCTGTTGCGACATTTAGTAGACTTATTTGACCACTACTTTGTAACGCCATCTTTTAAAGCCTTTACTTCAGTTGCCAATTCCTTAACCGCTTCGATCAAAACTCCTACCAAGTTTCCATAAGCTACAGAAAGATATTCTCCGTTGCTGTGGACAGCCTCTGGGATCGCTTTTTGAACCTCCTGCGCCACAACACCTGTGCTTCTGCGCCCGTCTTTGTGGAAAAACACGCCACGCATTTCAGATACGCGCTGCAAAGCATCGCCTATAGTTTGAATGTCAGACTTTAATGCCGCATCAGAAAACGCAGTTATGTCACCTGTTGCTGTGAAAGCGCCAGAATAACTCCCACTCATTGCCAACCCGTCCGCTGTCTGGCTTAAACCGTTGCCAGCCCCTACAGTAAAACTAATCGAGCTTGCGCTTGATTGGTTAGTCGTAAACGAGCCACCTCCGCCAATCCCGCTCCCGGCGGAAAGTGTAATTGTGCCATCACCCGCTCCACCGCTTGCAACAATAGAGTTAATCTGGCCTTGTATAGATGAAGTTGCGCCATCCAAATAGTTAATCTCTGCCGTGGAGGCTGTGACCCCGGCAAGCACGTTAATTTCTGCCGTGGAGGCTGTGACGCCGTCTAAAATATTTAACTCAGCCGCTGTCGATCCCACGGCCACGCCGCCAACCTGCCATGAGCCTTCTGTAAGATTGGGGGCAACGGTTGTAACGCCATTCAGCCCATCGACTATGTCGTCAAGAGCCGTGTTGACAATAAGCCCCCAGCTATCTTCTGACCCGCCTATGGTCGGTTTGGTGATGGTTACAACCATTTTCTTACTCCGCTTGATTTATGACACACTAGCATAGTTTTATATCTTTATGAACCCGCGCGCCACTTTAGGCTGCTACGTCCGTCCACACATCCACCGTATCAGAAACTTCGACCCATGTCTTTAGCGTAGGCTCCTGATAATCCCACAAGAAACGCACCGGTATTGTTGGCGCGCTTGCCTCAATATCGCCGCCAGCCAAGACATGCTCTTGCGTGAACGGCAATGTCTCAACATTTGGCAGTGAAGTAATATCGTCGGCGTTGAAATTGAAAATTTGCGCAAACGAAATGCCGTCAATTACAGGCGCACCTGACGTAATCTTTGTTGCGGCAAAGTCATAGAAGAACGTCAGTGTGGCGCTTTCAATGACGGGCGCACCAGAAGTAATTTCGCTTGGCGCTAGTAGCTGCTGGAACAGAGTTGCAATACCGTCAACTACTGGCGTCGATGTGAGGTTGTTTGCAGCAAGATTGTATTCGACAGATGCAGAGGCCGCGTCAACAACCGGGATGCCAAGAGTAATGTCGGCAATCGCAAATGTCTCTTTCTCAAACATCGTGACGGCAGAAATGATCGGCGCGCCTGCGGTGATGTCACTTGCGAATATTCCACCGTCGGCTGTTGCGCCTAAAGGTGCTGAAGCTATAGGGCCAAATGCAAGCATGAACTAATCCCCTTACGGTCTGGTCGGCCAATCAGCGTCAGCTAAATTAGGCCAATCCGCATGTGTGGTAATGTCACGCAAAGCCTGACGATACGTTGTCATAGCAGCGTCCATTGTTACATCAGTCAATGCAAAGTAATCAGTATCAGCCAGTAATCCATCACGCTTAGTGCGGTTGCTCTCAGCTACCTTGGCGTCAAGGCCAGCTTGATACGCAGCCTCATGCTGTGCCTTGGTGGTAGTCACCACGTTGCCATCGTCATCCTCGTCAGTGGTGTCAGCAAACATATCACGGGCAACGTAGTTCTCCACCCAGTTGCCGTTAGCGTCTTGTACTACACCATCACGCACAGACGTTTGATATGCGCCTGTAGTGGCCGCTGGGCTGCGTAAGACAGCCTCTAGGTTGAGGCCATCCAGTGTTGCTTGCTTCCATGTGCGAGGCAAAGATACGTTGCTGTAGTGGCTCCGCCATTGACCTTGGGTCTTAACTTCGCCTGTAGTTGTGTGTCTGTATTCAGCCATCAGAGTGATCCTTTCGTGATGCTGTTGAGTTATGCAATTGCGTAGAAGATGTAGCTGCCACCACTATCATTCCATGAGTTATCTCCTCCACCAGAGCCATTTACAATAAAGCCTGACGAATAAGGCTTAACCATGTTGTATCCTGTAAGTTCTGCGCCGGTGCTATCAAGAGCTAACAATGGTTCATTTCCAGAGACAATTCCTCTTTCTGTATCTGCAACCCACCAACTACCAGAAGCGTCTGTTCTTTTTATCATCACAAACCTAGCGCCAGACGTAAATCCACAGTCTACATTGATGTCACCACCGGAATTACCAGTACCCGTGTAGCTCCCCACCTTCGATATACCGGGGAGGCTTGCGAAGAGGTAGGATATGTAGTTGTCGCCAGATGTTGCAGTGCCACTATAGGCTGTTGAGAATGTTATTTGGTCAGCCGTTGCAGAATACCAGTTTGATGCAGTGGAAACCGCATTTGTGCTGTTCAACAGTAGAAACCCATCCGTCCCAAGATTAGGTGCATGAACAACCCAATCAGGGCCAGCAGTAGTACGGTTCTTGAATATGGCAAGTTCTGGCTCTACGCCAAGGTTATGAGAAATCGTCGTTCCATTTCCTGACGCCGTGTAGGCCACAACATCGAAATAGCCGGGGGCTCTCTTCCACATCCAAGAAAAAAAGCTAGAATTGGCTACCGCATCTGCATAACCATCCATCCAATCCCACTGAGTATTCCCGCTTGTCGTCTCAGCGCCAGTGCCGTCTGTGCGCAGCATTTTGTCGCCAAGAAGCCTAGTAAAAGTATTTTTTCGCTGCGTTATTCGGCCTAGCCCGAAGTGCAAAGTCTACTGGAAATCCAGAACGGAACCAAGACCCAGTGGTTCTTGCAGTGAAGCCATCAATAGCAAACACCTCAGTCGCACTCTCAGGTGGAGCAAGAGGGCCACGGCGGATTGCCATGTAG
>FUIF01022910.1_pt1 | contig 10353 bp, 6 predicted proteins | sample 1003461 | NCBI WGS metagenome assembly FUIF01 (sample SAMEA80401918, study PRJEB19352) | marine metagenome
ATCCTTTATCTGGAGAGTGAAATCCTTTCTGATGTAAATGAAACTGAGAGTCTTCAATTTTATGCGGAGAACATGGTCTCTTCATACATAACCCAACATGCTCTGCAAAATCTACATTTTCGATCATAGTGTCCCAGATAGGATCTAATCCTTCTGGATCAAATTTTCCTATAAATCCATCATATGCATGATTAACCCGAACATGATTCAATTGATCATGTTCGGGTTGCCAATTAAAATGTTCTTTCATAAAATAAGTTATGCTTGAGATTCAGTCCAGTTTAGAGTACAGTAAACATAATCTGTACCGATAGTCCAGTCTTCAACGTCAATCTTTGCTACAACAGTAAGAATATCAGGTCCTTCGGGGAATGTCAAGTCTCCACCAACAATAGAGTTTCCAAGGGGTGCAAGAGCTGTCAAGTCAGAAGTAACTCGGTTAGTATCAAGGTTGATACCAAAGATCTTGTCTCCACCTTTAACAATATCAGAACCTGATGCATTATGTAAGAGGAATTGAGAGATTGATGGAAGATCATTACCCTCAAAATCAGTAAAAAGAGTTTCCAAGTCTAGTATTAAGTCTCAAGTCAATAGAGCACTCTTTACTTGCCACCATATCAATTCTTTGAAGTTGCATCTGCATTCGATTAATAATATCTCTTTGACCAAAAAGACCAGCAACACCAGAGTCAACAGAAGGAGCAAGTCTAACAGAAAGAATCGGGAACTCAATACCCTCAAATGCAGAGATCTCACCACCAATATTTGCAGAGTTGGATAATTCAATCGATGCTTTGTTGTTATGAGAGGCCGCAGAACTTGATCCAGCACCTCTAGTACATCCAGTCAACTTGTATTGTTTGACGAGAGAATTGCCTCTGTTAGTAAACGAACCATCAAACGAGATGTTAGTAAATGTAATTAACTCGCTGCCAACATACAGGGTATATGTGGAGTCCACATTGTCAAAGTAATTAGGACCCTGGCTAGTTCTGATATCGATTGTTGTCTCACTAGAATCGAGACTCTCGTCAAGAATGCCATAGAATGTGTTAATCACAGTAGCAGAATCCTGCTCGCCAGTTGGGAAGATCTTTCTGGAGGTTTTGTTAAACAAATACGCCTGATCATCTTCAAATTGACCGTCCATGATTACAGATACACCCCAATGTGCGAGTCTAGGAGCATAGTTAGATGATGTTGTATTCTCAACTTCATATCTACTAGGTAAGTTACCAGAACGGAAGTAAGCAATAACTTGCTTATTGTTGTGAATCATTCTATGTGCATATTTAACTTTGCCGTTTGTATCCTTGAATCCGAATCTGATAGTACCAGCACCATACCAAGAATAATCGATGTATGCCATCTGAATTCTTGATAGATCTAGAACATACCCAGATGGACCAGATCCATCCATTCTATCAATGTTCCATTCGGTTTGTGGAACTCTAAGTTCCTCTAGTTTTAATAGGAATGATACCACCAACAGATTCGCTTCTAAATTCTGGAGTTACTTCAATTTCAACGTCAGAATTAATATTTTGAATTTTATAAGTTGTTCCACGAAGAACAATTTTATCACCAATAATAAGTTGCTCACCAAATCTAGTGTCTGTTCCAGTTATAATATTAGAACCTTTTGTTCCTGAAACCTTACCAGACAACTTAACGGTAGAATTTCTTCTCACAAAGAAAATTTGAGTGCCATCAAATTCAAAGTACATTCCATTTTGGAAGTCAAACATTCCTGATCTAAGGGCAGAACCAGTCCAACTAGGAACATAAGATCTGACAAGACCACTAGCAGTTAATTGCGTAGCTTCTGAAGTTCCAAGACTAACTGCTAAAGTTCTTGGGTCATAAACTTCAATGACTTTAAGTTCTTGATCACCACCATAAACATTAAATCCAGTTGCTACAGTGGCACCGATAGTAACGACAGCTGGCATCGCATAGTCTGAGATAGAAGAAATACCATGTGGGAACTTATATTTTACAAGCCCTCTATAGAAACTACCAACACCAACACCACTCATGGATTCGGAAGAGATTCCAAATGCTTGGGTTCCAGATGTATGTGCCGCTTCAGATGTACCGTTTTGTGCTCTAGCAGCAACAGTCAATCCAAGAGAGTTGATTCCAGTATAGTAGAATTCTTCACTATCAATCTTTATGACACCAGTGGTTCCAAATCCAACAGTGGATTCGAGTGCTAACAAAGTCGTACTTCCAGAACCAGGAACTGCTTCAGCAAGTAATTGTCTTGGATACCCAATAAGATCAATATCAGTTGGTGGCTTGAAGTTAACAGCAAAACTGATTTGCAAACCTTTACCAGATTGATATCTAAAATACTTTCTGGTCTGACGGATCATCTGAGCACCCTTAAATGGTTGGTTGGTTGCGATTTCCATGCCACCGTCAAAAGGTCTATGTTGTGCATAACCTTCAGATCTAGGAACCAGTCGAGTTGGAATAAAGAAATTAGTTCCTGTCGAAAGACCAGAACTGATGTCGGCATCCATTGTTGCAATAGTATCTGAAGCAACAGCACTGATTTCTCTTTGATATCTTGTTCCAGCAGTAACTCCCGAAACAGTGAATTTATGATCATTCGCAATAGTAGACATATCTGATGTTGATACTTGTACTGTCGCGCCAGCAGTACCAGTTCCTTGACCAGTAACATGTTTTAATCCAAATGTGTTGTTTGTATATCTTAAAACTTCATAAGTCTTGCCATCAGTAAGTCCATTGATTGGGTTTCCGCCACTGACAACTTCATATGCAACTTGGTTTCCGCTAGAGAATCCATGGTCATTAATTGATATAACCTCTTTTCTACTGTCAATCAGGAATCTCCTCAGTCTTGTTTTGTTACTCTTAACTGTAGAACTAGTTACATCAACAAAATCAGTCAATGCTGGATTGAATGACATACGGAATGATTGTCCATCAGCAGAAACCGAGTGTAGATAATAATGAGAAGTACTGATACCAGGCATGTTGGAGTGGGTGCTCCCAGATGTAAATCTGTTATTTGCATCTCTATATCTTTTTCCTGTATAATCAAAGTTTTCTTGAGACTGGGTGCCAGTGGCGAATCCTCTGTAGTCGATAATTTCTCCAATAACCCATGGTCCTCCATTTGCAGCAGTCGGTTCACCAGCAGCACCACCAGAACCATTTCCAAATGTCATGAAATCATTTGTTGTATTTCTGGCATTTTCATAAACAGAATTATCAGCACCCCTTCTACCAATTTGTGATGATGGTGTTGGTGCTTGCATCGCTGCAGAAAAACTTCCGCTAACGTCATAGATGACAATTTCATCGCCAATCTTAATATCAGAGAGGAATTTTGAACCAGAACCAGATAACTGTGACTGATTACTAACAGTAGAAACACCAATAGTACCAGTTCCTTGCTTCAAACCACTAACGTGTTTGAACTTAAATTGATGGAATTGTGTTTTTGCAGCATGTGCAGAATCAGTGAGATCAATGACTGTGCCTGCAGATGCGTCTGCTGAGGAACCTGCAAGAGAGAAATAGTCCTGACCTTTGGACACGGTGAAGTATACATCACCCTTATTCAGTCCGTCTAGTGCTGTATTTGCAGTACCAGTAGTTCCATATTCATTTAGATTTGGTTCATAAATCAACATCTGACCTTCAATAAATCCATGATTCGGTGAATAGAATGGAGATCCAGAGATAGCAGTAGTAATGCCAGTAGCAGCAGAAGCAACATAAACAGTCAAAGATTGCTCAGAAACTACTGTAGTTGAAGCCACAGATACAGTAGTGTCATTCAATACTTCATCAATACTGTATGTGTCATCAGCGACACCATCTCTAGTACCAAAGAGATAAACTGGGAAACTTGTAGATAGTGGATTTTTAGTTTGTGTTTTAATAAAAATCTCACTTCCTGGAGAAGATCCACCATCAGTAAAAGCACCAATGATTGAACTTACCTTATGATTACTTCCGCTACCACCGCTGAGAGAAATTCTAGATCCATCTTTAGAATCTGAGAGAGCAAAAGTATTGGAAGTAATAAAATCAACATAATATAGACCTCTAGAATCAATGCCAACAATGTCAGCACCGCCACCGTGAGTATATTGAACTATATCATTATTAACAAGTCCATGATTAGCCTTAGTAATAATGTTTTCATTAAGGTCTGTTGATGGAGCAAATGTGACCTGAACAGATGTATTGAATAGTTTTAGGTCGGAGATACTAAAAAATTCTCCAACGTATACTTGAGTATATGGTTCTTTGGCGTTTGCGTAGTCTTCAAGACTTGGGTTCGATAGTTTGAACTTAAAGGTGTTGATACCGACAAGACTATCAACAACAAATGCACCATCAGCTGCGTTATCTTTAGTTGCTCTGATGTCAATTGGAAATCCAACAGAAAGTCCATGAGACGATGCTGTTGAGACTGTAACAATAGTAGAACCAGATTCAACTGCAATTGTTTCTACATCTGCGATGAGAGAGTCTGTTCTAGTAAAGAATAGAGGAATATTTTCTACAAGTTCAATAGTTTCCCATTTAGTTGTCTGTGGACCATACTCAAAGTCCGTATCAACCAGAGTGTTAGGGTTAGATACACGAATCTTACTAACTGGGTCAATCAGTGCTTCGACAGGTTCAAATTCTACAGATGCCTTATCGTAGTAGATTTGAAGCTCATCGCTGTCTGACATCCCTGTGGTGTCATATACGAGAACAATAGTAGTGTTGCCAGTATTATCATCATACGATACTGAAGATGCTCCAAGATTTACATTGGAGAAATTATAGATGATCTTACCATCAGTTACATTTGTAATGAGAAGTAATTCTTTTTGCGAGATAAATTCATCCCGAATAACGATCGTCTTCTCAGATGCGTCGAATGTGTAGTTAAAGAGTAACTTCTTTGACATTTCAGAAACCTAAAGCGATTGTGAGAGCGGTAAGATAATCAGTGTAACTATTGCCATCTAGAAAATAATCACCGTTGGTATTTATATTCCCTTGAGCAGTAATGATACCAGTGACACTTAAGTCACCATTCAAGGTTTGATTAGAGTTGCGTCCCATGACATCTGCAACTCTGAAGTCTTCAATAACAGCAAATTCAATGATGTCTCCAACAGAAGCAGGAGATATAAGTGTGCAAGAAGAACCATCTAGTGCAGTATAATCTACACCAGTTACAAGTTTTACACCGTTTCTATAGACATCAAGGTGGGGAACTTTATATCCACTAGTTACAGTAAATACTGTCTGACCTGCTGTCGCAGTGACATTTAATCTTGCGGACTGATTATTGTTAGTAATCCTAATTGGGTTTCCGATTCCCATTGCTGGCACTCCCTGCAACGACCGTTAGCTAAAAACTATTTAGCATTATCCTTCTACTGAAGTTTGATCCTCTGTTCCTCTATCTGGATAAACTCTATATTTACTAGTTTTGCCATCAAGACCCCAAACAATTCTTACGGCACCAATGCCTCCTTTTTTGAATTTTGAACCTTTGAAGTCTTTGTTAGAGACTGGACCGCCTCCACCATATTTTCCTCCACCAGACGTAGTACCATCTTCTCCACCAGATCCACCCTGACCTTCATTTTCATACTTATTATCTTGTGAATCATTATTTCCTTTTGTCTGACCAGCACCAGATTTTCCTTCTCCAAGAAGTCCAACACCACCACCACCGCGTCCAATAGTCTGTAGAACACCGCCGCCGCCACCTGCACCACCAGCACCGCCTTCTTGACGACCAACAACTCCAGTTATTGCATCATATTCTGTACCTTCGCCCATACCACCATTACCAGAGTATCCAGCAGCTCCGCCACCGCCACCGCCATCGTTATTTCCACGCTTGTTGCCACCCTTACCACCTTTACCACCACCATCTCTCTCAACACCACCACTTATTCCTAATTTTGGTCCATCTTTAGGATGACTACCAGGACCAGATTCACCACCTCCTCCAAGTAAAAGAATAGAACTAGTTGTAAATTTCTTATCCTTTCTCCTTTCAATCATACTGTTTTGAGCAGAACCGCCAGCGGTGATTCTTAAAATCTCTCCTGGAGTTACTTTCATTGTACCATACGAGAGACCTCCACCAGATCCTGCCCATCCACCATCGGGTTCTCCATCACCACCACCGCCAACACAAACAGCAGAGATTTGTCTAACACCAGTAGGAACTTTCCATTGTGTTACCAGACTTCCGTTTGATTTTCCTTCAAAAACAACTTGACCACGAGGTTCTACAACTGACTTGCCTTCATCGTCGCCAACATCATCATTCTTTTTCTTGCATGGGAATGGATAATCAATGAATGGAGAGATCCAATCCTCTCTTATCATTTTTAATTCAACATTGAATATTCCAGCAGCTGCACATTTTTCAAAGAACAAATCAATTGATGCTGCTACCGTTGATCTCTTCATACTACCAGAAGTATCAATAGAAAGAAGAAGAGTAGTGGAGTTATCTAAACATTGAACGTTTGCGATTTCAAACCAATCCGTTGCATTAGAAGATTTTCCACCATCTCTATTAACTTCATGATAGAACGCTTTATCGTCATCTTCAAAATTTTCTGGAATAAACATATCAGATTTCTTTCTTCTGCTACCTTTCGGTTGAAATAAGTGGAAAGTTCTATTTGGCCAACACTTTCTAAATTCTTCCCATCTCTGAAAGGCTACTCCATCACCAGATATATTAGATCTTAGTGATTCATCAGCAACTGCAATACAAATTGAATCCGCAGTAGAACTAGAAAATTCTACAAATCTAATTTTTGTTCTTCCATATTTACTAGTGCCACCTCCTGATGAAGTTAAAACCAAAGATGCTGACGAACTGTCGTACCAACCAGCACCGCCTCCTCCACCACTACCTTGACCCGTTGTGCCAGCGTTACCTCCGATGGATCCTGTTCCTCCTCCACCTCCATCACGCTTTAGTTTACTTTTCTTTTTATCAGTATTCGCCCTTCCGCCATTATTAGCACCTTCATATTCACTATATCTTGAAAAATCAATTTTTTTATTGATTACAGAACCCTTAAGAAGTTCACCTCCTTTAGGTCCAGTTGCATTTCCAATAGCAGTATATTTGGATTTCGATCCTTTCTTTGTATATTCTTTGTGTGGAAAAACTGGGTGCAGTGCTTTGGGTTTTTTGCCACCAGCTCCAGCACCTTTACCTCTTCCTGCACCGCCACTACTGCCCAATCCACCACCATCACCACCTCTTCCAAGAGTTCCACCGCCGCCGCCACCGCCTGAAACAGCGATAACTCTACCTCCACGATAGAACATTGTTCCACCCCCACCAGATCCAGCAGTCGGACCACCATTGCCACCACCACCAGAGTTTAAGTTTGGACCCCCCTGTGCTCCTCTACCTGGATATCCCATCTTAACAGAATGGACAACACCTCTTCGTAGAGTGTACTTTATAGTTCCACTTCCACCAGCACCACCTAATTGTCCTTTATCAGATTTTTCTCCTGGAGAACCCTCTAGAGTTACTTCTACTACGATATCATTTTCCTTTGCATAAAAGAAAACCATTCCAGCAGTAGGTGGACCAACTTCATAAAATGTGTCTTCTAAGTTTACATCATATCTTATTGCATTATCGGGCAACCCAAAGATTTGACCTTCAGTTGCTAAATCAATTGTTTCTGATTTTACCCAAGTAGGTCTTTTTTTAGAACTTTTTTCAAAAAATTGTTCTGTTCTCTTGTTTGGTTTAACAGACCCAAGAGGTAATTCAATAACACGAAGTAAATTTCTTCCTGGAATGAACACCACTTCAATGGAATTTGTTACTACTGCATCACCCTCTGAGTGAGTAACTAGAACATCATAAGTTCCCGACTCGGTTGTTGTGATAAGAGAAGCACCAGCAGCACCAGTGTCAGTAGCAAAAACTTCCCCATCCTTTCTCCAATTATAGGTGAGTTGATTTTCTGTATTATCTGATACGTTTGCTTGACAACTAAGGACGACTACAACGCCCTCTCTAAATGACTTTTTAATGTCTGCCATTATAGTCCAACGAATTGAAATCTTGCGGATCCATCACCACCATCACTTCCATCGGCAGAGGTTCCTCCACCTAAAGATCCACTGATGCAGAATTTAGTTCTGGTGACAATATCTTTATTTAGATAACCTGAGCCACCTCCACCACCACCTTCAAAGATAGCAACGTTACCAGCTTTTCCACTATCTCCACCATACCAACCAGCGCCGCCTCCTCCACCTGACATTTTTCCAGTAACATTTGTTCCGCCACCATATAGTTTTCCACCATCCTTTCTGCCACCAAAACCAGATCTTGTTTGTGTTCCACCACCACCACCTCTTGATGGTGCATTTTTAGCATTTCCTCCAATTAAACCACCACCATTACCACCTTGTCCATCTTCGTCAGATTTACGACGACCAGATCCTGATCCACCACCGCCTCCAGCGATTAAAATAGCATTGTTTGCATTAACTTCTCCTTCAAAAATACCACTATAACCACCACCAGCACCACCATCTTCTGTTCCAGACCATCCACCACCTGGATAACCACCTTGAGCGATTGGTTGCCCACTTGCTTTACCTTTTCCTCTTTCTCCACCTGCTGCAACAATTAAAGTATACTCAATGCCTTTCTTGAGAGTAAATTGCCCCTGAGCACCTCCACCAGTTCCGCCTTTTCTTTTAGAAACAGATCCATCAGGATCCTGATTATCATTAAATGCCAAGAACTTTCCAGTGTTGGGGTTATTAGAACTACCACCAGCAGCACCGCCACCACCACCAACTAAAAATACTTGCAATTTGATATCTGATCTTGGAGTTACTATATAAGTCCCTCTTTGAATTCCAAAATTCAGAACCTTTCCATCAAGTTCAAAGTTCCATGACGTAATAGTTCCACCAATAGCAGGAGAGACAGAAATAGTATTGTCGAGATCTTCTGTCACGGAATCTGGTTGAGTTATGACACTGATAAGTGGTTTAACTTGCAAATTAACAATAGTAGAATTCAAGGGAGAATTAACTGCCCTTGGTGCAAAAGTAGAAACTCCAGATTGAGCGACATTAAAAGATCTAGGGTCTGGATAAAATATAGCTTGCTGAAAATAATTTGTATCATCAGAATCACTATTCAAATTACTTAGGGATAGTGATTCTCCTGAACCAACAATTGCATCTCTAGTAACTCCTCCACCAAAATCTCTGTCTTTTTGATACCAAACATATCCAATTGTACCTACACCAGCACTATACCCAGAAGGATATACGACTGTTGCAATCCCAGTAAAAGACACCGATCCGCTGAATCCAATGGAAGCGGATGGTGACTCTGGTTGTGTTTGATAGACTAGAGATGGTCTGTTAATATCAACATAAGAGTTGAAATGTCTGAATCCTACTGCCAAACTCATGAGAAGTTCTGCCCTCCTGTGACGCCGTAGAGTGATGCTCCACCATCAAAAGTGAAGAATGAGTAAATGTCTTCTTGATTAACTCCAACAGAAACCTGAGGAACAATTCCATTTGACCAGTATACTGGAATGATATTACCATCAGCATCTTTGAAAGAGTCGATTCCTACTTGATGTCCAATAGCATCTTGAACGACCTTGACCGTAAAGTTGCTTGCCTCTCCTGGTGGATTTGAAAGTTGGAAGTTAGTGACAGCATCAACAACTGAAAGTGTAAATGTATTTGCTTGGTCAAGTTCAATAGAAACAACATTGTTGACGATAGAAGTTGGATGAGCTGGTTGGAAATGAGATTTAAATCTCACTCTTCCATCAACGTCAAGATCTGCGCGAGTTCCTGAAGTTCCAACGCCTACATGTCCTGTGCTACCAGCACTAATAGCAGTTGTATTACCTTGTCCAACATATAGAGATTCACTTGCAGTCACAATACCTGCAAAGATTGTGCCGATACCAGAACTGCCATCAAGACTGAACTGAGTTGAGATAAACTGCCCACCAATGTCAAGTAAACCTTGCGGATTTGGTTTCAGGATGCCAACACGTCCGTTAGTATCAACACCAACAAATTCAGTTGTAAATCCAGACTTGATGACAAATGCTTTATCGGTGCTGGTTGTTGATAGACCAACGCTCAGACTTGCATCTGGTTGCGTACTACCAATACCAACGAATCTATCCGCAATAGTATGAACACCAATCTTAGCACCACCAACCGTGTCATTAGGAACCCATAGTGAATCATTTGGAAGATTGTTAATCCTGGAACCATCACCGTAAAGGTATGTGGTAGCAGTGATAA
>FUIF01000687.1_pt1 | contig 10347 bp, 13 predicted proteins | sample 1003461 | NCBI WGS metagenome assembly FUIF01 (sample SAMEA80401918, study PRJEB19352) | marine metagenome
TGTTGTTTGTTTGGTATCAACCCAACTTATCCACTGACGACCAAGATTGTCCACTCTGGTTTCGGGTAAACCCCTAACCTTGATTTCTTCTATGCCAGCTTCATTGCCTTTGATGATGAATGTGTCTGCTCCCGCTAATGTTTTTAATACTTGTGTCCCAAAACTTGGAATCCACCCATCAGGTGTTTGCAATAGTAAGGGCAAGCGTCTGACCAACCATCGGCATCAACTTTAGCTGAAACCATACCCTCTAATGCTACCGCACTGATTTCAGGATATTGGGTAAGTAGCCATCTAAAGGTATGCCATTCGGTAAATCACCTAACATGACTGTTCCTGTTGGTTCTGGATAGATGTTGTTGTTGTATTCAAAGGTAGCGACCACTGTGGGTATATCAGATTTTAAGTAGTTAATGAAAACAGGGTCGCCACCAAACCGATCTGCATCAATGAAACTGATCACCCATCCTACACCAATCGCACCCCTGTCAACAAGGTCTTGTTGTATTTGTGCCAAGCGTTGTCGTGGAAAAGGATAACCCCCTTCTGCTCTGACATCTTCTTCAGTGATATTTAATATTGTGAAGTAACCAGATGGTTCTTGTTCTTTGATCAAACTGTCGAAAGTTTTTAGTTTCAGTATTTCCAAAGGTGTCCATTGCAGAGCTAGTGGGATAGCTAACAAAGCAGTAAACAATAAACCTAGTCTAATCATCCTTCTTGTTTAATAGTAATGGTTGACGATGAGCCATTGTTTATTTTAACAGTATTTGACACGCCATCTTGAATAAATATAACTGTATAGGATTCATCGCTGTTAAGAACCACTTGTGCTGATTGATTGACTGTTCTGATTAATTTAAGCTCTGTCCCTTGCAAGATAGTTGTAATTTGTGTTTCTGGGTCTTGACCAAAACCTGTACCAACTAAATCTACGCCATCAATAACATTAGCCAACACATCGGCTTCTTCCTGATTGTCCAAAGCGTCAATGACATCTAACAAGTCTTCTAAGAAATTAACATCAAGATAATCAATGTCTAATTCAGTAAAGTCTAAATCTTCTTCTGCTAATAAATCTTCTTCTAAGAAATCAATATCAAGATCATTGAAAGATAGCAAATCATTTTGTTGTGTTTGATCTTCAGTGCCGACAATTTGTTCTTCTTTAGGTGGTGAGACTATCAACATATTATCAATAAATTCTAAGGTGATATCTAAAGTAACTGGCTTAGTTGGATTTGCTTCATAGACACTAGTGGTTGTAGCTTGGTAAGGTTTATTCAACACAACTTGACCCATAGCAGTTGATACGACGATTTCCCCACTAGGATCGCCAAATTCGTCGGGTAACAAGATAATAAGACTTCTCCCGATCTCATCTACTGTGACTGTAAAATCTGTTCCCCTAACCGCTATATTTGCTGTTGGTGTTTTTAAATCAATATTGTTTTTATTAAGATTGCCTGAGACAAACCTAATAGTCCCACTCGTAAAGTTTAGTGACATACTTGAGTTATCGGGATTGGGGTCGTAAATGTATTCGTCAATAACTAGCTTAGAATGTTCTGTTAGCCTAACAATAGAATCGTCTAAAAAAGTAATAGCAATGCGACCCTTTCTGGTTTGCACATCGTCATATGAATTAATGTCAAAATCTAAGACTGCTGGATAAGGTTCATCCTGAGTATTTGCCCATAGCCCCTAAGTTCGGTAATGTCGCCTATTGCATTAGCATGAAGTGGATGTCCCACCATCATTTTGAACAATACAAATAGTGCTATTTGAAGTGTTGCTTTCAATTTTTAACCAGTCCCTAGCTAATGTTGATGATTGTGTAATGTTTAAGGTATTGTTTGAACCAGTTAGATCAAGATAGAAGTAACCAGAATCAGATGCAGATGTCCCAGCATAACCACTACCATCGAATGTTAAGTCGTTGCTATCGCCAAAGATATCGACATAGTTAGTCGCATTTTCATAATCAATATCATAATCAAATGCGTTAGAATCACCATCAACTATCCAGTCAAGGTCAAGATAATCAGCGTTTGAGTTTTCAGCAATATTAACATCAAAAGTGTTTGAGCTACCTGTCACATCTATATTAAGATTCGCATAATCAGCAGAATAAGCTCCACTACTGTTCAAGATCATATCGTAAACATTGCTATCGCCATCAAAGTCAAAACTTGCAGTCAGATAATCAGAATCAATAGCGTCTGATCTGAAAATGTTGCTGCTTCCAATTTGATTGATGGTTAAGGTCATATCTATGCCATCTAAGTCTAATGCGGTCATAGTGCCAGATGTTGCGGATGTGCCACCAATAAGGTTGCCAGAACCTAATTGTTCTAGTTTGATAGTTGCACCATTACCCGATTGATTTATGAATATTTCATTATCAGCGAGAATGTTGAGTGATAGTAGTAAAAGTAAGAATCGCATCATTGTTCTCGGTAAGACCAATAACCCTTCTCTTCTCCTTGTCTTATGATGTTAACAATACCAATTTCAAGTGCTGATTGCAATGCGATAGATTTGGATTCGTTCATAACATTCCCACTTTCAAACTCAACAAGTTTAGTACCATCGGCAATATATCTAAATAAGTCATTGGACAAACCCACCGATAGAATGGTTTTGGTTGTAAGATTCTCTAACAAGACTTCCCCTGTACTGACTGAGACTAAACGAATAGAAACCACGATAGTATCTTCCCGATATTGCTTAGAAGTACCGATCCCTAAATATCTCGCACCCATACCCCCTGTCAGTAAGTTAGTGTTGTAATCCACTACCCCACCCTCAATGATGATACCTGCAAATAGTAAAGGTAGCTGTTCGGTATCGTCATCAAACTTTTCCCTTGTTGATCTGATAATCTGGCGTTCTTGGGTTAGGTGCTGGATGCCACCCCTTTCCACGACACGAAAGAAACCCGATTGCTTTAAGGCACGAATTAAATAGACCTCTGGTGATTGTGTTAGTGCTGTGCTGAAACTAGCATATCCATCAACCGATTTACGCTGTCCTGTCATGTCTGAGAACTTATAAACAGCGACTATGGGTTGTACATTGGCTCTTGGTAAATGTTTAATTTCTTCTGTGATAGGTTCATTGATAAAAGCGTTTTTAGAAAAACATTCGGCTTTACCAAGTATAGTAACAACATCTTTATAGTCCTCATCAGGATTAGTTACACAAGGGGATACATAGGATAGATGCGTGGCACAACTAGAAACCAAAGTCCCCAATAGGAATAGTGATAGTAGTTGTTTCGCCAGTTGTTTCATTAAATATAGTCATTGTAATAGTTATGCCATCGGTAGTCCAAGTGATCACACTATCAAACAAAGTGAACGAACCTCTGTCGCTGGGTTCTCACCAAAAAGCTGATCAACTAATTGTCTTGACAGTTGAGCATAAACTCTTGATTCAAAGTTCTTAAGGAAGCGAGCTAATGTTGTGTTATCGGCATCACGCTCAAGAGCTTCTTGCATGGCTTTAATCTCTGCATCAAGAGCTTCTCGTCTTGTAAATTCTTGGTTTTCAATAGTCAAGTAATGACTGGATGTGCCGACACCGCTAAAAGATGGATTCTTAAACTGAAACTTCATTTCGTCAGCGAGAACAGGGAGCATTAAGATTGGGATTAAGTATAGAACGCACCCTGTCCTCTTACGCTTGCTGGCATAGTATTGATGTATATCGTATGAGTAGCCCTTATCTTTAGTCTTTTCTTTGGTCATCTCTGTCTGCCTTTGCTATCTTGTTAGTGTCTATCAACTGTGGCACACCCAACATAGTTTTAATCATAGTATCTTGTCTTATGATTTCATTATCTAATGATCTCACACGATCTATCAATGCTACCAAGATTCCATGTTGTGAATCAAGTTTAGTGCCGAGCCTTTGTTCCATTGCACTGATTTGTTCTGCTACCTTTTCGTCAACGACATCGAGTTTATTCTCCATACCATCGACTATCCGCATGATTAGTTTGTAGATAAACCAACCTAAACCAAGAGCAGCAGCAATGGGGAAACCTACTTGTTGAATGATTACAACGATATCGTCCATACAAATATTATATGAGGCGGGCTAGTAAAAGGAAAATATGAAAAGGGTAAACTAAGGAGATTCCGAGTAATTACTAGCCCTAAACTAATATCAGTAGTATAGCAACTAAAGTAGTCGCTAAGAAGCCAGTAGTGGCATAAATGGCTATATCTATTTTGCCATTAAGGGCTTTGATCTCTGCCTTAAGTTCTTGCAGTGTCGAGAACACTGTCTTAGATTGTTCGTGACATTGGGCTAAATGCTCCTTTAAGTCGGAATTGACTTGCGTCACAGTAGCCCTTGCCATTTTACTTATCTTGTTGTGCTAATACCATTTGGTTTTCAAGTTGAGTTGCTTTTTGCATATAGTAGTTTGCTAGTTTCTCCAAATCTGCTACCTGCTTTTGTAAAGCTTCAACTTCAGAAGATTTGTTATTTTCTTCTTTTCCCACTTTTCACCCCTTTTCTTAATGAAAGATAATCGACAAAATCATATACCTTCTGATTCCATTCTGCTTTGGGTTCAGGGTATAAGCGAATAACTACATTGGCTAAACCAATGAAAGCTAATAAATAAAGTAAGACATCTAATATCCACATAATATTTAACTCCATATTGCGGCACAAACTGTTTGCACAAGAGCATCTTCTCCTGAATAGTTTGTAGCACTCCCACCATCTTCTACATATTTATGAAGATGTTTTGTTCTTGTTACTATCACTGGCAAATCTGCATCAGTGCTATCGTCAAGAATATCATTATAATACACCACAAGTGATTCATGTTTTTTATTAGAAGTATCTGCTGCTGAACTATCTGCTGCTGGATAAACTTCTATTCTTTGTAACTTTGTTGTTTTTGTAATTGCCATGTGAAAAATTATAGCTTATTAATTTGCTCTTGTAATGCTTCTATTTTATTAATTAATTCAGGATAAGCATCAAACTCATGTAGTTCTTTGCATGGATGGGCTTGCTTCTTAAGCTCTTCAATTTGCTTTTGTTGTTCTTGGATAGCTTTAGTTAAAGTAGCAACTAACCGACCATAACTTAATGACTTAGTACCCCTTCTGTTTTCTTTAACTATGTGAGGTATCAATTCCTCTACCTCTTGAGCAATGAATCCGATTTCTTCTGCATCTTTATCTTTTCTTGAATATGTCACTGGATTAAGCTGATTTACAATATCTAGTTGATTTTCTAATGATTTGATATTTTCTTTAAACTTGATATCTGAATTTTCAGTCAATGTGCCTGCAAATGTAGCATCACCATTTGGCTCAAAGGTATGTTTGGTACTGCCTGAACTTTGGAATCTTACTAATTCATTAGCACCACCAATGACATTGATTCTAAAACCACTGACACCATTTGTAGCTTCAGCAGTGAGTATAGGTGCGGAATCTTCTATTTCAAATATACTTGCTGGACTTGTACTTCCCAAGCCCAAGCGACCTGCTGAGGTCAGTCTCATTTTCTCAGTTGCTGCTCCTGCACCATTATTTGTAGTACCAAACATTAATCTACTTGGTGCATCACCATTTGCTACTGTGGCTTCTGATTGATAGGCAATAAAAGCCATTTCCTCAAAGTCAGTACCATCAAAACCTGTAAATCTAACAACACCACCTTGACCGCTTGGTAAAGCAGAACTTGTACTACTGTTGTCTCTTGCTCTTAATTCCATGAGGTTGGCAGTACCATCTCTTTGACCTTCTATAATTACTGAACCTGTAGTAGATGCTGGATTGCTAGTGTCTTTAATATGAAGTTTCTGTTCAGGTGTGATGCCGATACCCACTGAACTTGTTGTAGTTATACCACCACCAAAAACAGCTACATTAGAACTTCTGTTAAGGTCTAAAATAGTTGTTGTACCATCAAAAAAGCTAAAATTCTCGCTTCCTGCACCAGTCATACCTATACGAAATATTTGATTATCACTTTCGTCAGTAAAAGCCATTTGTGCTCGACCAGAACTAGAGCTGCGTTTTATTGTCAAAGCTGTTGCTGTGGTGCTTGAAGCTTTAATCCTAGCATCCCCATCGATATCTAGCTTGACTGCTGGACTTGTTGTAGAGATACCCACCCTCTGCGTAGAACCATCAAACTTAACAAACTGGTTGCCCTTACCATCAAAGATATCTAAGTCTCTAAAGTAAGTAGTACCATCGTTGTAACCATTCTCGTTAATCTTGACAGATGCTTCAGCAGGGACAGTTGTGTTTTGGATTGAGCCAGTTAAATTAACATCTACTGCTTTGATGTTTCTACTACTATCTATAACAGTTGTGCCATTCAATTTTAATGTCGGTATATCTACTGTATGAGAGAAATCAAACTCGTCATTAGTAGCATCCCACAAGATAGTGGCATCGGTACTTGAATTAACAGCATCTTGGATAGTAATACCAGCTCCATCACTTGTTGAGCTTGAATCGCCTGTAGAATAATTAAGTGTAATGTTTTTATCTTCGACATCTAAAGTCGCAGTGTTCAGTGTGGTGGTTGTGCCATTGACTGTTAGATTGTTAAAAGTTGCATTACCAGAAGAATCTAAAAAACCATTGCCATTCCAGTAGAGTGTGCCAGATTGATTGTACAGGGCATCGGTTGTAGTAGATGGCGATAAATCTGAAGATATTTGTATAACATCACCAACAGTTACAGTACCAAATTCAGCAGTAGCGTTAAAGTTTGAAATGTCGCCACTAACAGTTAAAGAGCCACCAAGACTTAAATTAGTAGTAACACCATTGTAAGAAAAAATAGTATCTAATGCTGTGCCATCCAAAGTTATCTTATCTGCTGTGATGGTGTTTTCGACAGTTAAGTTGCCTGAGATGTTTAGTGTTGTGCCATTCCATGACAACTTATCTTTAAGAGAAAATTGTCCAGTATTGTCAAAATAAACTGCTGTATCGGTATTGTTGAAGTTGCCTGCTGTGCCATAGTACATTTTGGTTGCAGTAAAGTTGAAACCACCGATAGAACCTTGTCCAATATCAGGTGTATGGATAGGAGCAACAGTAACATTAAGAACTAAATCAGTAGTATCCGATTCGATGCCCAAAGTATTAACAGCAGATACTTTAGCTGTATAACCAGTATCAACAGAGATACCATCTAAATAAAAGTATTCATCTTTAACACGCCCATCAAAGCGTGTTTTACTTGCTGAATCAATAATCTGTACCCTGAATTCATAGCTTGGATATTTGGTTGAATCAGTCCATGTGAGTTTAGCTGCTTCCCCTGTTGATGTGTTTTTCTCTGTAAATGTTAAACCTGTTGGGACAATGACTCTATTAGCAATAACAGGATCATCACTTATGCCAATTGGTTCATCTGGTGGCGTGACATAATCATAAACAGCACTTTGATATTCGATAGCATTAACTTGAATATTCAAATCAGGTTGCATAACCATATTCGTAATACGATATTGTTCAGCAGATAGGTTCATATTGCTATTAGTGATAGAGATAACCTCACCGACTTTGGCTTGCAATACTTTAGGAGTAGCCACAAAAGAAACTGCCTTTTGTGATCTTGATCTACTCAATGCAGCTTTAGCATGATTGTAGGCGATTCTTTGGTTGGTAGTAAAAGGCAAATCAATTCTATGCTCAAGCAATTCATTACCATCGTCTGCTAAGAAAGTATCACTAGTTTCACCAGTATAAGTTGCGGTATCTGTGGCGTAGCGTTTTTGAGCATTGGCAAACTCAGCTTCAACTTTATTGTATTTAGATTCTTTGTTCTCTAATGATAGGGTTAGTCCTGATTCTAAAATATCATCTTCATCTAATGTAACTACTGAACTTTCTGTGCCTTCAACTTTAATAGCATATTTACCTTCGCTGTAATTAAAAATACCTCGCATATTAGAAACTAATAATTGCGTATTACTTAGAACAGTTTGGTCGGTATCAACAACACCATTACAGTGGAATCTAATTTGTGCTTCAGTAAATGTGCAAGTGGTATCGGATGTGATAGCTGTCCCGACAGCACCATCTTCAAACTTTAATCGCAGCGTTGCTTCGGGACTTGTACCATCAAGATCAATTAATGTTATGTCTTTATCTACAAGCTTCTTGGCATTGACATAAGTAGTCACACCATCATCAATAGTGAATGTATTACCTACTTTGAAATTATTAAAATCGGTTTCATTGGCTTTTTTAATTTCAACAACATCGGTTGTAGTTGATGCTCGTGTCACTATAACGCTAGAGTGTGTGATCGTTGCTGCTGTCGCTTCGCAAGCATTGGCAGCAGTAGAGAATGAAGATAAATCAATAACACCTGTTGATGGGTCACGACTTAAGCCCTTACCATAATCATCATCAGTTAAATAATCCAGTAAGCATAAAGCGGCATTATCTGAATATGCTGTGGTTGATGTTCTTGGGTCAAAGACTTTTTTACCATTAACAACGACTGTTAAATTTGGGATACCTGTAAACATACCGAGCAAATCGTATTCGTAGTTTGCTGCTATGTAAGCTATGCCTGATAGCTTGTGGTTAGATGTCCACTCGTCAATGATACCCTCTAGCATAGGGTCAGCAGCTTGAGCGTTAGTTCCTGTATGGCAGTTAAAGGTCATTCTGGCATTGTCAGCAGTATTCGCACCATCTGTAATGTTGGTTCGTTCTGCTGAAGTGTTCCCCCAGAAAGCACCAGAAGTTACAGTTCCTGCACCACTTCTAAATTTAATTCTGGTTGTGCCATCGGATATGTCATAACCCTGTCTATAAATATTGGTATCTTTAACAGTGCGTCCATCTAGTTGAATTGACTCTAAATCAAACTATCGATCTCATGTCCTGCTATGGCATAGACAACGAAAAGTTCTCTGTTGTTGATGGTATTCATATAGACGACTGTTGAACCTACTCGTCTTGTCCCATAGATAACAGGCATTGCTCCGCCAGTGCCATATTTTTGCAGTAGTATTTCAGCACCTTCTTTTTCTAATTTCTTAGCTGCTCTGTGTGACGCTACTCCCTGTGCCACAAACAAACCGATTTGGACTGCTGGCTTACTTAAAAAGCTAAGAACTCTTAAACCAACAGATATGAATACTTGCAAAGGATTGAATCCTGGCATACCACCACCCATAGGTACTTCGCCTAGCTTATTGAATAGATATGATTTTGTTTTATTCCATTTGTTAAACATTATCTATTCCACCTCACTGATTCATCGGTTTCATGAGCGAAAGATAAACCGACATCTGTCCCTAACGAATTACGCTCTAAAAATTCATCTTGTGATGCTTGTGTGAATTTACGACCTTTGGCTATATTCCAGTTCTTAAAATGCGAAGCCAACTCAACATTGACAACAAAACCAGAACTGCTTTCTAATATTTCTGCTGTCGCAATAGTACCGCTAAAATATTCCCAAGCATCTATCAAAGTTTCATCACTATCCAAAAAAGCTAGATAGACTGTAGCTGTTTTATCTGTGTAATCTTGTCCTTTAAATATGTCTCTTATAGTGGTAGTAACATTGTTTAGAGTTAGATTGATATTGCTATATTCTAATGTTCCTGTTTCTTGCACTTCGCTGATTTGCATGAAGTTACCACCAGCTTCGTAGGTATTGGAATCGTATGTTAAGTCTTTAACATGATTGGTTGCTTTGATTGCTGTCGATGTGTCTAACTTGATAGGTGACAGATACGAATCCCTTCCGCTTGTATCTGTGTCAATATGTCAGAACTTAAAGTTCTTGCCATTACAACACCTCTCTAACATCAAAAGATAAACTAAAGAAACCCTCTGCATCAGTTGAATACAATACATCATCTTGTGTCAATGCCACTTTAAATGATGGTTTGTTGACTGTAACTGCTTCATTATCCACTACTGCATCTTGGAGAGGTGGTTCAATAGAAATAGTAGCTTCACCACTACCATTAGAATCTGCGTCTGCTGTGACCATATAAATCTTGGTATCGTTAGCAAATTTAATAAAATCACCAGCTTTCAAGACACCTGTTGTTGAGTTGTTAAAACCATCCATAGCTATAGATGTTGAGCCAATGGCTTTCGCTCCATTGACCAAAATATCGGTTTCACCTTTATCCGCACCTAGATTATCTAATGGGTATTCAAAAGTAAAAGTTTGGAAGCTACCTTGCTGTGAAGTTAAAAAAGCATAGATCGACATAAAATCAGATTGTTGTAATGGTGGCATTTGTACGCTGAAGGTAAAATATTGAGCTGCAAACTGCTTGACTGATCTTTTACCACTCAGGGTATAAGCTGT
>FUIF01011491.1_pt1 | contig 10332 bp, 18 predicted proteins | sample 1003461 | NCBI WGS metagenome assembly FUIF01 (sample SAMEA80401918, study PRJEB19352) | marine metagenome
TCTATAAACACAGAGTCAAGTTGAAAGTATGGCAATTCATCTAATGCTAACGTAAGTGCGACCTCTCCAATCATTCGGATAATTAACTTGTCTACTCTGTAAGCAAGCCAAAAGTCATCGCCTTCTGCTGACGGACTTTGACTATCGCTAAACTTGTACATATATGGGTTAACCCATCGGATATAATCAGTACCTGCCGTAAAGGATGTAAACGATGCTTGTAGTCCTGCATCTGTGTATGCAACACTTTCAGTTACAAGGTCAGACATCTTTAGCGTGCGTAATGGCTCTGTCCATATTTCATCGCCTCCAATAAACACGCAGTCGAATTGTCTAACGTCAAGGTCGGATGTTGCACTTACTACATAGACTGCACCTTCTTCTAATACGTTACCATTGACAATAACGTAACACGCTTGTCTTAGGTTTTTAACTGCATCAAGGTCAGTACCAATAACGTGAGGATAGCCCAGAGCCTTAACGTTTTCCTCAGTCGCAGGTATCTTAAAAGTATGACTAAACGTCTTATTGCGTTTGCTTACATTCTGCACTTCTGCAATAGACTTGCTTAACGTAAACGGAAAGTCTTTGTCTTGTCCAAGTTGTATATACTTGCCAGTATCTTTTATGTATAGTTGTGCCGATCTCATTGCATTTTGTCCATTGTGTCCATTTGGTCAATTAACCAAGTTACTAAGATGTCGCATTGGTCATACGTCAAGTCCATTGAAAAGGTAGCCTCGTCATCGTTGTCAAACGTAACGCAAACATAGTTCTCTGCCTTACGCAGTTTAGGATACATAATCTTTAACTCTGTTGTTGTCATACGTCTGCATATCGGTAAGAGAAAGATAGGCGTTGTGGTCTGTCGTTCTTAGTAACGTCAACCTTGCCATCGTTAATTGAAATCCTGCGTATGTTATCGTACCCAGTATCTGGATGCGATACCTCAAAGTTACTGCCGTAATTCGTTTCTGTTTCTACGACATAGTGTACTGGACTTGCAAAGAAGTCAAGTATGATCTCTCGGTTTTGTTCAGGTGCGTAAGGTAGTGTGTTGTTCACTTGGAACTCAAACTCACTCTTTGGGTTAATTGCTCTTTGTCTTGCCCCAGTTAGTAGGTAAGCACCTAAGTCATCGCTATATGCACCCTTCCAATCTGTATTGACAAGTGTAGCATTATCTCGACTACTAACAACAGACTCGTTAGTCTTAGTGTCTAAGGTCAGTACATCGTGTACGCCAAATCTGTTCATATAGATAAACGTAGTAGGGCATCGCACGTTGTACTTCTCAGGTCGGTAGAAGGTAATCTTTGCCGTATTGGAATTGGCTTGGTGTGTAAGTGTTGCCTCTATGTACGCAGCAGTTGTGTTAAACTCTACACCTCCAATATCCCATCCTGACTCTCCACTATCTCCTGATAGTTCCTCAAGGTCATCAAAGTTTACTGGGATAGCAACAAGTTTGTTTGCATCTACAAGACCACCAAGTGAAGAAACGTTTATGATAACCGTGCCTACAAGTACATCGTCTATTCTGTATGCCTTAACGGTTAGGTATGTAAACCCAGAACTAAAGAAACACACTCGGCTGTAATCAGTTAGGTAGTTGCGTGTAAACCTACCATCTTGCAGTTTAAAGTCAATATCGTCATCTGCCGAATCTCTATAGTAAGGTAAGTTGGTTAGGTAGTATCTGTTGGCGATAGACTCTTGTGCCGTACCTGAACTATTGTAAAGTTGATGCTTTGCCTTGGTCATATAGAACGCATTAGTGTCTGTTGTTGCATCAGTCGTGCCGTCTGTTTCTATCTCTGTGATTTCAACTTGTATCTTCTTGAGTAGGTGGTCGTAGTTGTGTACGTCAGGGTTAGCATCAAAACTTACAAAGTCATCCTTGATGATGTATAGAAAGCCGTTCATATAATCGCTCAGATTAAACGTAAACTCGCTGTCTATCTCAGGAGCGTAGTACGCAGGCACATCGGTTAGGTCTGTACCTCCGCTATCTTGTAGTTGAAACTTCAAGTATTTAATGCTTGCGTTGTTGCTTGTTGCCTTGACCACGCACGGATACTCTGAACTCCAGAACGTGTTGGCTGTTGGTTGGTCTGTTATAGTGATTGCCATTGCTTTCCTATTGTGGCCTCAAAAGATGCCTCTGCTTGTTTATCTAATTCACGCAGGATGTCAGGCTCAACGGCCTTCATTGTGTCTGCGATTACGTTTAATTTGTTTTTGTCCTTAGGCGCACCAAACTGACCTATCTTGCGAGCAATAGGAAATGCAGCCTCCTTTGGTATGCCTCTTGCCACACACCACTCCATTATTCGGTTTAGTGGTGGTTGCTTGCCTGGTGTTCTTCCTTTCTCTACATACTGCCATTGTTCTGCACCCATAATGCGTAGCACCATATTTCCTGCATCAAATTCAGAGAACAACGAGGCAGATGTACGCCCAGTAGCGTTACGATCCTTTAACGACATTGTAGCCTTTAGACCACTAATGACCTCTTGTGCTATTTTATCAGCGTTAATGGTGAACACAGAAATCCGTTGCAATGTCTACAAAAAAGGTAACGTTCATAGCACACAGATTAAACTGACTGCTATATGGGATATGCGTCATATCTAAGCCACCAGTCACTTGGGTTTCTGGATAGTCGCTTACATTGTCAAGCAACGCAAAGACCAACGACTCAAAGCCATTCATCTTAGACCACCAATAATCCCATCGGTTTGTTGCCGTAACGGTTTGGTCTGCTTGGTGCAGGTTGTCAGCAAGTAGCAAGTTGACTTGGTATCTAATGTACTGCTCTGATGTGTTCTCTACTTCTGTGATGTTGGCGTTCTGCAAAATCATTCCGTAGTACGGCATTGTTTGGTTGGCAAGTTTGTTTAACTCGCTCTCGTCCCAAATGTAACCATAGGATGTAATGCCGTTGGTAGATAGTGCCGACTCGATGCGTGTCTTTAGTTTTAGTAGGCTCATTTAATCGTCTCCGTTTTTGTATAGGATAACCTCACAGCCTGATACGTAGGTGTAAGCCATCATAACCTCTTGTCGGTCTGTCTTGTGGCTGCGTGTTTCTATAATTGGAATAACACCACCTACAAGCCAACCATCGTCATCTATTAGGTCGCTAATCACACTATCACGTGCAGCGTTGGTTGTTGTTATCTCTGTGACCTTTGTTCTGGCTCTGACCGTTTCACGTGTTTCTACTACATCGTGATCATCAAAACTAACTGCGTAGTCTATACGCTCTCTTCTAAAATGTGTTGCCATTATTCTCCGTCTCTATGTAAAATAACCATAAACCCAGTAGTGTGGACTAAAGGTAGCATAGGCTCGTCCTTGTCAACCTTCTCAGTCTCCGTTCCTAATACTGGCGTGACAGACACGATTGAGTAACCTCCGTTTGCATTATGCTTAGAGTCGTATCGGTTAAGATATGTGTCCAATGTAGACATAACGTTTGCAAACGCACCCTCCTCTTGTGCAAGTTGACTATCGTCAAACTTCTTAGTTTTCTCTTTGAATCTGTCGTACCGATCTCTTATGTTTTGCTTTTCGCTTGTGCTTTCCACTTGGTCAAGTGAAATGAATAGTGTCTTAATTGCCATTGATTGTGTTTGCCCTAAATATAAATAAATAAATTGAAAGTCATTTTGCACTATAAATCTGTTATGTTCTGTTGTTTTCTGTTATGTTCTTTTCTTTTCTATTCTATTCTTTTGGCATTGCTAACGCATTGCTAACGCATTGCTAACGCATAGAATGTAGATATATCAACACTTTTTAAGGTTATCGTTTGGATAAATGTCTAAGAGTTGTATCTTAGAGTTGAAGAAGGAATATCTTGTGTTTGGTTCATAGCCTCTGCCTTAACTGGTGGAGGCTTTTTTTATTACCTTAGATGTATGGATTGGAATAGCATTTTTATCATCACTATCTGCACCATTTGGGTCTTAGGGATATTCTATTGGGTAGGTCGCACGATTGACGATTGACTACTTAATACTAAACGCTCTACTGCTGTGCAGCTTGGCATACCTGCTTGCGTCAATAGCGTGGTCTAAGTACTTGCGTGGCGTGTCCAGTAATATGCCTGACCTTGTACGCTCGTAGACATAGTTGCGTAACTCCTTGATTAGATTGACTGACCTCTTGGTTACTACAAACGGCTTTGCCTTCATCATAGCAAGTCCACCATCAACTGAGCCTCTAAACTTCTTGACTCCCATTATCTGGACTCCGTGTTGTCCTAATTGACGTATAACGGTTTCGTGTGATGGATCGGCAACAACCATACGCCTAACGTCTCCTGCACGGATAACAGACATTAACTTCTGAAAGCCAAACCCTGCCTCATAGTGTATCTCGTCATAGTAGTCTACACCATCGTGTTGCCATAGGTCGATAAGTGTTGTTGGGTTAGATTCTCCAAAGTCCATACCTGAACATATATACCTTGCGTTTTCAGGCAATGTGCCAATGCTCCAAACGGACGGAGGGAAAATTGCATTTTGTGGCAATCCGACTTCTCCAAGACCATATACCCTCCACCAATCAGGATCGTGCTTTCTGCTCTCAATATTGTCAATCGTTACTTGGTCAAGTGCTTCGTTGTGCGTGTAGTTTAGTTTAACAAATCGCACCTTATCCCTAAACTCCTCCTCTGGATGTCCAAGTATCTCGGTGTGCGCCCAAAACTCTGCAACTGGGTTAAAGTCAAGTATCGACCATTTGCGTGTCCGTATAAACAACTCACTCCACGCCTCGTAACTGATGTTGTTAGCCTCGTTAATGAATAGGTAGTCACGCCTTGCACCTCTAAGCTTATCGCCTTGGTCTGCACTAAAGAACTCAAAGGTTGCCTTCTTGATGTTGTACGTATGGCTTGACTTGTTGTGTTGCCGTTCACGATACATATCATTAGACGTTAGGATAGTAAAGAAGTCACGCATTGCACCACGCCTTAGATGTGGCAATGACTCCGATACAATGCTTATCAACCCTTCCAGACTATTCTTGTGTGCTGCTAAGATTAGGTATTGCAGGACTGCATACGTCTTACCTGCTGACGTTCCACCTTGCACAATAACAATACGGCCATCGTCTTGTATTGCCTCGCCTACTTGTCCAAATGCTGATGTTGTTCTCAAATGTTATGCAGTACGTCCATAGCAATCTGTGACATTGGTTGTATCACAATCTGAGGCTCTCCAGTGTTCTCTATCTCTTGGCGTTCAACATACCCTCGCTTCTTGCCTTTGGTCTTTAGGTAGAAGATTGTTGCAGTTGTATTACCGTCCTTTATCTGTTTGTGTAGGCTTGACTCTGCAAAGTCCAATGCGATGTCCTCCACGTCCTTAATGGCCGACTTGTAGTCCTTGTCCTCTCGCATCCATCGGTAGTGCGTTTCTCTGCTAATGCCGACAGCCTTGCAAGCACTTGTTACAATGCCCAGAGACTTCTCCATTGCCTCTACCATTGCCTTTTTATTGATGTCACTTTTTGTCATATTGCTGTTGTTACGAAGTACGCACCGCTATACTTTCTGTCAATCAGTTCCTGTATGTCAACCTCTGCCTTCTGTAATTGCTCTGCACTCTCAAAGGTAATCTTTATTGTTGAATGTTTTTCTTGCTCCTCCTCAGGCTCTTCAAACGCCTCGTCAAGTACTTGTGGCACATCTAATGCCCAATCATTTAGGTCGCTAACATCCCACTCGTTGGCAAGCAGTTCCCAATCCCAATCCCCAAAGCCAACGTTGTCCTTAATAATAAACTGGCGTTGCTCTTCCTCTGTTAGGTCATCAGCATACACAACTGGCACTTCGGTTAGTCCTATCTGTTTACACGCCTTTAGTCGCATATTACCACCCAGAACGATATTGTCCTTGTTTAGTACAATAGGTCTAAGTTCAAGCATACGAGGAAACTCCTCGATTGACTTGACCAACTTAGCAAACTTGTCCTTGTTTATACTGCGTGGGTTGTTTGGGTTCTGCTTAATCGCAGACAACTTCATTATTGTAGTGTTCATCGTACCTTGAATATATTACCACTTCGGTGTAAGTGTATAGTGTTCTTGTCAACAACGTCCTCTGGATCAATTGACAGACCTTCATAGCGTATCTCGTAGTGTAGGTGTGGGCCTAATGAGTTGCCAGTACTACCTACTATGCCAATCGGATGTCCTTGTGGAATCCAATCACCTTCCTCTACAAGCAACTGCCTAAGATGTGCGTAATACGTTTCTAATCCGTTTAGATGTCTTACTATAACCAAATAACCATAACCACCATTGTACCCTTTCTTAGCATATCGCACACGCCCTAACCACGAACTATAAACCGTATCTCTGTTGTTGTGTGATATGTCAAGTCCGTGATGTATACGACCATTACGCCATCCGTGTCCACTAACCAAGACACCATCTACTGGATAGTGGATTTCTGTTAGGTGTAGCGTTGCAGTGTCAGGTAGACTTACTGGTCGGTAATGTATCTGTGCCGTTGTAGTCAATGCCCAAAAGAGCATTACCACCATTGAATAGCGATAAGCCATAGTATAAGAGTTGTTGATATTACAATTAGTATTTCGTCCATTAGTTATTTTCTTTAGATTCTGCTAAATGACATTCGTAGGCATTACAAGCCTCTTGCATAATTTCGTACAATTCGTGTTTATCTCGCATTGCAGAATACAGAGCATTTACTAAATCCTTTGTGTTGCCTTCCACCTCGTAACTAAGCCACTTAGGTGGTATGCCTTGTATCTCTATTTTGACTTGATCTTTTGCCATTATAGACTCATTAACATATCCAATAACTCCTGCTGTGGGAACATATCGCTCTTGTACTTGTTGGTGTTGCTGTGTGTCCATAGACCTTTGACTCTTCCATAGTACGCATCTACGTTCCACTCAAATGCCGCTGCACCTTTCTCTTTTACAAGCTCTGGTAATCCCTTTCTAACGTCAATGTTATCTCGGTTGCCTATAAACTCAATTAAATGCTTTAGACTGTTCAGTTGCTTGTCGCTGTATCTGTGCCAATACTGCTTGTTCTTAAACGCCTTATCAAGTTTTACAATCTGCTCCTCGTGGACTTTGTATCCTGCGTAGCATTTGCCGTCTTTTATATAACTAAAGTTGCACACCTCAATACCAACGCTGTCCGTGTGCATTGCCTGGTTGCCGTTCTTACCTAAGTGCCAAGCATAGCCTCCATCAGGTATACACTTGACAATCTCGCCATCGTACTCGAAGTCTGTGTTAAATATTGACGGCCCACCAATAACAAACTCCGTTGCAATACGTCCACGCTTATCACGCCCCCAATTATCTATGCATTTGTAAGGGTTATGCCATCCTGCTGTGTGATGCAGGAATAGATACTCCTTTTTCGTAGGCCCTTCCAGATACTCGCCTTTCGGCAGGTAGTGGTTTCTAATGTCTAAGTCTGCAAAGTGTTCAGGCTGTGAATCTGCCTCTTGTTTATCTGTGGTTGCCAGTTGCAACATTGTCCAAGTCTTAGGGCCAACAATACCGTCTGCCCACAGTCCTTTGTTCTTTTGATACTCCTTAACGAAGTGTTCTGTGATCGGCCCAAATATGCCATCCACGTCAATTCCAAGTGCTTCTTGGATAACTCGCACATTGTCTCCAGTACATCCTTGATATAATACTACCATAATCTAAAAATAATTAAAATTGTTTACTGTCATTCATCTTCGTCTACTGTAATTAGACCTCCATTGATTAGATCGCTACCAATTAACACCACGCCTCCACCTGGGTTAACGTAGAAAAATCCTGTATCTCTGCCTCCTCTGATCATTTTGCTTAACTCAATTACCTCTATGCCATAGCAAAATATAACGTGGCACTCTCCTTTGTATTCTATTTCAACTCTTACTCTCATAACTTTCTATTGCTTTAAATATTGGATAAACTACCTGCGGAACTATTGCGTTTCCGTAGGCTTTGATTGATTCTATTCGCCATTTAGGAAAGGTAATAGAGTCCAATTCTCTGGAAATCCCATCATCCAGGCCACAAATAATGGGTTTAGTTGTGCATTCTTCCCATTGGTGTTTAGTGTCGCAAAACTTGCTAAGTCGTTGGTTTCTCCTCTGCCTCTTTTCTCCAATGCCTCTCGTGTCCCTGCTCCAAAGATGTCGCTTACTATTGGTGTTGGCATCAAGCCATTCCTCATAATTACTTCCATCCTCGCAGCTTTTGCACATTGTTCTGTTTGTGCAGGTGTTAAAATTGTATTTGCATCCGTTGTATGCGACAAACCACACTCTGTCTCTTTTATGTGGTGCGTTGACACCGCAAGCTGGAAGAATAAACGGTTGGACTTCGTACCCTTCATTTTCCAAGTCAGTCTGCACCTCTTCGAATACCAATCCTCCATTCCAATTAACAAGACCACGAACGTTTTCGCCCACAACCCAACGTGGTTGAATCTCTCTAATTGCTCTAAGCATTTCAGGCCAGAGGTGACGGTCATCTTCCTTTCCAAGTCGTTTGCCTGCTGCTGAGTATGGTTGGCAGGGGAATCCTCCAGTGAGGATGTCGATTTGTCCTCTGTGAATAGTAAAGTCTGTTTCTTTGATGTCCCCATAACTAATTGATTTTGGAAAATGATAATTTAATACTTTTCTTGGGAACTCCTCCCACTCACAATGGAATACGTTTGTCCAACCCATCCATTCGGCTGCAAGATCAAAGCCACCTATCCCACTAAAAAGGCTTCCGTGATTCATAATAAATAAGTTTTAACGCTTCTTTGCGTTCATTAAATAAATCATATTGCTCCTGCTTCTCGTGTTCCTCTGGGAGCATTAACATAATGTTGTCAGGGTTAAGCTTAAACGAAGGATACTGACCTTTGCTTAGTATGTGTGCAAACTGCCAATGCCATCGGTAATCGTGACGTGGTAATAACGGCTTACCTGATACCTCGCTTACGTGTTCACGAGTTGCCCAAACAAACTCAAACAGTTCTTTCTGACTCCGCATAAGTTTTAACGACTGCTGTGAGTATTTTCTCCACCACCTCATCGTTCTTCATCAATGCAAGTAATCCCTCGGCACACTTGTTAGCATCACCGTGCATACCTGCTGTGACTACTCCCTTGCGATTGACGTACACTACAAGAGCGTGATCAATGTCCTGAGGAACTGCGTCCTTGATTTTTTGTCTTAATCCCATAACTTGTTTGCTTTACTAATGTGTAAGAATCCTACGGATTTTGTAACCTCCTCATTGTTCTTAAAATCCGTTGTTTTTGGCATTTGCTTGTCTTTCCAAATAGGTTGTCGTAACTCTTTAAGATTAAACGAGTACACTCCTTCAGGAGTCGAGCAGATGTAAAAAGGTATCCATCCTTTCGCACGTTCCATAAGTGCATTGTACTTAGACCTTTCAATTAGTAAGTCATCGTAATGAGTACGTCTGCATTTCAGCTCCACATATACATTGTGTTTTACTGAGTAGCAATCGTATTTCTCATACTCATTCTCACTCTGTTTAAGGTCAGGCACTAAGTCCTTCAATGCCCAAAACAAATCATTTTCAGAATGGAAGGACATCGCTATGCTCTTGTGCTGCTGTTGTTGATTGTGTCTTGCTGCCAACAAACTCAAAGCTTGTAACCTCTACGTCTACTGCATAACGGTCAATTCCGTTTTTGTCTTGGTATTTACGGTGTCGAGTCTTTCCTTCAATGTAGATTTGGTCACCTTTGTTCACATACTTGTGTAACGTTTCGGCTGTCTTGCCATACGCTACAATGTTATGCCAATCTGTACGTTCCTGCTTCTCTCCGTTCTTAGTCCAACGCTCAGACGTTGCAACACTAAACTTGCAAATAGTAGTACTTGCATCAACGATCTCTGGCTGTTGTCCAACCCTTCCTAAAATTAACTGCTTGTTCATAAATAATCTTTTACTTTATCATAACTAACGCTCTTCACGTCCTCCATTTTACCCCTACAACCACAACTATGTGGTCTTGTAGCGTATGTGTAAGTGAACTTACCACAATCGCATATCTGTATTCCCTTCTCTGATGTGTCGCATTTCCATTTGCCACAGATACAAGTCAAGGTGTTTCTCTTCTCGCTGTACTTATACATTGTTGTAGAATTTAAGCAACTGGTGTTGTTTCATTTTTAGAATTTTCTCGTTCTTAGAGTCAAACGCATAAAGCAACTCACCAACCACCTTAACGTAATCCTCAAGACGTGACCACTCAAAGTAAGATTTGTCAACCTCAAGGCCATAACTATAACGGTCCTAAGGTAGCG
>FUIF01017266.1_pt1 | contig 10331 bp, 15 predicted proteins | sample 1003461 | NCBI WGS metagenome assembly FUIF01 (sample SAMEA80401918, study PRJEB19352) | marine metagenome
GACGGCGACTCCTGCCCCAACAACCAAACTGCAAAATGGTGGTGGCACTTCGACATATCTGCACCCACCGGAATCGCCTCTGCGGAGTCAATCACCCACTGAGCACAATCCGATTTCGGCAGTCCCTCAAACACCGCCTCCAGCCAGTAGCCGATCCGCAGTTCGATTCCGAACATGCGTTCCGCAGCCTCATGGCTGTTCTTGTCGCAATGCGTCAGACAGCCGAGATCGCAGCCTCGTCCATTTTCCCAATACTGCCGCTGCACAATCTCATCGCGGCGTCGGTGTTCACGGAGACGCTTGAGTGCTGCTTGCTTCAACTTCGGCTCGCAGTGCCATGCTCGAATCATTTCTATCTCTCCAAACGGAGTTTCAAAACGGCGGCCGGGACTGAGACTCACCCGACCGCCTACCGCACGGAACACCCGTGCGGCGCGAAAAGATCAATCTGACGTGCCGGTTTTTATCACGACGTCTCCCCCGGCACAGTGCCACGTCGTGCAACCACCGGCGATCTTCAACTCACTCCCCGGTTCCTCGCCTTCCTCACGGTCCCGCTGATCGCGATCTTCTTTTAACTCCTCAGCCGCGACCGCAGTCGGCAGAACGAGAGACGTCAGTTTCAAGAATCCGCGTCGTTGCATCGCCCCCTCCTTTCACTGTCAGAAAAAACCGGACCGTGGACCGCATCGCACGGCCCGGTGCCCCGGAACGTCCGAGGCGTCACCCTCCCGCAATGGCTCGCACAAAATTCTGCCGCAGCTTGCACACGTATTGACCCTTCGCGTCCTGAAGCTCGACCATGTGATTGTCGTCGTCAACTCGCCACACGACGTACCGCTGGCCAGCCTTGAGGACGAACCCCGGCTTGCCGTTGCGAGGCACGCCGGTGTCGCCGTCGATCTCCACCGTGTCGCCGGGTTTCATTCGCTCACCTCACGCTCTTGCAGATGGCGATCCAACCCTCAATGTCCTCGCAACCCGCTTACTCGCGGACTTGAACATTCACCCCTGCGCGCACCCTCCACTTTATCCGTGGCACAGTAAAGAAAGCCTGAAAGGCTCTACCTGCAGGAACGACACGGTGCCGAACCGACCACGGATGCTTCCCTGCTTACTGTGCACGCTCCCTGCTCAGTCCCTTGCGTTACAGGTTCCGGTGTTATGTGCGAGTTTTTCAGTTTTGCCACGGCCCAGTTGTCAGTGGTCGACAGAGCTGGGAATTGAGTTGCTTTGCACACAGGCCCGGCATTTCGGGTCTCCGGTAAGAGTCCGCCCTTTCCACCTGACGCGACGAACGGCAAACAGGCAATGCAGTCGACCTGCCCACGCAGTTTTACGACCGCCAAATTCCGTTCGTGAAAGAGTCGTGCTTCCATTGTCTCCGTCTCACCGCACGATGGCGCGGTACTCCTTTTCCAGTTGCGTCAGCTCGTCTTCGACAAGCGGCACAGAGTCTTCGTCCGGGTCGAAGGGGCAGACCTCGTTTGGCCCGATCGTGATGTCATTGGAAATCCAATACACTTCGCCCGTCCTGGCATTTCGCCACTGGTAGTGGGTGTTCTCCGTCTGTCCGGTGTGTTTCGTCTTCGACCGCCGCTTGACTTCCTTCTGGCACGCATCGACGACGGCATTGTTATTCGTGACATTCCTGATGACCCAGTTCAGGTATCCGAGCGGAATTTCGGCGTAGAGCATCCCCTTGTGCTTTCCGAAAGGCATCCGCTGCGAGGCCCGCTTCTTCTTTTTGCGTTTCTTTTTCGGCTTCTGCCGAGAGACCTTGTCGTACTCCCCCGAACGCAGTGCTTTCTGTCCGCGTTCCTTGCGTGCGAGTTTTCCCCAATCGTCTCGCGGCATCGTCGTGTCTCCAAAAGCCCGTGCGGGCCTGAAATGCCGTACCCGCACGGGCGACCTCGCCTGTTGTGCCGACACGGCACGGTGCGTCGTCGGGCGTACCATCCACAGGGTGATACGACGCACTCAGGCGGATTCGTTGTTCTCCGTCAGTACCAATTCCCCTCTCGCCAGCGGCATAATCTCCTCCCACGTCCGGTCGAAGCCGTCGGCGCTCGTCCACTGAATCAGCCGATTCAAGGCGTCCTGTGCCGACTCGCCGGTGAGCTGGTCCACAGCGGCGTCCTCGTCGCCGAGAATCCACCGCAGACAGGCGTTCCGGTCCTCATCCGACTCACACCCCACCTTGCCGTTGAGCGTCGCCAGGAGCGTCTGTGTGGCCACGCGTCCGGTGTCGACTGGAGGTTCCTCCGGCAACTGTCCCTGCATGAACCGAGCTTCGGCTTCGGTGACGACGTTGCCGCCAATCGGGGCGAATTGCCGTGCCGCGTGACGCAGACTGAAAATCCGCAGCATGTGAATCGGCATCTGGTCCTTCACGAAGCCGCCGACCCGGACGTACTCGGCCCAGTAGCCGGTGTACTTCACCGGATGGCTTTTCTCCGTCGAGTAGATCGTCGTTGTGCAGGACACGGGGTTTCCCGCTTCGTCGAATTCGACGGTCTGTTCGTGGCCGTCGTAACCCGGCAGGCGGTGCAACACTTTAATCCATCCGTCAATGCCGACGACTACGAGAATGCGTCCCCGGCTGTCGCGTGAGCAGTAGACTTCACGGGTCATCGGGTCGAGTCGGTAGTGGCCGATGAGGTGCACGGCCTGAAACAGTTCCATGTCGCTGAACTGTTGTTCCCCCTTCTGCGGCCATTGACGCCGCAGCAGGTCAAACACGGCGTCCACCTGACAGCCCATGATCTCGGCGGCCTGCTGTCGTGCGAGTTTGCGATCCTGGGTGATTAGCTCCGTCATGCCACCTCCCCCACGGGATCGTACTGGTTCGGGTCCATCCCACGTTTCTCCATCATGTGCGGCTCTGGCTGCAACACGCTTTCGTCCCTCTCGACGAAGTCCGGCCACGCATCCAGGGGGTCCATGCCTTCCGCCTCCCGCTTGCGGCATTTGGCCAGCAGTTCGAGGCACCACTGCACGTCCTGATTGGCGGAGCGAATCCACGCCGCCGGCAGTTCCCACACGTAGGAGTAGTAGGGCCGTTCCTTGCAAACTACGACGTGAAAGAACGAGCAGCGGATGTCCCGAAGTTCTGGAATCGCATCTCGTCCCCGCATGTATGTCGCCGCTTGGAGCGGGTAGTGCAGCTTGAAGCACTCCCGCCGGTACGCAGTCGGGTCGCTGTGCCGCGTCGTCTTGACGTCGCCCATCGCCGTCGCACTCCACAGGTCCACCGACGCCTTGCACGGAATCTCGAATCCGTCGATGTCTTCCTCCCACAGGATGACCTGTTCGACGAATCGCGGCCCCTCGATCATCTCGCGGAGTTTTTTGTTCCGCATGGCCCCGTCACGCCATGCCAGGATGCGGTTGTGTTCGGCCTGCGTGAGAATGGGTTTGCCTTCCCGCACGATTCGCGTCGTCGTCTTCGGCTTCCCCTTTCGCGGTCCGCTCTTGTAGACGTCACCCGTTTCGTCGAAGGCCAGTTCCCAATCGTTGGCGGCGAGGAGTGTCTGGTAGTCTTGGGAGTCGAGCCGCCGCATCATTTCGGTCACGGCCCAGTCCTGTTTGCCTTCAATCAGCAACTCGTGAAACAGACGACCGTCGCGAAGGCTCGTATTCTCCGTCTCGTCGCCCAGCAGCGGCGGCGGGTCGACGTAGTTCAGGAAGTAGTTTCGCGGCCCTTGTGGTGCCATCAGAGACTTGAGACGTGTGGCGCGTTCCCGCGACGTGTCCGCCTCGTAGTCCGCTTTGGTCCAATTACAGAGTCGTCCCGTTGTGTTCACGGTTTTGCCTTTCGTCTCCGCTCGCAGGCTTCGATAAATCGCAACTGCAACGCCTCCCAGCCGCGTCCGTGTCGTTCCATGTCCCGCAACTCAGCATTCGCTGCCAACTGCCGCAACGCCGCGTCGATCACCTTCTCGCCGTCCTGTCGTTCGATTCCCAGCGTCTTACTCAGCCACTCGTCCAGCCGCTGGACGCCGCTGGACGGGTCTTGCACTTCCAGGATTGCGTCCGTCGTCAAGTTCTCCGGGTTGAGTTCACTTCTCACATCCTCGCTGGCGATCGCCGCCCCCATGAGAAAACTTTCCAGCAGCCCCTCGCGGTCGCGGTGATGCCGTCGCTCCATCACAGCCGTCCATCCGTGCTACCTTGTGTGCCGTTCTGTTCCCGAAATTCGGCTGCGCCGGGTGCCGCTTCCTTAGCCGTCGCGGACTTCTTTCAGGAACTGCCGCTTCTCTTTCGCGGTCGCCTTCTTCCATGCGCGGTGAAGCAAATCGAGCGGTGTATCCTTCTTCCGGAATCCCGCCTCAATCGCCGCCGCGTTGGCGGACATCTCCCCATCGCACACTCGCTTGAATAGCTCCGGCGCCTGACGCTGCAGTCGAGAGAGGGTGTAGGATCGCGTAGTCCCAGCACTCCGCTTGTCATTGTTTATATTAGAAACAATGCTTGTGTTTCCGCCGTGGTTGCCCTTCATCACCTCCCGGAACAACGTCAACGCCTCAGGGTCGTCTCGGATGATTGCCTCGACTCGCTTCGGGTCTTCACCCCAGCCTTTCAGCGGGGCGGATGCAATCAATTCCCGGAGGCTATTCAACTGAACCACCTCTCCCGTTCTCACGCGGTCCCACGCACGAATGAACCGCTGCTGCCACTTTCTCAGAGTGAAATGCGTGGCACCTTTCTTTTTGTTGGCCTCACCGCTGAGAAGTTGACAATTCTCCACAGTCGTTTCTCCCCCTTTTGATTGTGGATGGATGTGGTCCGCCTCCATCCCCTCAGACGGAACGCCTTGCACCAACGCAACGGCGTGCTTCTGCGACTTGCTGAACCGCATCACCATCCCTCCGCCATTGCTGCATCCATCGCCCGGTCCTGCTTGTCCTTCCGCGACTGATAGCCCCGCAGATTCTCCAGCGGGACATCGCACGGACGCCTGCTCCAGTCCGCTTCCTCCGTCGGCGTGTACTTCAAGTCGCGCGGCGGCCGGCAGTGGTATTCCGTGATGTGCTGATGCGTGAAGTAGGCGAAGCACTGGGCAAATGTGCGGGCCTTCCGTTCTTCCGCGCCGCCCAGAAGATGCCGCTCCACATGCCCTGCGTCTTCTCGCCCAATGACTTCGTCGGCTTCTCGCGGAGTTCGTTGTCGTCGACAAACTCCATCGTGCCGTCTTCCTGAATAACCGGCCGCTTGCGAATCCGCCGCATGTCCGCCTTGCACGCTTCGCATTGATGAAACAGCGGCCACCGCGTGTGCTCGTGACCGCACACCGGGCACTTGTACTCCCGCTTCATCTCCCGACCGCACTCGCATTTCTCCGGGAGGACGCGATACATCATGCCGCATCCCGGACACGCCGTTCCCGGATCGACCTTCCCCTTTTGTTTCCGCATCGTCCGCGTTGACTCAATCTGCGAAGACGTCATCTGCGACAGTTCTTCCCAATCCCAGTCTTCGTTTGGACTGCCGTGCCGCCGAGCATTCCCGCCGTGGTCCAGAATCTTGATGTGGTCCATTCCCGGATACGCCCGCAGCATCCGGCCGACGACCTGAACGTAACTCGTCATCGAACCAATCGGCGTCGCCAGAATCCCGCAGTACAGCTTCGGAATGTTGATTGCCTCCCGCAGCACGAATCGGTGACACAGTCCGTGCAAGTCCTCTCCGACACGGGCAATGACGTCCTCTCGTGCCGCCTGGTCCGACTTGTGATGCTGGCCGTCGACGTAGACGCTCTCGCCGTCGATGTGTGCGAAGCGGTGTCCGCGTTTCGCCAGTTCGTCCGTGCCCCACACCGACTCTTTCACACCCGGCCACGAAATCAGAGTCGGCAAACGGTCCGGATTCTGCCGCTCGAAATTCGCGTTCACGCTCCCCAGAATCGCCTGCACGTATCCGGCGTCCTGCAAGTCCTGGTTGTTGAATTCGTTCGTCGTCGAGTGCCGCTTGATCTTGTCGAGGTCCATGCACCCGCAGTCGTACACATAAGCCGGCAACAGCGCCCCAAGCCTCCGCATCTCACTGTTCACCCCGGCGATAAACAGTTCCCGGCAGACGTTGCGCAAGTCCTTCGTCGGCGTCGCCGTGTACTCGATGACGACCGCCCCGTTATCAACGTGCCGCTGAATGAGTTCCCGCGTCTCGCCCTTCGCACACATATGGGCCTCGTCAACGATGACGAAGTCCGCGTCGTCGACATCCCACTTCAACCGCTTCCTCCGACTCGCCTCCGTCTGCGGCGAGATGAGTTGAATCCCCGCCGACGGGTTCTCATACGTCTTCTCGAATTCGGCCGCCTTCACGCCGAACGGCACGCGAAGTTCTTCGAGGTAGCCGATGAGTTGATTCGTCAGCAGCTTGCGGAACGAGTAGATGTGAATCCGCATCGACTGGTCATATGCCCGTCGAATCTCCTCTTGCATCACGCGACTCTTGCCGCTCGCCGTCGGAGAAACGACGCACCAGTGCTTGACGCCGCGACCGATGTACGCTGGCGTTGCATCGAGGGCACGCTGCTGATTTGGCCACAGGCTCATCAGAACGGCACCTCGTTGGTTTTGTGGTTTTCGCCAACCACCGCTTGCTGACCGCATCGCTCGCACGACCACGCCGCCGCATTCGGGTCGATGCCCCTGCGCTGGACGGCGAAGCAGTTCTGACAATGGCCGCGAAAATCGTCCTTATGAACGAACGACTGGTCCCACCAATCCCAGAAGTCCTCTGGCCGCGAATCGCTCATGCCGACACCCTCCCTTCGAGCGCCTTCATTGCCTTGTGCAACTCGCGGTACGACTTCTCGACCGCGACATACTCTTTCACGCGACCGTGCACCTGCTTGACGTCGTCGGCGAACCGCATCAGCTTTTCGAGACTCTTGATGTGCGGTGTGAAGTTGAACGTCCGCTTGCCCGATTCAATCTCCTGCGTGTCGAACGAGTCGTTGTACTGCTTCGGCGGCGACTGACCCTCGTTCCACTTCTTCCCCCAACGCAGATTCTTCAAGCCCGCCTTGATCGACTCCTCGCCCGCCTTCGACATCGCAATCACGTCGGCCTGCGACACCTTCATCGTGCCGCCTTCGATGTCCGAAGCCGCCTTCGAGTTGATCGCACGAATCGACTCAATCGCGTCGTAGTAGGCACCCGCCTTTTCGACTCGGCGGGGAGTCGACCCATACTCCGCAGCGACTCGCTGGGCCGCCGTTTGTTGCGGACCCTCGTCGCTTTTCCCTTGTTTTGTAGGCTCAGAGTTCAAACCGTCGCTCGTTCGGTTTGAACTCGACTTCGGCCCCGAACCCTTGCGCTTTCCGCCGCGACTTCCCTTCTCCTCGTTGTAAATCCGCCCCAGCACGAGATTGAACTCGCGACTATCCAGATTCCTCCGGCCCGCCTGATTGCGGTCGATCCACTCCAACGCCGCCTTCCGGTCCGGCACGTTCACTTCCTCGACCAGCGGCGGTGAGACGATCGTGTCCTCCGGCAACTCGCACCACATCTTCCATGTGTGATGCCCGTCGAGTATGTACTTCTCACCTCCCAACACCGCGTACTTGATCGCGGCCGGAAACGACCCGTCATGCTCCACCCGCTTGCGGAAGAGCTTCGCCTCCGCCTCCGTGTGCGGACGCAACCGACTCTCAAACTCCGAGTCGATCACCAACTCAATCTCGTCGACCGTCAACTCCGTCGACATCTACGTCTCCGTTCTGTTGTGTGAAAACGACCCGGCCGGAGGCCATCTGGAAAACCGCCGACCGGGCGGACGCTGCTCAGCGGGCCGACCTTGCAGCGTCACGACTCCGTCCGCTCTCGCTCCTCCCTGATCGCGTCCCTGACCTCCTGCCTGTGCACCGGCACGTCACGCGGACATTCAATACCGATCCTGCATTTATCGCCCTGGATCGAAACCAGCATGATCCGAATGTCGTCGCCAATGGAAATCGTTTCGCCTTCTCTACGCGAAAGCACCAAAGCCATCACTCACCTCCTTGAGACTGGTTCCACCGAAACACGTAAGCCGCGTCGTCCGAGCACTCCCACGCATTTTCAAACGTCCGCACGCAACGAAACCCGCACGCCCGAAAAAACTGCTGAGCACCCACATTCCGCTCCCAAACCGCTGCCTCCAAATAACGCCGCCTGACGTGGCTCTGAACCTTGTCCTTCTCCCGCTCCACAACCCACCGCGCCAAACCCTGACGCTGACACAACGGGTCAACCGCCAGATTCAGAATCGTGCGGTGGTACTCGCCCATCGCCACCAGCACGAAACCGACAATGTCCCCGCCACGCTCAATCACATGCCCCGTGACGTCCTCCGCCGAAACCGCGTTAAACAAATCCTCGCGGCTCCACGCGAACTCCCCGAAGCACTGACGCTCAATCTCCATCACGCGATCGAAGTCGGCGCGGATCATCCAGCGAAACGTCGCGTCACTCCCGTCCATCGCCAATGCCGCACCCGTGGGTCCCGTCTTCATCGCCCCCCCCATTGTCTGAAACACCCCGCCGCGCTGTCCGAACACGCGGCGGGGCTGGGGCTTCCATCCCCAAGAAACACTCCCTCACTCTCCAGTCGCAACGCGAGCCATCTTCCGCTCACCCGACAACTGGCCCTGCAGGTAAAGCACCAACAAAGCGTGCGGCGTCCTGTCCTCCGGGGACGCGACCACCTGCACCTCCCGGCCACGCAACACCCACCCAAACCGCTGCTCGCCACTCATCCACTTGCGGCACCGCTCCAGGTGGTTGACGGCACACCGCGCCGACTCCTCGTCCCCGAAAATGTGCAGCAGTCGCGGCTCGTACACCGGACCCTCGTCCGGATTGCCTACGTCGGAGAGGTCAGCGTTCGTTAGCGGCTCACGCATCGTCATCGACTCCAGTGCTCCAGGCACAGAATCACCGCTTGGCAAGTCGTCAACCACGTCCAGAACCAGCAGGTGCGTGAACGGCGTGCTTCCTCCCAGAAACACAGACCAAACAGTTGCCCCGCAGCGATTGCGGTCACGATCAGCACGCAGACGTCCACGATCAACACCGGCCAATCCCTCCAGGCAGCAGCCATCGGGTGCCCCAGCACGGAGCAAGCGAGTGGCACAGTCAATCAAAAAACCCGGCGTCGCTTATCACGGCGACGACGGGTCAACAGTATGCAAGTTTTCGGTGGTACGTCAAGCCACGTCCACCACTTTCTGAGAATTCTTCGAGGAGCGGGGTTCTGACAGCAGCTTGTCGATACTGACTCCGAGCACGTCGGCAATCGTTTTCAGCAGGGAAACCTTCGGTTCATGCACTCCGTTGCAGATATTGTTGATCGTTGTGTGCGAGATTCCCGTCTCCTTCGCCAGCCGGTACCGCGACCAGTCCAGGCGATCCAGTTCGTTCTGAATCGCCAACGGGACAATCTGCTTCGCTGTTTCGCCAGTCAATTGCATGTCCCCAGTATGTCTGTTTTCTTGCCAACGTCAACCCGGCGGTGTAGGATCGGCAGACGGTGATAACCGGAGACTGTGCTGTAATCCGGCGCTCGCCCTCGCGGGTGGAGCCGTCTGCCGTGTTTCCAAATCTCAACGAGTCCGGTGGGCCGGTGTGTGACATTCAGGCGGACGACCCTTGAAAGCCGTCCTGCCCACCGGACTCGAATCGGGGTGACAGGATTTGAACCTGCGACCTCTACGTCCCGAACGGAGCGGCCGCACTTCTCAAACCACCGGCCGACCGCACAACCCGCACAACCGCTCGCAACTGTCAGGCAGGGCCGACTGGCAGCACATTCCCACAACGCAACGGAGTCACAGCGATGGCAGAATTGTTGAATGACCAACGCCCAGCTCCGCACCTACGGGCACAAGGCTCGGTGCCTGTTGCGATTCAGCGGAAGGGAGGCAGCCGAAGAACTTACGCAAAACGATATCGACCGCTTCCGAAAACTCTGCCGCAACCTCTCGCCGGCGACGATCGAATCGGCGATACAGGCTGCCGGTGCGCTCTCAGGTAGACCGTTCAACGGCACGAAGCTCCCACGGCCCCGAAACCGTAATCACACCGTCCCGCTCGACGACCTCAGCCGTGTCTATCAAATCGCACAGCGACGCGGAAACGGCTTGATCTGCCGGTTCCTGAAATGGGCATACATCACCGGCTTTCGGCTGGGAGACCTGCTGCAACTTTCTCGCGAGCAGATGCTGGCCGACGTCATCGAACTGGAAGCATCGAAGACGCGCCGGTATCACGCGGTCCCCAAACACCCAATTCTCGCATGGCGACTGCCGGACAAACCGTTCCCGCTGAAACGCTCGCCGGGAC
>FUIF01009832.1_pt1 | contig 10326 bp, 5 predicted proteins | sample 1003461 | NCBI WGS metagenome assembly FUIF01 (sample SAMEA80401918, study PRJEB19352) | marine metagenome
TACGACCCTATGTCTTTTACTGGGGCGGGCTACGCAGCTCCTACTGCACAACAAGCTGCGGACGGGGAAATGGGAGCTTATACTCCTGCTTCTGAAAACGTACTACAGCAGTACATGACACCCTATCTACAGGGCGCACTTCAACCACAGTACGATGCGGCACTTCGGCAGTCAGAGATACAAGCCCAAAAAGCTCCAAAGCCAGTACGGTAAAGCCGGTGCCTATGGTGGATCACGTCAGGGTGTAGCCGAAGCCGAATTACAACGCGGCCTATTAGATCGTATGGCGGGCATTACAGGACGGGGCTACCAAGACGCGTTTACCCAAGCCCAAAAACAATTCAACACCGAGCAGCAACGTCAGATGGATGCGGCAGGGCAAGCCCAACGCTACGGCATACAAGCACTTGGCGCGCAGCGTTTGGGTGGTGCAGAGCAAAGGGCGATTGAGGGTCAAGGCATAGCGGCTGATATAGCGCAGTTTGAACAAGAGCGGGATTACCCGTACAAGCAAGTACAATACGCACAGTCGTTGCTACAGGGCCTGCCGATCTCAACTCAAGACTATCAATACGCCGAGCCTAGTACGTTGTCCAATGTGATGGGCGGAGCTGGCGGTATTTAGGTCTTCTGGAACATGGGCATCTTTGGGAAGAAAGAATAATGGCTAATATAGATTCGCAGATCAACGACAGAATGCAGATGTATGCGGGTAACCCTCAAGGTCTTATGCAACGTTATGCTCAAACTCAAGAGCTGGTGGACTTGCTTGCCTTGCAGAAGATGAAAAACGACCGTGCTGCTGCTACTAGTGCCGTACAGGGGGCCATGCAAACGCCTTCTAATACGGTAAAGGGTCAGTTAGAGCAAGAAGCTATGCAAGGTTCGCGTAATGATGTCTTGCGTAGTATGGCTCCGGGTATCCAGCAACAAGGGCAGCGCATGGCACAAATGCAGAACCGCGCTGCTATGGGTCTCCCCGGACAAGCAGCACCTAATATGGCTCGTATGGCTGATGGCGGTATTGTCGGCTACCAACAAGGCGGCGGTGTTAAGCGGTTCCAAACAGGCGCTATGGTTGAAAACGACGAGTCGCGCTTTGGGGTAACTACTGACAGTGGGCTAACGCCTGACGAAGCAGTGGCTGTGGATATGCAAGGCCCAGAAGCTCAACAACCTAAATTTGGCGATGAGCTTGGGGGCATGATAGAAAGCGGCGCCAGCCAACTAGTAGATTACGTAAAAGAAAACCCACTTGAAGCGGCTTCTTACGGTTTGATGCTTGTTCCGGGGCTTAACCTAGTACGTGGTGGGTATGCGGCGATGAAAGCCGCTCCAGCAATAGTAAACGCCGCCACTAAATTAGGGCGCGTAGCACAGAAAGCGTACACTAAGCCTAGGATGTCTGGGTATGGCAGCATGGTACAAGGCCCCAAAGGCCGTTTTATGTCTGCTAAAGATGCGCAAGCAGCGGGCCTACGACTTAACCGTCAATTCTCTCCTATGCGTGCAGCCGGTTCAGCAGGTATAGCAGCTAACTTAGCTAGCCGACTAATGGGTGGCGAAGAAGGCGAGACAGAACTTCCACAAAACGAGGGTATTACTGCCGGTATGTACGATGTACGTAGCGGTATGCCGACAGCTCAACAAAAGCTAGGCTCTATGGTAGACAGACCAAGTGCGGTATTGCGGGATAACATGGACGAGCGCGGTGAAGAAGGCGGTTTAGATATAGACTTCCGTGCGTTACGTGAGTTCTTAGCGGGTGGTGCAGGACAAACAAGTACTGCTGGTGCATTGGCCGGTGGTGCTAGGGGTCTGGGAGCGTTCCAAGCTGCGGAACAGGCGCGCGCGGATAAAGTCCAACAAGCCGCTGCCGAGCTACAGCTAAAACGCGACCTTGCTGCTAACGACGCTAGGATGTTAAGTGCACGTCTAGCCGCTGAGTACCGTGGCAAAATAGATACGGCTTTGATTGATGTTGCCCAAAGTGCACTTGAAGATGCGCAAGACCCGCTAAATCAAGAGTTCCAAACCAAAGCGGCAGAAATCCGCGAACGGTACAAGCGCGAGCCTTTAGTTATGGAAGAAGCGATAGATAGACTTTACGAAGCTACTGTAAACAAGGCTATGGATAGAGTAGTGCAAGGTGCGGGATTAGCCGGAGGGCGTCCCGCCGGTGCCGGTATAACCGACATGGGCTTAGAAGAGTAACAACACAAGGAATGCACTATGCCTATAGCTCGCGCGCAGCTAGACGACGGGTCGGTTTTACGGTACTACGTTCCTGAAGGCACTACTGCTGAAGATCGAACAAGTATATACGCCCCCGCTGCGGTAAAAAAAGTCGCAATGGGTATAGACCCGCTTGAGCCACCAGAAACTACTTTGAGCGGGTACGTAGGCGAAGTGGGTAAGGGTCTTGCTAGTGGTGCTGCCGGACTTGTTGAATCTGCCGCTACTGGCGCTGCGTTTCTACTCCCTGAAGAACAAGAGCAGGCTGCCCGTAAAGCTATAGCTGAGAAAGGCGCACAGGTACAGGCAGGACTGCGCCCCGATGCCGGATACGAAGACACGGTAGTACGTAAACTTGCTGAGGCTACTGGTTCTACTGTTCCTTTTATAGCTACAGGCGCATTTGGTGGGCTAGGTAGGCTTGCAGCAAAGACCGCATTAGGTACAGGTGTAGGTTTAGGTGCCGCTGCCGGAGCAGGCGAAGCCGCAAAGCGTGCGGAAGCCGCTGGTGCTACTGAAGAACAGATAAGCAAAGCCGCTGGGTTAGGTTTGATTCCGGGCCTTGGCGAGACTTTAGTACCGTTTGCTGTAGGTAAATCCATCCGCGCAGGTATGGCAGCTAGAGGACTAGGAAAGTCTTTGGGCGAAGCCCCTGCCGGTGATGCACTGTCCCGACTACGCAGAGTAGCTACCGCCGCAGGCGGTGAAGGGCTACAGGAAGCCTCCGCAGAAGTTGCACAAAACTTAATCTCTCAAGGCGTTTACGATCCAGAGACTGGTACGTTTACTGGTACGGGCGAATCTCTTGGTTATGGTGCCGGTGTTGGTGGCTTACTAGCCGCACTTGCTGAACTTGCTATTCCCGGTCGTGATCGTAGCCCACGTACTACCACTACTGCCGAACCTGTTGAACCTACCGTTGAACCTACCGTTGAACCTACCGTTGCTGCCGCTGCCGCTGGACCTGCCACTACAGTTACAGAAGACGATCTTGCGGACGTAGGTGCTGCCCCTCCAGTAACTCCGCAGGAACAAGAGCTAACCCCAGAAGAAGAAGCCGCTTTAATGGCGCGGTTTGACAGGGAGCGCGAAGCAGAAGAAGCCGCCGAAATAGAGAAAGACGCAGCGGCGGAGTTAGAAGGCGCGCCTGTTGATGATACTCCTGTTGCTGAGACTCCTGTTGCTGAGACTGCTGTTGAGGAGCAAACAGATACATTTACCACAGCTAGACCACTAGCGCCCACGCTTACAGATGAAGACCTTTACACTCAGGCTGTCGATTTTGCTACTGAAACAGGTACGGTATCGGCTTCTTCATTACAACGTAAGTTCCGCATTGGCTACAACCGAGCCTCTCGTATAGTTGAGCAAATGGAGGAGTCTGGCGTCGCCTCTCCAAGAGATAGTAAGGGCGTACGGACAATACTCCCTACCGCCCCCGTTCGCTGAAGCGCCTGTTACTGAAGCGCCTGTTACTGAAGCACCCGTTACTGAAGCACCCGAAGAAACCTTGGTAGTCGATGAAGCTACCGATGAAGTTGTGGACATACAGGACGCTGACGCGGACATAGTAGCTGTGGAAGAAAGGCGCCAAGCCACACAAGCCGCACAAACTACGCAGGCCCCCCGTACCAGAGAAGAAGACAACCTGCTTATATACACAGAAGCCGCAGCTAAACCCGCCGGTCCTGTAGGCAAGTACTTTGCGGCTCAAAAAGACTTCCAAGGCGGCATAGACGCGCTCGCACAAGATTTAGTAGCTACTGACCAAAAGAAAATACCTAAAGCAGCTAAAACTGCTAGTGCTTGGGTGCGAAAAAATCTAAGTCCCGCTGCTACCACAGATTTGCGGCGTGCGATTGTAGAGTTTAAGGCCACTCTAAATGATATGGATGGGCTACCACTTCCTGCTGATGCCGTAGCTGCAACTAGTCAGCCACTACCCCAATCAATTCGGGCTAAGTTAGACGCAGGTGATTTGCGTGGGGCTATTAACGATCTCGTACAAAGCGTTGACCAAACAGTGTCGCGTGTCGCTACAGCTATCGAGAAGGGTTTGGGTAATACTAAAGTTGTAATGTCTAACGGTGTAGTAAATGCTGAAGGCAAAGCAGTGGCGGGTTTGTATGACCCTAAAACAGATACTATTACTCTGAACCAAGATATACCCCTTAAAAACCACGTACTCCTGCATGAGTCCATGCACGCTGTAACCTCTCACGAGATAGCAAAGAATACTCCTGCCGCCAAGCAGATGCGTAACTTGTTTGAGTCCGTTAGAGACCGGTTGGATACTGCATACGGCGCTACCGACCTTGATGAGTTTGTGGCAGAAGCGTTTAGTAATCCTGAGTTCCAAGCCAAGCTAGGTAAGATGACCGCTAGAGGCGAGAAGATAAGCTTCTGGAGTAAGTTTAAGAATATTGTAAACAATATAGTACGTCGCTACCGTGGACAGCCTAGCAAGAAAATTGCTTCGGCTATGGATAAAGCAGACCAGTTGGTAGAAGAACTTATCTCTCCTGCTCCTGAGTCACGCGATGCAGCTAAACTGTACTCTGCTACGGTAGAAGAAACGGAAAAAGCTACGCTAAATTCACTTGGCAGGTTCGCTAAGGGCAAACTCAGAGACGAAGACGTAGCAACAGTAGCGGGAGCCTATGTAGCCGGAAAGGATGTAACCCAAAAAGCAATAAACCAATTACTGCCGCTTAATGCTTTGTATAAAATAGCTCGAGAGAAGTATCCGCTCATAGCTGACCAAGCAGAAGCACTGTTTAAACTGCTTCAAACTAAGAATGGCGACCGCCAAAAGTATCTGGCTAAAACCCGAGATACCGCTAAGGTGATCGAGGATAAGATAGGTAAAGATAAGGCGGTTAAAGAAACGCTGTACGACTGGACTGCGGAGAGCACCATTGCCCGTACTGATCCTACTAAGCCTCGAACCGACTATTTAGGGCAAGCAGACAAGCTAGAGTCGTGGGACTTAATGCAGTCGCTTCTTGATGAACGGAATTTAACCGATACCCAACGCGCAGACCTAATATCTGGGTATAAAATGCTGCGCGACTCTTACGCTCAGGTGTACAAAGAACTTGTAGACACATTAAACATCCGTTTGGACGAGATACAAGACGAAAAAGTAAAGCAAAGTCTAAAAGATAGGCTACTAACAAAGTTGCTCGAAAAAGAAACTATCGAACCGTACTTTCCTCTATACCGCAAAGGCTCACACTGGTTGTTCTATAAAGCGATTGACCCGCTAAGTGGCCGTCCAGAGCAGTACAAGGAAGCTTTTGAGTCCCGCACTGCCCGTAATAAAGCTAGAATTCTTATAGAGGACACTAAAGGCGTAGACGCAGCCAGTATAGAAACATACGAGCGCGGCAAGAACACCCAAGGTTTTGGGCAAGTAGACGCGCAATTTGCCTTTGACCTACTAACAAAGCTACGGGGGCAAGGACTGTCTCAACAACTAGAAGATACATTACTCGACTCGCTATTTGACATTATGCCAGAGCGGTCTTTAGTGCGGTCGTTTAGACAAAGACAAGATACTTTAGGTTTTCAACGCGACTCGCTTAAAGTATTTAGGGAACGGATGCCTAACTTTACTAATCAAATTGTTAACTTACGCCACGACCTTGCGCTTACAAAAGTTAGTAGAGATTTAGAAGATGCTTCGAGAAATTACCAAGGGAACGATCAAGCGTTAACCCAAGGCGCGCAAAACCTAAACTCTACACTGCAAGGGTATATAAATTTTGCACGTAACCCCCAAGTCTCTACGCTTAGTAAAATGGCTAAGACGGCGGGCTTTGGTTGGACGCTGGGCTTTAACTTCTCTTCCGTACTGGTTAACGCGACTAACTTGCCTATTGTGGTACTACCTTATTTGGGCGGGCGCTACGGCTTTACCGACACTATGAAGACTATGAACGACGCGCGCAAGCTGTTCATGGGTACGGGTATGAAGCGTAGGACAGAAACGTACACTAAAGAAGGGCAGACCGAAGTGTTCGAGGGGCCGTCTATGTCTAATATAGACTTTAGTGACCCCAACCTTACTCCAGAACAACTTGAGCTAAAAGAACTAAACGACAAGATGGAAGAGCGTGGGCAGTCAAACATATCTACTACGTCTGAAAACTTGGATATGGAGAACCCTGCCAGCACGGCTTGGACTTATGCTAACAACATGATGGGGTGGATGTTCCACCAAGGTGAGCGGGCTAACCGTCAAATTACCGCAATAACTTCATACAAACTTGAGCTAGCAGAACGTGCCAAAAAAGGTGAAATAACAGAACAAGACCGCAAAGAAGCTGCCGAGATCGCCCTTGAAGACACGGAGCTTACAAACAGTGGCGCAATGATAGAGACCGCCCCCCGTGTAGCACAGAGTAGTATGGGTAACTGGATGCTGATGTATAAGCGGTTTGGCATTTCGATGTACTACCTACAAGCTAGGATGGCTAGACAGGCCCTTAAGAACGCTTTACCCATCGAATTACGTAACATTGCCGACGATAAGTACGAAGGCGACCAAGCTAAACTAACTCCCGAAGATAGGCAAGAAGCAGAAGTTAAAGCTAAAGCGAAAAGAAAAGAAGCTAAGAAACAAATAGCGGGGTTGTTCGCTTCCTCGGCTTTGTTCGCAGGGGTCCAAGGACTACCGTTGTACGGAGCGGTATCCCTTATAGCTAACCACGTACTGCTTGACGATGAGGACGAGGACTTTGATAGCATAGCGGCCAGCTACTTCGGTGAGGGCATGTACTCCGGTGCAATTAACGCCATCTCCGGTTTGGATGTAGCGCCGCGTGTAGGTATGTCAAACCTAATATACCGTGCGCAGCCTAACCGTGCAGAGCAAGACATCTTGCTAGACATGGCGGAGTTTTTCGGCGGCCCCGTACTGAGTGTAGGTAGGCGCGTCGTGGGGGGAGTAGAACTAATCTCAGAGGGGGAAGTATACAAAGGCTTTGAGCGCGTACTTCCTTCCTTCGCGTCTAATCCACTGAAGGCGCTACGTTATGGCACTGAAGGCGCTACTACACTGCGTGGTGATCCTATAATGGAGGATGTAAACGACATGGAACGTGTTTGCGCAAATTTTTGGTACTCACTCCTGCGGGCTACACCAAACAGCTAGAGATCAACGCCCGAGACAAAGGAGTGGACCGAAGAGTAAGTACCAAACGTACCGACCTGATGCGCGACTACTACATGGCAATAAAGGAGGGGGACACTGATACCGCTTCTGAGCTAGTACAAGAAATGATCGAGTTCTCGCAGAGAAACCCGTATGCAGCTATAGAAGGCTCTACACTCGAACGTTCGATAAACCAACATCAGGTTACAGATGCGATAACTAGAAGGCTTGGGGGTATTAGCGGCACTACCCGTTCTATGCAAAGAATTTTGGCGCGTAGAAAGCAAGATATGGGCGAGGAATAAAAAAGCCCCCAACTAGTGGGGGCTAAGCTCTCTATGACTAGGGAGAATGATGAGCTACTATAGTACCAGCAAGCTCCATACAACTCCATACAACTCCATACAGTTATTAACGGCTACGCCAGACTCTAACACCGTACCGCCCCTTATCAACACAAACTCGTTTTACTAAATCTTTATACGCTATACCACTAGCAGCCGTTATGTCGCGCATGGCCTGTTTCGTGTTTATGCAAGGTATAAAGACCGACGTACCAACTACAAACGCATCCCAATCTATGACTATGCGCACCCCATCAGGGGATATGTCACTACTCTTCAGCCGCATCAGCGCCTTCTGCTTGCGCTACAGGGTCTAGGTTTAACGTACATTCGATTACATGCGTCGTGCCTATGTCCATCTTAGTGCCCTTACCCATCTTCTTTTTAGAGTACTTACCGTCCATGTGCTCAAAGATTAAACCTTTGATCTGGGTTTCAACATACTTGCGATCTGCTAGCCATTTCTTGAACGGGGGTAAGCGTATAAACAGTTTCCCTATGTCCGTCTCGTGACGCGCTACAAATCTAAAGTTAGGCATGTCCTGCATGTCTGGCCTAATTATGTTTTGTAGTTCTGGGTCTCTAGCATCCGCAGAGCTAGTAATACGTAGTATAGAGCGGGCGTTGTCCATGTAGAATTGCGAGATCAGGTCGTGTATATCCAAATCCATCTCTTTAAGGTCTGCTCTTTGGTTACGTATAAGATCAACTATCCACTTCCACAGATTGTCTAAGTCCCAGTCTATAAGACCTATTTCTTTAGCTACAACACATCCTGCGTACACAGTAGCTCCCTGTGCTATCCAGAACCGCTCGTGGGCTTCGGCGCTTAACTTAACAACAAGATCGGAGCGGGTATCGAGAACAAGTTGTTTAACCGAAGCCTTGTTTCGCATAACGTGTTGCATGAATATCGGTCCTGCATGGCCGTAGTTTTCGGCTAACTGGTCGTTTAAGTCATTCGCTCGTAGCGTATCTTTGGGTCCGTTCAGTAGTTTTGTAGCGTGATAACTAACTACTCGCGCTGCTTCGCCTTTTGGCGACGACCGATACTCCCCCGCCGTGTCGGTTAAACTGCTATTACCACTAGTGCCGCTGTTTAATGACCAAGGTTCTCCCCTGTACCGCTCGGCGTTCTCGCCCTTGCCACTCATACGGTTTCTTTGCATACCGTCACTAATGGAGTAACAGAAATCACTAGCAGGTTCGGGCTTAAAGTTAGACACTTCATCAATGTACAGAGGCAGGTTTTCACTACTTCGGCACGGTTCCAAGCCGAGTTAGCTGTGTCTTTACCTATCAACACTATTTTCTTGTGGTTGCCCCACACCGACGCGCCACCCCACATACCTGTGGTTTTACCTATACCTGTCTCGGGACTGTTAAGGTTATAGATACAGCCTGATATACCCGACATGAACTCCATCAGCGGAGAACCAAACGACAGGCCAAACATGTATTGGTGCTGTTCAAATCCCTTTTGCCCGTAAAACTTAGCTGACTCTTTCCACTTCTCTAGCGTGCCTTTCCTGCCGAACGTGGACATATACTGGGCAGTGCGTGACCCTGCGGGGTTGTGTTCTATACGATTAGCAAATATTTCTTGATCCCCGATCACAAAGGACTTTTCGTTTTCCGTCCAACCAAACTGGGACTTAACTTTAATCGGCGGCCCTTCGGGTTTAAGTTTAGTAATCCAAGCAGCTATATATTCCATAAGGTCCCTCTGTGTACTGGGCATTACTAACACATCATTAGAGTTCATCGTGCCCCGAAAAGTTTCGGTAGACATTAGTTCTTTCTGAGACGCTACAAACGTACGTTCGCCTTCAAAATCACTCGTATGTCCTATCTCGTAGCACGGGCCGTCTATGTCTATCATCCGCTTCTTCACATACAAGTTGTCAGGACATAGAACCTTTTCTTCACGGTTACCGTCTTTGTCGTGTGATATTCTTGCTACCCCACCACCTTCTGGGCGTGCGTACCCCGGCGGGTATTCCGGTATCTTAATCTTTTCTAGTACAGATTCTTTCTTAGGTTTGCTTGGCGGCATATCACCGTTGTCGGCATTACTAGGTGCGCTAACAACTTCTTCTGCGCGCTCAGCGTGAGCTTCTTCTGGCTCGTCGTAGCCGCGTACTTCTACTTCACTACTTTCGGCTAGCTTAAGTTCTCGGCATAGCGTGATAGGGCTTTTTATCTTGCCGTTGTTTGGGCATCCTTCACATAGGCCGGGACAGTCATTGTCGAAAGTAGTGCATAGGTGCGGATAGTAAATAGACGCCGCTGTCTTTTCAGTTTCCTCGGGGCTGTACTCGCTGTACCCCTTTGATATTAAATGTATTGCAGGTTGCTTTACCACACCGTCTGTGTCGCACCGCTTCGCTATAGAAAGGGCATGAGTCCACTCTGGGTAGGTAAGCTCGTCTGCTCTACGTACAGCCTTTTCTATATGCGCACAGCCTTTACCTTGGGCCGTCTTCGTTAGTAGGTTAGCAAACTTGTAGGTGTACTTGTTGTCCCCACCTTTTGCGTTGGCCATGTCCGCAATATCTGCGTTTGTATAGTCTCTCGGGGAAAGTACTG
>FUIF01019215.1_pt1 | contig 10324 bp, 10 predicted proteins | sample 1003461 | NCBI WGS metagenome assembly FUIF01 (sample SAMEA80401918, study PRJEB19352) | marine metagenome
AAGGAACATACGGAAGTAAAATGGGTCGTCCTCCTGCAAAGGGAACGAAGGGAATGGGTAAACGCAAGAAGTGTAAGTAATGCCAAAGAAAGCAAAGAGTGGAGGTAAGATATGCCCAGAAGGTAAAGCCTGGGCTAGGCGTACGTTTGATACGTATCCATCTGCCTATGCTAATATGGCTGCATCCAAGTATTGCAAGGACCCTAACTACGCTAAAAAATCTAAAAGTGCTAAACGCAAAAGAAAGTAATGTCACAGCTAGCACAATGGAGAAAGCAGAACTGGGTAAGGATTGGAACTGATGGATCAATCAAAGGACCTTGCGGAACGTCGAAGGATAAGAAAAACCCTGACCGTTGCCTGCCTAAAAGAAAGGCTCTTAGCCTTACGAAAGCTGAGAGAGCAAGCACTGCTAGAAAAAAGAAAGCAGCAGGAGCAAGAGGACAAACCGTAGTATCAAACACACCTAAAGCAAAAGTAAAAACTAAGTAACCATGCCAGACAAATCAAAGATGAAGTGCAACGTGCCACGCCGTGAAGTTCAGGGCGGGAAGAAGTTTGTTGTGAAAGCCTGCGAGGGTGGCAAGGAAAAGATCGTCCGATTTGGTGATGCTAATATGAGTATTAAGAAAAATCAACCAGCCCGTAAGAGAAGCTACTGCGCCCGTAGTGCTGGTATAAAGGGAGGCAAGGGCAAGATGTCCGCAAACTATTGGTCTAGGAAGGCTTGGGACTGCTAATGGCACAAACAACTGTAAACTTTAATTTAAAAACCGCTGGATTTGTTGAGTATGCTAACCAGACGTTAACATTTAGACTGCTAACAGCAGGTGCTGATAAAACAGATGACTCCGTTACGCTAGCAGGAATTGTCACAGCAACAAGTGCCGCAAATGGGACGGGAAGCGTAGCTCTCTTTAGAAACGGTGACTCAGATATTAATAGCGTATTTGAAGTTATTTTTCCAAACAGGGAAAAGGCTCAATTTATTATACCCGTTGACACCTCATCAATACATTTATCTGACCTGTTAGTAGACCACGTTCCCAGCGGTTCTAATACACAACAAAGTTCTGTTTACGCTGAAGCAATTAAACGAGCCAACCATACAGGAACTCAATTATTAAACACTATATCTAACGCTGGAACAATAGCTTCTCAGGACTCTGATGCAGTTAACATTGATGGTGGGGCTATTGATGCTACTGTAATTGGTGCCAACTCTGCAGCCGCTGGAACATTTGCTGCTTTGACCTCCACTTCAATAAGTGTATCAGATGGAAATATTACTAACGCTGGAGACATTAACTGTGACTCAATTTCTTCTGACGTTGCAGCAACTGGGTTGGAGATTATTTTTGATGGAACTGATACTGGGGATAACAAGATCAAACTTACAGACAATCTTGCTAATGCCTTAGATATTACTGAGTCCGCAAATAGCTACTTAAAATTTACTACCACAAACAGCGGAGAAAAGGTAGTAATTGGTAAAGATTTAGATATATCTGGTGCAACTACAGCTGCTGCTGGAACATTTACCTCAATAAGTGCATCAGACGGAAACATTACTAATGTTGGTGACATTAACTGTGACTCAATCTCTGCCGATGATGCCGCAACTGGACTAAATGTTATTTTTGATGGAACCGATACGGGAGATAATAAGATTACTCTTACGGACAATCTGGCCAATGCCTTAGATATTACGGAGTCTACGAATAGTTACTTGAAGTTTACTACCACTAACTCAGGAGAAAAAGTAGTATTTGGTAAGGATTTAGATATATCTGGCGACCACGACCTCATTATTGGAACAAGTACAGGAACAAAGATTGGAACTGCTGCTACTCAAAAGATTGGTTTCTTTAATGCTACTCCCGTTGTTCAACCTGCCACAACTGGTACAACAACTGGGACTAGCGGGGGGTCAGGAACTGCTCTTCACGCAAACGCTACAATTACAGGAGGCGTAGGCAGCGCAACTTATACAGTCGGTGACATCGTTAAGGCTTTAAAAGATATAGGTATATTGGCTCAGTAATGGCAATCTCTCACAGAACCAATAGGCTTAAGCTCATCGGAACTCCAGCGGTTGAGCAACTACAAAATGGTCGGTATCAACTGACCGTTAACTGCACTACTATGAACAGTCGTGAGGACTGGTATAGTTCTAACAAGGCTCGCATCTTCCCTGACTTCGGATCACTAGAATCCGCAGAAATGTCTATTGATGGCTTGGCTCCACGAACAGGGGAAGCATATACAGATATGCGTCTTGTATCTGTAGAGTCCAGCACTCAGAGAGATCAATACATTGTTACGCTAGTGTATCAAACTCTAGGGGCTACCTTTGTCCAGGTAAAGGACGACACCATTGACCTGGAGTTAAACGGCCTTAGAAGGGTAACAAGAACTAGCATTGCTCAGGCTGGAACGGATATTCCCGATGACGACAAAGACGTTGGAGTTGATTACATTGACCACCAGATTGATGCAGAAACAGCCGTTCGTTGCTTCTTGGCTTCCTATAAGGTTGACGACACTGATAGTTACAGAGAGTTTGAACGAACTTACATACAGGCAGGAACACTAAGTGTTTCTACTAAAAACCTATCAGAAGGTGTAAAGCAGGTAACAACAGTATTCCTTGTAACAGAGGGAACTACGGTTGGTCCTGTAACATCACGTAGCACCAATAACTTTGAAGGTCTAAAGACCATTACTGTTACGACAATGCAGGACAAAAGCGGTAATCCGTTAGGAACGGCTGGTACTACTCCTGTTCACAGCTTTAATACATTTTCTAACTTCTCTTACCCTGGTTTATTTACAGCTACCAATGAAAACAATGGACGAATTGCTAATGTTGCCATTGAACTTACTAAGGCTCCCGCTCAATCAAAAGTTAAATCCACGGTTTATGTATTTTTTACAACAACTAGCACCATTTCATCCAGTGATTACAAGTATGATTCCGCAAGTGGGTTATGGGGTCCAAACGATTGGGGTTCAGTAGTAATAGATGCTGCAGGCTCAAACAGCGGTTTGCAGTTTAACAATTCTAAAGCACTGAGGGGATATAGAACATCAGGTTCTACTTTTTCTGGTACTGCAACTGCTTCACTTGGTTTGGCGGCATTTTTTAATTTTCAAGGAAGTCAAAAATTGTCTGACTTTAATAGTATTGCTTATGTTGCAACCATAAACCCTGGTCCTTCTGACCCAGTGGGTTCAAAGTGGGTTCTGGACGTAAAAATAACATCTGCCTTTGATGACGTAGACGGAACAACTTACTACAAGAAAACCATTATTGTTACGGACACTATACCCGCACAAGTCAGTTCCGTTGGAGGGCCATACAATTAATGGCATACGAGAACAAGCCAAAGGTAATTCGTGACAAAGATAAAGAACGCTCAAGAGAAGAGCGTACGTCACTTGATAGACAACGGGCTACAAGAGAACGTCGTGCCGAAGAAAAACGAGTTAAGGACTTAAGGAAGGAAGCACTTGATCAAGCAAGCGGCACTAAAGAAAGAAGAGAAGTTAAGGCTGCCGATGAAGGAGAACTCCTTGCAATGCTGGGAAGGCAGTCCCAAGAGGGCAACGTCTACGACGTAGAGACAGGTGAATATGACACTACCTTTAACAAGGAAGGGACGGATGAAACTATATCAAATGACGGGATTGACGAGATTACAGATGACGATGAAGGAACAGCAGGTTCATTTGATGCAATTATATGTGTAGATGGAAAACCGTTTAATGCTACTATAAACGGATCAATAGGTGACGAAATAACGTAATGCCAACCGAAACTTCATTTGCAGCATTAGGTGCAGGAAATGGATTTCCTGAATGTATTAGTAAGCATAACGGTGTTGGCAGTACTCCACTAACATTTTCATTAGCACAGGCAATGGATGTTTATTGGTTAACTAATCGAATTTCTTTAGGAACTGACGCAACGTGGACTCACCCAGGATATTCTGGACTGATCCCCGCTATGAGCATTCGTTCGGATATTTCAGAGACTGCTTTTTATGCCGCCAGAGATGAGTACGCCGTTGATGAGGACGGCGTTACAATCATCCCGTATCGACCTTATCAAAGAGTTTGTGGTAATGCAGGAAACATAATAATTTATTTCGACGTTGGACCTTTTGTTTGGGGTAGATATTTTGGAAATAATGGTCTTCCTATTGGAAGTGGTGGAGCTGAAGCAACAGCGATAATGGGGTATAGGGGTGGGTTTCAAATTGTTCAAGATGAAAACAACCCAAACGGAAAGAACAAATACGGAATTGTAGGGGAAATGGAAGGATTTTGCCGTAGCGACGGTTATATATTTAGTTCATTTGAGTATGAGTTAATACAACATTACACTACCCGTGAGCCAGACCCAAGCGAAGTAAATGGTTCAGTAGGGACAATATCTATTGGTGATTTTACTTTATACTCGTGGGAAGGGCATTTGACTGGAGGCGCAGGTTCTTCGTTTGAGATTAAACCAACCTCAGCAAACCTTCCTCGGATTTCAGGATTTGACAAATATACTTTTACTAACTAACCCTTTATGATATAATACAGCTATGGCAATAGGAGATACACTAAACCAAAACCCTTTCGGAACAAATTACAACGCCGAAGAAGAGGAAAGAAAGAAAGCAGAACTTGCGGCACAGAACGCAAGGATAGGGGCTGGTAACGTACCTGCGTCTGCGTTTGGACAAGCACCAGCGGTAGCCCCCTTCTCTATGGAGGCGGCTGGGCGGGTGAACCCAATGATGCAACCACAAAACCTTGAATCTTTTGCACAACCACAGGTAACCTTTAGGGATTATGATGTTCCTGCGACACCACCAGCAAGTGCGCTTTCTGTGTTTACTCCAGGTGGTGAGGTTAAGCCTAACGTAGATGTAAATGCTATTACACCATCACCAGAAACGACTTCTACTAGTGCGGTTAACACTGCGTTGAATCAAGAAGTTCCCGTGGGTTCACCAGAAAATAACGATCCATCCTTTATGTCTCGTCTAGGGTCTTTCCTTAATCCATCTGGTGCAATTAGTGGTGGTGCTGGTTTGCCACCCACTTTTACTCCACCATCTGCTGGAGCCACTCAAGCCCAAGAAGGAACTGACATTACGCCTGTAACGTTGGAGTCACTTGGACTTGAAAGTGCAGGTCAGAAAGCACTAAAAGAAAGTTTGGGACAACCTTCATCAAACATTGATCCATTTACAGGCAAAACTATAGAAAAACCCACTCCTTTTGATTCAGGTGTTAGTTCATCTAATGGAATGACAATGAATCAGAAGGCGATTATGGATGCCCTAGGTGATCAAAACCAAGGTATGGGCATGAATCAACAAGCCATTGCCAACGCTCAGGGTCAAGAGGTAGCACAGGTACAAGCTCCAACTGCACCAACAGGTGGTTTAACTACCGTAGGTGGTGCATCACTATCAGAGTTCCTAAGTGGTCAAGCAATGCCTGAGCAAGGATTTACTCAAGAAGAAAGTCCTTTGTCTGGTCGTGGAGTAACTTTGACTCAAGACCAAATGAATCAACTTAGTGCCGAACGGGAGGCTAGACTTGACGCTCGACTACCTGGTGACCAATCAGTAAGTGATCGTGATCGTAGAGCAGCAAGAGGAGATGGCATTAGCATGGCAGACCAAGTTGATATGGCTAAGGCAAATGCTCGTGGTGCAACTCCTCGTGAGGTTGCTCGTGGTAATCAAGTTGCAAATGCACTTGGTCTTGACTTAAAAACAGGTCAGCCTCCAGAGGCAACTGGTGGTCTTACGTTTGATCAACAGTTAGCGTTACGAAAACAAAATTTTGCTGAAGGAAAGTTTGACTATGAGCTTGCTAAAGATGCTCAAGCAACTTATACTGCAGGTATTGAAGCGTCACAAAAAGCCACCACAGAAGAAGCGCAAGCTGACACGGCTGGAAGAACAATGGTATCCGCAATAAGCAACATGAATGATGCTATGACTCGCATGGGTGGTCGTTCAGGTGAGTTCTTTGGTGGTGGCTTCTTTGGTAAAGCTGCCTCGTTTATGCCAGGCACTTCTGCGTATGACCAAGTTGCAGATGTTGAGTTCTTACAGTCTAATGTTGCTCTAAATGCAATGTCAGAATTAAAAGAACTGTCTCCAACTGGATCAACGGGCTTTGGTGCTTTGTCTGAAAAAGAATTAAGAGTTCTTACTGACAAATATGCAAACCTAAATCCATTTACTAGCCCAGGCTTGTTCCAAAGCAACCTTAAACAATTGCAGGGCGAGTTTAACAATATGTTAGATAACGCTTGGAACAAGCACAGCAAGGAATACAGTCCAGAAGCCGCTAACGCAATTTACGGTAACCGAGGTGGTAGTGGTGCAACTGGCGCACCTAGTCAGGCTGTTCCCAACGACAGAAACGTAGCAAGTGCTGCGGATACACTACTATCAGACCCAAAATACAACTAATATGGCAACATTAGAACAGCTACAAAACGCATTTGTTAGGGCTGACGAACTTGGAGAAATCGAAGATGCTAAACTATTTGCCGATTCCATCAGGGCGCACCCAACTTTCCAGCAGAATGCAAAGGAATCTTTGGAATCTGGTAACTACAAGGTTGACAAAAACTTTGTTCCCCTAGAAAAGAATGCTGAACGGGCTGAGATGAGCAAACTTGTAGCTCGTTCGTTAGGTCTTAAAGATGCAGAGGTAGACGTTACCCAAGGCATGGGGTTCAAAGGTAGATTAAGTCTATCATTTCAACCTACAGAACAAGATAAGTTCAAAGAGCTTGAGGACAGGTATGGCCGAGAAAACATTCAAGCTATAGATATAGGTGGAAAGACTAAACTTCTATATCGCGACGCTCAAGAAACAAACAATCAGTTTCGTGCTGTAGACGAAGAAGGAACATCAATTTCTGACTTCTTTGCTGATACTGCTGGTGAAGTTTTACCAACGGCTGGTGCTGTTGTTGGAGCCGTAGGTGGTTCTTTACTTAGCCCAGTTTTAGGAACTGCTGCTGGTAGTGCCGCTGGTTATTCAACCGTAGCTGGATTACAAGATGTTGCTGTTCGTGCTTTAAGTGGTGAAGATATTAGACCTGGAGAAATTGCTAAAAGAACAGCTATTGAAACTGCTATTATGGCTCCCATTGATTTGGCTACCGCAGGACTCGCCAAGGGTATTTCTGGTAAAATAGGTCGAAACATTGCTGAAGACCTAACCTCTAGCCTAACAAAAGCCGAAACTATACTAAACAAGTCTGAGGCTATTCAGGCACGAGGTGGATTAAGACTTACGCCTGACATGAAGGCAGGTAAAGCCGCAACCGAAAGTGCTTCTGAGATTGCAGCTAGTAGACCAGGAAGTAAGATTGCAGAAAGATACGCAAGGCTTCGCGACAACATTGCAGCTTATAAGCAAGCGGCAACTGAAGGAGTGACGGATACGGGTGAAAGCTTCGGCAAAGCCGCACAACGCATTGCTGGAGAATATCAAACACTCATTGATGATGTAGCCAAACTGGACAAAGAGGCGGCTAAAGAACTTTCAGGAACCTTATCTCGTCGGATGAATAAACTTGCGGCTAAGGATGCGGTCAACATGGACAAGCTTGGCAAGAAATATGTAAAACTATTTGAAAGCGCGCAGGATAATGTAGCCAGACAAAATGCCGACAACTTTGCTGAGGTTGGTCGTCTAGCCGCCGAAAGGGGCATATCGGCTTCTAATCGTCAAGTTGCTGACGCTATTTCTGGTGCGCTCAAGAAGTTTAAAATCAAAGACAATGCCAAGGTCACTGAAATACTTGATACAATAAAAAGTAAAGTAGCGGCTGAAAGGCGCGCAAAACGTATTAGAGCGCGTATAGATGCAGGAAAAGTTAAAAGCACCAAGGCTATCCAAAAGGAACTTGCAGACCTAGACCAACAAGCGACCAGAATGGACTTTCAGACCTTGCGCGAGTATATTGAAACCGTCCAAGATGCTATTCCAGCAGGAGGAGCAGTAGGTAGCAAGACCCAAGTTCAAGTTGCTTCGGTTTCGGCAGATGCCCTGCGTAGGTTGAGAGATCGCGTAGCTAAGGCTGGCGGTAAGGAATTTACTGATGCTTACGATAATGCCAACAAGTTCTACACGGATAAGATGCTATCTTACCAGAGAGGTCCAGCAGGTAAAGCGTTAGCCGAACGTGCGGGTGGACGAGTTAATACACCATCTCAAGTTATGAGCGACATTCTTAGTGACCCAGCCAAGGTTAGGCAAGCACTAGACTCTATTGGCCCTGCTGATGAAATTAGTAGGTCTGCGGCACAACAAGAATTTCAACAAGCCTTCCTGTCTAAGTTGGGTATTGATGGCACAACTGACTTATCGAACGGTGTTCGTTTAAGCAATGCAGATCGTAGCGTAATTACTGAACTATTTGGTGAGCGTCAATTGAAGTCTTTTGACTCTCTTAACGAGATGATCCGAAAGACCAAGGGTGCTGATCTTAGTAAGATTACGGCCCAAGAGATTGACGAGTTGTTTGGTCAATATGGAACAGATGCTGTTAAAAAATTGTCTAAGACAATTGCCACAAGAACAGCCAAAGAGGCAGATGCTAAAAAGATTGCCGATAATGTTATTCTTAGGGGTATCATTAAGGGAGACTTTTCAGAGCTAACTCCGCATTTATTTGCGGATGCCTTAGTTGCTGGCAATCCAGTCAAGGTTAAGCAGGCTATGGCTCAAATACTCAAGGGTTCACCTGATGAAATTGCTGCCGTGCGTCAAGAATATGTTTCTCAACTATTTGCAAAGTATAGTAGTGGAGCGCAATTAGACTCAACTGGAGCAGGAATATGGAACCCTCAACGCTTGGCGGCTGACTTGGCTGGCAAGAATGGTAAAACACTTCGTGCCAATATGGAGTCTGTTCTGGGCAAAAAACAAGCTTCTGAAATTATTGCGGCAAATCAAGTGTTAGACGCTGGTTCTGCCCTAAGAAAATCAACTGCCCCAGATATTAAACCAAGATTCATATTCTCACCTGGCAACATTGCTGGTTATTTCGTTGGTGACGTTATGGGCGCGGTTCGTAACAGAATTATGGGTTGGGCATACGGAACAGATGCGTTAATTCCAATGATGAAGCTTTTGAACAAGAAGGTTTCTCAAGAAGAGTTTGAGAAGAACTTTGCGAAGATCATTTCTCTCATGCTTTCATCGGAACGTGGCATTCAAGCTTTAGCTAGAGAGGGAGACGCTGACCCCAACTTCCAAGAGGCGGTCAATAACTCCGTCCGTGGTGCTAATCAGGGTGACCCAGGAATGAGCCCTGAAGCCCCCTAGAAGGGCTTACTATCCCATACCCTACCCCTACCCCTCAGAACAAAAGAAAAGCCCCCCAGGGGCATCTGAGAGGCTTGCTACGTAGTAAAAACTGAGGGTATTTACTAGGATACTGCTATGAAGAAGAAGATTACCGCCATTGTGAAGATGGCGACAACGTGTGGCTCTGGTAGGTATTCCATTTATTCGTCCCTGTAGGCTGATTTATGTGGGTTAATCATGTATTCGTCGATAGACTCTGGTTCAAACCCAGCGCAGTAGGCTAGACCACGACAAGCCTCCGTAAAGTTTGCCATGTGTGGTAATTGAAAATGAATCTCTGCGTGTTCAATGGTGTCGAGGGTTGCCATTGTATTGGTGTATGTAAGTTTAATCATAGTTATGTGTTTGTTGATAAGAAGCAGGGTGTTGTGTCTCCCATCCATGCTCCAACCTGGTTGTAGTAAAAGAACTCTTCCGCTTCTTCCGTTGTCATGTCATTAGACTCTAATTGTTTGATGACCTTACTCTTGTCGTAGCAAACGATTGGCTCCTGCCCACACCGTTCGACCACCCCAATAATACAATCATCGTATCCATCCATGACTAATAGGTTGAACTCGTCTGGGTCAAACCCAGCGAACAAGGCTGTTAAATCTTTAGTTGCTTCTTGGCTCATAGTTATAGGAACATTGGTTCAAAGAAGGCAACCTTGGAACTGTAAACAACACCACACCCAACGATTGGCTTGGCGGCATACACCCTTCCGTAGTTCATGGACGGGTGGTCATGTTCTACACCACAGCCTACTTGCATACCAAAGACACAGTCGTGTTGGTTGGCGTGATATACGAGGCCAGCCTGGGCGTGTAGGTGTCCTTGCACAAGAGAGTTGAACTCAGCTACGGCATTCTTATATGCAGCTTGTTGTCCACCCTTACCCTTGTCTCCGTGTCGGTAGATGACATCCTCAATAATAAGA
>FUIF01012498.1_pt1 | contig 10312 bp, 17 predicted proteins | sample 1003461 | NCBI WGS metagenome assembly FUIF01 (sample SAMEA80401918, study PRJEB19352) | marine metagenome
GCACTCGGAACAGACAATCCTCTGTACGATCTTAACAAAGATGGTGTAGTGGATATGATGGACATGGAACTTCTATTCCAAGCCATCTCGGATTCTTGGCAGGATCAGATCGAAGCAGCGAACGGTGGGGGTGATGTTGACCCCACCGATCCACCTGATGATCCGATCGAGATTACCGAGGAGTTTAATCCTCTGTGGGAGACTGCTGATCACATTCTACTCTTGACTATGAACGAAACTCCGAACGATAATGCCCGAGGAGGTCATTTTATCGTCCCAAAAGCGGAGTGGCGGTTGATCTAGTCAAGGGTGATTTCGATGTCGCAGACGACACGGGATCAGGAGGACCAGCCGCCATTTCAGCATCTACTTATGGATATCAATCTGTTAATCTATCTGATGGTGAAGTGACTGTTGAAGAATGGGTTGCAGCAAACCCGAATGCAAAATGGGTCGTTGAGATCTACCGTGATGGAGAAATCATTCACCAGTTGGCAACAGACTCTGCCAATGCAGATGGATATAACCAAATTCAACTACCAGATGGCAGTAGACAATATGGCAACGGAGTCTGGTGGGCGAGAGTGATAGCACCCGAAGATTTTCAGGTGGGTGATGTTTGGAAAGTTTATGGATGGAATGATATGGGGGAAAATATTCCTGCCTATCCACCTGACAGGACTTGACACGGATCGTAGATGTGGTATAATTTGTTAATGAACAAGAAGCGACATCTCGATCAGTTCGATTTAGAAGCCGAGAAAGAGGGGGGTGCCATTCGTCAACACGGTGGCATCCCCACTTCTCGCTTGGGTAAAGGTATCACCAAGCAGCGGAAGATGCACGCTCGTGGTGAATGTATTCAGACTACTCGTATCATCAAAAGAGGAAAATGGCTCGTATGAATGACAAGACTATGGTAAAGGTTCTGCCCCGTATGGTAGAAGAATGGATTGGTATGGAAGACATCTGTTTTATTACTGGTAAGATTATCGGCAAAAATGATCTGTGTCGATGGACTGATGAGTTTGATGGTTGGATTTCTGAACGAGGACAAGAGATTGTCGAAGCAGACGCTCGTGGTCCTGCTCCTGATCCAGAGTCTCTGATCATCTACGGCGAATGGTACGCCAAGGATGAAGCAAACGCAGCAAACGAAGAGTGGAGGCAGGGATACCGATGAGAGCATTTAGTACCCTAGAACTTCTAGTTTGTATTGCAATCATTTCTCTTTTGATTTCAATGACATTGTTCTTTCGTTGGGATGATACCAAGAAGGAACTCCAAGACAACCAAGACATTCAAAATGCAACCACCGAGTTATGGTTGATTCGCATCGATGATCCAAGTCAACCAGTCTTCTGGGTTTGGGAAGACGAAGACGGCGTGATGTGGATGCTCTCTCGTAGTGACAACAAGGTAAGGAAGGTGAGTCCGTGAAGATATTTTTAATCTATGTTCTATTCGTTACTATGTTTATTACAGGATTTGCACTGACTCTTCACTTTGGTTTGCCACAATCTGACAACTACGATTCTTTGATTGCTTTTTCTGGTATGATCATTGGGAGTCTATGTGCTGGTGTCGTTATCTTTTTCTCAGAAAGGAATAGTAATGAAAGACGAAATTCATGATTTTGCTGGACCATATCAGATTCACACTCACCCTGATCGTGATATTGTTTTCGTTAAGAATGATGGTATGACTGGTCTTGGTGGTGCGTATGATTACGACAGTCCTCGACTCCTTGAGATTGTAAACAATAAAATCGCCGAACACGAAACTCAACTGATGAAGTGGAATCTACTCTTGGATAGGATTAATAAGAATGTTTGAACAACAGTACGCAATGACAATGTTGATTATTATGACCGTGACCAATGTTTTTCTTGGCATTGCAATGGTCGCAGGATTTATTCCGATTGAATACGGAATGTCGCTTGCTTTCTTCGCAATGTGTGGTATGATCTGGAAGTGCAAGGTGGATCTCATGGGCAATGTTCGCCTGTGGGAAAACCCGAAGCAGTACCGTGATCGTATGGATACTCGAATTCTCCGTGGAAGGTTTGAAGAAGAGAAGTGATATATATGGTGTCCCCCTACAATAGAGACACCACACATGTTAAAACGACTCCTGCTTTCTCGCCGTCGTAGGTTATATTTGAAGCGGTTCCGCCGCAACCCAAACTACTTTACTAATTTATCTGGAAGGTATCAGGACTGGGGCCGACCACGGCCCCTACCCTAACGAATATTATGAACTGTCTTGATTGTAACAAAGAAATTCCTGCTGCTCGCATCGAAGCGATCGGTGAAACTGACTACTGCGTAAACTGTGCAGACAAGCACGCGGCGCCCATTGTAGCACGAATGATCTACTCGCATAAGACTGCGGGTGAATTGTTTATTGCTAAGGGTAAGGAAAATGTCCGACGACTCAACCGAGAATACTCTCGGGCACGGTAATATATACTTTAAAGGATATTCATCATGAAAGAAGAATTAAAGATTTCAACTAAGGTTGCTGTTCGTCAGTCTGATCTCCACCGCTACGGTCTATTCGCAAAGGAAGCGATCGAGAAGGGTGAGGTTATTGAAGAGACGATCTTTATCCGCACTACACATAGATCTCAAAACGAAAACCGCGATCCTGCCCTTCATCACTACTCATACGGCATCAACTGTAACTGTGAGAAGTGTCAGAAGGAAGGAATTAACTTTGCTATTCCGTTTGGTTATTGTCAGTTTACCAACCACTCTCTTGAACCCAATGCAATTCTAGTTCACGACTATACCGAGTCGGTGACTGCTCTCACTGCTCTTGCTGATATTGAAGAGGGTGAAGAGATTACCATGAATTATGGTCAGTCTTTCCAAGAGTGGCTGGATAAGGTTCAGGAGATTCAGGAAAACATGAAGTTGGTAAACTCCGAGCAGACTGAAAAGTTTGAAGATGGACCACTCAAGTTTAGACCAAGAGCGGTCGAAGATAAACCTGTCAGCCGAGGTATCAAGGAAACGATCGACGCGGCGAATGAACTAAATGAAGAAGAGTGATTATGGCGTTGTTGGATCGTAAGGTGTAGTATCTGGTCCAGTTGGAAAGAAGCCAGGAACATTGCGTGGATCTGGATACTGTGGGCCTGGATAACCGTAGTCTGGAGTTCGTATTGGATCTTGACAGGATTCAGTAAAAGTTCCATCTCCGTTGTCTCTTTTACGATAACTACAATTTGTTTCCATACATTTCTTTACTTTTGCCCAGTAACCGTCATTAAAATCTGATGGATTTCTGTGACCGCACTGACCACCTTGATGCATTCGACCTATGTCTTCACATAGGTAGCAATTACCAGCCCCGGGATCTATTGGATTTGGTGTATCACCATTGCCTAGACACGGATTATTTCTTGTCCATCTTCTTTGATAACAGTCTATCAATAGTCTTGCTCTTCTGTCTTTTTCTTGACAACATGCAAGTTTACCAGCATTGGTGTCTGGGTAGCCATCTCCGGGACATACATAATCTTGCATACCAAAATCTGATTGACAAATTTCACAACAGTCATTGTCACCAAGTGGTCCATCATAACCACCGTCTCCGTTGGAACATGGGCCGCCGGCATCGCATACATCTTGAATGAAGTTTGCTTCGTCAATCTGATAAGGTCCACAGTCAGTCCCGCCATCTGTACAGGGTGGGTTACATCCTCGTAGTATCGAATCATCTGGAATTTGGCCCGGACCTCCGGGATAGGAGCCAGGAAATTCGCCTGGGTCTAATACTGGATCAGTGTCATAACCCCTACCACTTTCTGCTTGTCTAATACAACCAATTAAACATGACATACATGGACAGCATGTGTTTATTCTAGGCCATGTTCCATCATCAGGCCAGTTGTAAATTGGTCTAACTGGAGTAGGTGCAGGAAAAAGTGGAGGGAATCCTCTTTCTATAACAGATTCTTCTCCATAAACAGAAATGATAACCTGATCATCAGAAGCGTCTTCTTGAACTACCTGTTCTGTTACATCAATACATTCAATACCATTTTGAATATAGATACTCTCCACAGTAAATCTACTATTATTCTTACTGGTCTTTGCAAACTCCAAAATAGAGCCACGTCCAACACCCAAGTGACGGATAGACTGACTTGGAAGTAGGTTTAAGATTTTACTGATTGAAGTGGAATCTTCATTCGTTTGAGTTTTAGTCCACTGGGGTAGATCGATGAAGTATCTACCATCAAACACAGAGGCAGTTGTTGATAATATAGTAGTGCCTTTAGTCGCCACTAGGATTTTCTTTGACACATCAACAGTTGAGATCGTGTAGGTGTCTGCGAAATTGGTTAGTGGAACACCAGTAACTTCATTGATGAAATTGCAGGTGGACTCAATACCACCATCTAGTGTTAGCGTAGCACCAGCACTAAGTCCTCGAAAGAATCCATCAAAGATTGATGATTCATCTCCACTGACTTGTGAGTAGTCAAACATTATAGTTTGTCTATCAGGCTTTACAACGACACTAGGACGCAAAGAGAAACGAGTCTTTTTTTCATCTAAAAGAAAGTCAGTATTCGATGAGGCAAAGTATAGTCCATATACAGTTGCACTATTTTGTCGAATAAGATTATCACTCGCTTCTACTGTCTTTTTTGTTGCAGTTAATATTTCTCTTTGGTCTTCTTCTCATATCAAGAACCTATTACATGGATTGTAGATGATGTACTATCTGTACGAACGAAGATTTTAGATGGGTCTAGGATATTTAAGAACAATTCTTCGCCAGGTAGTAGCGGGAATCCGTTGTTTGTGCTATTGATGAGACTAGTTGAACCAATATAAATTTTTCCTGTATTATCAGAGGAAGATTTAATCGTTACACCATTTTGAAGTGTTGCTGAAGCCAGTGGTTTACCAGCACCAGAAACTTTAACAGTGGCAACGTAAATATCACTTGGAGGTGTAACTCGATCCATACTAGTCTTGACTAGTTTATCTTTTCCTATTGTGATCACAGAATCAGAGAGTTTCGTGAGTGATGTATTTGCCGTATCAACTTTACCACCAACAGCAGTTACGGTGTTGTTCAGTGTGCCAATTTTCTGATTGGCTTGTGTGATCTGAGCCGCAGTAGTGGCACCGTGACTTACTAGATCACCAACCACTGTCACCTGATCTGAGGCAACTAGACTACGAATGTCAAGATCAGTAGCAGAGACAATAACCGAGTCTCCTACTCCCGCTCCATCGACCTTAACAGGCACCATTCCTGCTTTGCCCTCGACTGCGAGGGTGGTTCCAGCGGTGTTGGAGACCCCGATATTGCTCGCTACGTTGACTGAGAACGTAACTCCAGTGACACTATCGAACGCTACCTTCAGTGCGTCTCCAGAGACCCCTAGAGCGGTCCCTGCTGCGTAGAGATCGACTGGGAGGGTCGTACCCCCAGCGGAATTATATACCGCTACAGAGTCTGTTCCTGCTGCGAGATCGCGGATGCCTAGATCAGTTGCGGTAGCAGTAACGGTTCCTGTAATGCCTATGTCGGCACTAGTTCCAACCACAGTAACAACATCAGTTGCAGTTAGACTACGAATATCAAGATCAGTGGCAGACACAGAAACTGCCATTCCACCAGAGATTCCTTGAACAGCCACAGAGTCTATGAGTGTAACTCCAGAGTAACCAATGACTCCGGCAGATAAGTTACGAATATCAAGATCAGTAGCAGAAACAGTGAGTGCTTGTCCACCAGAAATACCCTGCACCGCTCCAGTAACTTCAACGGCAGAGTAGACTGCTGGGTTATCAACAGAACCAATGTCACCACTTAATCCTGATCCCGTTACTCCACCAGCAACGATTACCTTGAGGTATGCTGCGGTACTTCCATGAATGGCAATTTGATTACCAATATTGAGAGTACCCTTGACTTTCAACTCTCCATCTTCTATAATGGACGCAGTTGATCCTCCGGAGAATCCAGAGAACAACTGAACAGGCATAGGATTGGTATTTGATACGCGAGTTGAAGTGGTGGTGTCACCAAATACAGGTTTGATGATTTGAACTTGTGCGTCTGCACTAGCACCGAACCCGTCATCTGTAGCCATATTATATGTGGCTCCAGAAGGTCCGCTAGCAACGATAATATTATCAGGCATGATCTACTCCGATTTTGATATTCTGATCTTTAATATATATAATAGTAACCAACACCCAAAAGGATTCGTAATGATTGAAGATATAAACTTCCCACATGAGATTGAAACTTATGTGAAAGAAAATGGTGGAACCTACGTTGAGGCTGTGTTGAGTATTTGCGAACAATATGATATTGATCCCGTTTTCGTCGCAAAGACCCTCACAAAGCCTATCATCGAGAAGTTAGAAATCGAAGGCAGAGATCTCAATATCCTGCCTCAACTAACCTCAGCAAAACTCCCAATTTAGTTGACAGATGACTTTTGGGTGCTATAATAAACATAACTCGTGCAAGGTAGTTCCTTGCGTAACTAAGATTAGGGTAGATCCCTAAAGAAAGGAAAAGCATATGGGCTTTTCAGACATGAAGAAGAGAAGCGGAGACGTATCTGCTCTCTCAGACAAGATGGAAAAGATGAACGACAAGAAGTCTTACAAGGATGACCGCTACTGGCGTCCCGAACTAGACAAGTCGAGTAATGGTTATGCCGTTATTCGATTCCTCCCCGCTCCTGGCGATGAGGAACTCCCGTTCGCTCGTCTTTACACTCACGGATTTCAGGGTAAGGGTGGCTGGTTCATTGAGAACTGTCCTACCACTATCGGTGGCAAGTGTCCACTCTGTGAGGTAAACAACGATCTTTGGAACAGCGGACTCGAATCTGATAAGGATATTGCTCGACAGCGTAAGCGTCGTCTCTCCTACATCAGTAACATTCTTGTGGTGAGCGATCCCAGCAACCCACAGAATGAGGGTAAGGTCTTCCTCTACAAGTATGGTAAGAAGATCTTCGATAAGATTCAGGAATCTATGAAGCCTGAATTCGCAGATGAAACTCCAGTCGATCCGTTTGACTTCTGGAAGGGTGCCAACTTTAAACTTAAGGTTCGTAAGGTTGCTGGTTACATCAACTACGACAAGAGCGAGTTTGAATCGCAGTCTGCATTGTTTGATGGTGACGATTCTCGTCTTGAGGATCTCTGGAAGTCTGAACACTCTCTCGCAGAGATCATTGCTCCCAGTGAGTTCAAGTCGTATGAGGATCTCAAGGCGCGTCTCAATGACGTTCTTGGTAACGATGTTCGTTCCACTCGGGATGATGCTGTTACTGAGACCGCAGAGACTAGTGAACCTGAAGTCACTACTGCTCCCGCGGCCGCTCCCACTGCTGAGACTGAAGAGGACGCACTGTCCTTCTTCAACAAACTACGCAGCAGATGATGAGTGAATAAGAGGAGAGAGATGATCAGGGGAGTGACTTCGGTCACTCCCCTTTTCTATTATGAGAATCTACCAGCAGAGAATTTGGATCCACTATTCACCATTTGAGATGCTATGAAACTGGGTTCTTCTTGTGCTACCTTGATTGTGTTATAGGTGTTACTCGTTGAAATATTAGTAGACGGCGCAACAACGTTGTTAGTTGAATTTATATTTGCACCGCCACCACTTGCAACTGCTTGTGATCTAGCACTAGCATCGATTGTAGCAGATGTTTGAGTTGCGAGTGTTGGCGTTGTGGCACTACTGGGCGCTAGTTCAGCACTACTTGGATTAGTCGAGAGACTTGATGCTCCAGCACCTTGTAGGTTTGCACTGTTGGGTGTTAACGTACCTGCTTCAGACTCTCCCTCATCAACACTTACTAAACTACCAAGACCTGGCACAGAAGCCATTATGTTGTAAATCTTCTCTCCACCCAAAGCCTCGGCGATAGTATCTCCTACGAAACTACCAGCCGCTCCACCACCCATTGCACCTAAGGCGGTGCCGACGAGAGGAATTGGAATGAATGATCCAAGAACACCACCACCAATTGATCCTAACGCTCCTCCTAGTGCCTGACCTATTGACCTACCTATTAATTCTTTTTTCTTCTGGGGTGATAATTCTGGATCTGATTTTATACCACTAATATCATAAGCAGCCAATGCTGTTGAGAGCAAGGCACCAAGGCCAGGAATTGATGTAAGACCTCTAAGTGCGGTTCCTGCACCCTTCTTGAGTGCAGCCAAAGGATTTAATTTACCTGCAACAGTTTTTACGCCCTTAATGGCACTACCTGCTAAACCCTTTGCCTTTGAGAACATATTCCCTAAGAAACCGCCGGCCTTACCGAGTAGTGATTTACCACCTTTTGCACCTTTACCTAGTAGACTTTTTCCTGCACCGAAGAGACGCGAGATTCTACCTGCTTTACCACCACCACGCATTCTTCTTGCTCTTGCTCTTGCTCCTCTTCGTCGTCCTCGTCTTCCTCTACGACCACCACCACCACCCATTCCAACGAAGTCCATCAAAGTATCCATCATTCCACCCAAGAAACCGGGATCAGCAGAATCTCCTGATGATTTGTCTGGTTCGCTCATAGATCTGTTGAGTTTACCTTTTAGTTTGTCATCTCTTTCGCCTTCGAGTTTATTTTCTCTGTCTTTTGCCTTATCGCCGGCATTTGGTTTCAGTAGATCTCAATGTTACTGAGCATGGAAGTTTGAGTCGATAGTTCTTGTAGAACGAGTCTAGACTCAACACCACTTCCTTCACCCGATGTAGAAGATGATGGAGATACATCGGCACCTGAACCTATCGAGGAAACTCCTTTAGCCTTCAAACTAAGGCCCAATTTACCTGTTTTAGTTGATACTCCTGCTTCTGATGCTGCATTTTCTATTTCAGATTGTAGATTACTTAGTTTATACTCTCCCGATGAGAATAATTTAAGGGTGCTTTCAATTTCACCCTTACTAGTGAGTCCCATCTGAATTAAAACATCAATCAGTACGTCGTCGTTGTAATCTTGTACACTTTTTCTAATACTTGTCTCGAAGGCATGAGCGCCGGATTTGAACTCATCTGTCTCCGCTATTGAGTTATACATGTTTAGAATTTTATCACGACGCTTTTTCTGCTTTTTCTTTGCATTACTAAGCATTCTTCGTTGGTTTAAGAATCCACCAACAAGGGGGATTGAACCAATTTTATCACCAACTGCATCTTTCCTTGCCCCAAAGCCTTCCTTACCTGCTTGAAGTGCAGCACCAAAAAATCCTGTATTGATATCATCAGGAGTAAAACCACCTTGTCCTTTTTCGTCTCCGGCAAAACTTTTTCGTGTCATTGCACCCATCTTACGAATAGAAGTGCGATTGAATGCTTCACCCGAAACATCTCGGCCTTTTCCGCGATTCTCTTTCTTAAAAAGTTTGAGTTGTTCTCTAAGAACTTTTTGAGATAGTTTATCTTTTCTAAGTCTCTTGATGTAGGTTTTGATTCTGCCATTTACTTACCTTCTATTCTGAGATTTGATTCTTTCTTCTTCCTTTAACCAAGCCTGTAACTGATAAATAAATACATCTCTTTCCCACGGAATCCATTTCATGATGTCTCCATACGAGTACTTATGGTGGTGGATTAGTTGAAACACAAGTTTCATAAATCCTTCTAAGTTCATATGAGAGACACTAAGCCGAAAAAATCATTTAGCCCATTGATTTCTATTTCTGCGTCTTCGCCTTCTTCTTGCTCTACCTTGACGGTGTGTGATAATCTTGGTCCATTTTTTAAGAACTCAGCCAACTCTGTGAACTGTTGTTCTGTCATGTTCTCGATGAAGTCAACTTTTTCTGCAAGCGATAGATCAGTAGATCCTAGTGATTCTTCCTTTAGTGTGACTGTCTCGATGATAGAAGCAATCATCTTGATGTAGTCATCCTGATCTGAATTCCATATGTTGATCTCGTTTTTGATTACATCGACTAGAGTCAATTCTCTGAGTGTAACTGAGATGTTTTCTGTGATGTTAAACTTACTCTTTTTATTGCCTGTTCTCTTTGGAACTTTTATCTTGCGAAGATCTAGGTTTATTGGCTTCTTGGTTAAACCCTTCCCATAGACCAGTTCTAAAGTTTCTCCTACAGATCTTTCTCGTAGTTTGACAAACAGATATTCTGCTTCTCCTAGAGAGATCGAACTCAAGTCTAAATCCTCAAAGCAATTCTCTAGAATATTTTTAATCGCTCTTAGCACATCTACTTCATTTCCTTCTTCAGAAACTAGCAGTAGAGTCTTTTCTTCCTTCACAAGAAAAGGTCTAAA
>FUIF01013494.1_pt1 | contig 10310 bp, 19 predicted proteins | sample 1003461 | NCBI WGS metagenome assembly FUIF01 (sample SAMEA80401918, study PRJEB19352) | marine metagenome
AAGCGAGGTTCGCCAAGATTTTTTGAGGACTTGCTTGAACAGTTTCGGCGGGAAAATCCAAGTGAGCCTTTGCCTTCCGCTGAGTCTTTAGCACCTTCAGCAGATGCCCCTATCGATTTAACGGCAGGTCTGGGCGAAGAACTTGTGGGAACCACATTGACAGCAGCCATAGACAGGACTGATGATCCTGCTTTTGCAAACGTAATTGAAAGCGTAATTAAACGTGGCCTAAAACAGGGACAGAGTCCGGCAGAATTAGCCGCAGAAACTAATGCGCTTATGAAGCGTGTGGATGAATTAAGAGCATCCGGTTCATCTCTTGTCTCCGCTCAATTGCAAGCACAAGCAGAACTGAACCGCCGAAGAGCGGGCGTTGGTGGATAAATGGATGTTGTAGATTTTCTTTCAAGGTATCAGAAAACCTTGCAAACTCGAGTAGATGATATTAGCTTATCAATAACCAGTGGTGGTGCTTCTGACATGGAAGCCTACCGTGCGATGGTAGGTGAGATTCAGGGCATCACTTATTCAATCGAAGAGTTACGCGCCCTGCTAAAAAAGGTGAATTATGACGACGCTTCTAGTCCCTGATCACGTCCTCCGGCAGCAGCAAGCCAAGAAAAAAGCTGAAGAAGAAGCCTCCAAGAAACCCATGACAGACAGAGTCCCGCAGCCCACAGGTTGGCGGATTCTTGTTATGCCTTATCAAGGTAAAGCTAAAACCGAGGGTGGAATATACGTTCCCGACCAAGCCAAGGACCGAGAGGCACGAGCCACTGTTGTGGCATATGTGGTTCGTCTTGGGCCACTAGCCTATCAGGATCCGGACAAGTTTGGTCCTGATTGCAAGCCGTGGTGCCAAGAGGGTGACTGGGTTTGCATTGGTCGGTACGCCGGATCGCGCTTCCAGATAGAAGGTGGCGAGGTTCGCATCATCAATGACGATGAAGTCATTGCAACAATCGTCGATCCTGACGATATCAAGACATACGGAGCATAGTATGCAAAACGATCTTGCTGAAAAAGAAGAACTTGAAGTTGAAGTAGAAGAGCAACAAGTTGAAGTTCCCGTTGATCAGGCAGAGGCCGAACAAGATGCGGGGGCAGAGACAAAAGAAGATGAATTAGAACAATATTCTGAATCTGTTCAGAAACGAATCTCAAAGCTAACGAACAGGTTTCGAGAAGAAGAACGTCAGAGGCAAGCTGCGCTTGAGTACGCGGAAGCTGTCAAAGAGCAGAACGATGAGCTTCGTGCTCGAATTGACAAACTAGACCAGTCCTATGTTGGAGAGTTTGGAAACCGAGTTGAGTCAGATGCCGTTGCAGCTAAAGAAGCGTACAAGAAAGCCTATGATGAAGGCAACGCTGATGCGATGTTTGAAGCGCAACAGCGAATTAGTCAGATTGCTTTGGAGCAAGCTCGGTACGAAGAAGCCAAGCGCCGAAACGAAGAACGACAAACGCAGCCTGTCAAAGAGGCGGCACCACAGTCACAAGCACAAGCTCGACAGCCCGCACAACCGGACCCGAAGGCCGAAGCTTGGGCATCTAAAAACGATTGGTTTGGCAACGATCAAACCATGACTTACGCAGCTTTCGGTATTCATCGCCAACTTATTGAAGAAGAGGGGTTTGACCCCACCTCAGATGAGTATTATAGTGAACTTGACAAACGTGTTCGCACGGAGTTCCCGCAGAAGTTTGCGGAAACAAAGCGCGATGCTGGACCTAGAGTCGCTTCTGCTGGGTCCACGGCTTCAAAGTCGTCGTCAAAGGGGCGCAGAACAGTCAAACTGACTCCATCGCAGATTGCGATTGCGAAACGATTGAATGTTCCGCTCGAGGAATATGCCAAGTACGTAAAGGAGTAAGACATGGCTGAAAGAACTACACGCGAATCAAAGAGTCGCGCAAACACCCAGCGGCGTAAGCCCTGGACTCCGCCTTCCAAGTTAGAGGCACCTGAAGCACCGGCTGGTTACCAGCATCGTTGGGTCAGAACCCACATCCGTGGTGAAGACGATAAAACCAACGTACACGCAAAGCTCCGTGAGGGGTGGGAACCGGTACGTGCTGACGAGTACCCCGATCTTGCAAATCGCTATCCAGTGATTGAAGAAGGTAAGGATGCTGGAATCATCGGCGTAGGCGGCTTAATGCTGTGTCGTATTCCAGAGGAAACGGTCGAAGAAAGAACTGAATACTATCGGGAACAGACCCGCAATCAGATGCGTTCCGTTGACGAAAACCTTATGAGGGAACAACATCCCTCGATGCCTATCCACAACGATAGGCAAAGTCGTGTAACTTTCGGAGGAAAAGACTCCTCCTAACCTAATGAGGTAGAGCAATGGCAAACTCAAATGTTGCCTTCGGCATGAAGCCGATTAATACCGCAGGTAGCACACCAGCTACTTCCGGTACTAATGCGTATCACATTAAGTCAGATGCAAGCGCGATTTTTCAAGGTTCTCCGGTTATCGCAACTAATGACGGCACCATTGCTGTCTCCAGTTCTGCTTCCGGTGATACCTTGAAATTTATCGGCGTGTTTGCTGGCTGTGAATACGTAGACGCGACCAGCGGTAAGAAGAAGTTTTCGAACACTTGGCCTGGATCGGGAAGTGCGAACACAAATTTCGACATAATTGCGAATGTGTACGACAATCCGATGCAGCGATTCATTGTTTGTTCGGACGCGTCCCTTACTAACAAAGCGACAGCAATCGCCGCCATTTTCGAGAGCGCTGAGTTCTCGGCTGAGTCTAGCAAAGGCGCAGCAAATGGTAATACAACCACTGGTATTTCGACAGCACAGCTAGATGTGTCAACCGTAGATGCTGCTGATCTTTCGCACCCGCTGAAGATCGTAGGTATTATGGATGATCCAGAAAACGCTGACTTCACTGCTGCCGGCATTCCGCTGATTGTGATGATCAACAACCACGCCCTTACAGCACCTGCCACTGGCGGATCTGCTGAAGGCGGAATCTCGTAAGGAGGGTAGTGAGTTATGGCTATTTCTCGCGCACAACTCGCCAAAGAACTTGAGCCTGGTCTCAATGCCCTCTTTGGCATGGAATATGGTCGCTACGAGGGTCAGCATGCTGAAATCTTCGACACCGAAGGCTCCGACCGAGCATTCGAAGAAGAGGTCATGCTGTCAGGTTTTGGTGCCGCACCCGTTAAAAACGAAGGCGCTGGAATCTCGTTCGATGACGCAAACGAGGCGTATACCGCACGGTATACCCACGAGACCGTCGCAATGGGTTTCTCGATCACCGAGGAAGCTGTTGAGGACAACCTGTACGACCGTCTGGCATCACGTTACACCCGTGCCCTCGCTCGTTCGATGGCTCACACAAAGCAAGTTAAGGCCGCTTCCGTCCTTAACAACGCTTTCACCGCAGGCGCAACTGCCGGCGGCGACGGTGTAGCACTCTGTGATGCTTCGCATCCGCTTACCAGTGGTGGCACTTTCAACAACGAGCCATCAGTAGCAGCCGACCTTAACGAGACTTCTCTTGAAGACGCTCTTATCAGCATTGCTGGTTTCGTCGATGAGCGTGGCCTTGTTATCGCACTGCGTGGCATGAAGATGATTATTCCACGTCAGCTTCAGTTTATTGCTGAACGCTTGCTGGTATCGAACCTTCGTGTTGGAACCGCCGACAACGATGTCAATGCTATTAAGAGCATGGGCATGCTGCCGGAAGGTTACGTAGTCAACGACTACTTGACCGACACTGATGCGTTTTTCATCAAGACGGACGCACCAAACGGCCTCAAGCACTTTGAGCGTATGCCTTTGTCAACCAACATGGACCCGGACTTCGACACCGGTAACATGCGGTTCAAGGCTCGTGAGCGTTATTCGTTCGGCTTCTCAGACCCGCGTTGCGTATTCGGTTCACCCGGCGCGTAACGAAGGGGAAAATCCTCCCGACTGGGGCCGCGATTGCGGCCCCTTTTTTTAGAGTATTATAGATACGTCCCTGACAGATCCGAGGTGGGTCTGACACTAGCCAAGACAGGAGTACCAAATGGCTAATACTACTTTTCAGGTGCAGTTCGTTCGAAAGGCGGCTTCACCTCTGTAAGTGAAAACTCTACTACTGGAGCATTCACCACTCTTTCAAGCATCAGTTCTACTGGTGTGTCCTCCTTTGATGCGAACACAATGGCTGTAGAGGCCGGCACCGGCATCACAACCGGCTCTGGCACTGTTTATCGCAGTTCAGTGCAGCGTATGGGCGGCATCATTACTACCCGTATTCTTATTGATCTTACAGGTCTGCGCTCAACCGGCTCTGGTGATATCATCGGAGTTAACGGTACGGCACTGGTTTGTCACATTGGTCAGATCACAGCCGCAAAGAACGGCACTATCTTGACAGGTAGCATGGAGTGTTTTGAGGCACCTGCTGGCGGCGATCCGGATATCAACATTCATTCCGCGACAGAAGGCACGGGTGTTGAGGATGGGGCAATCGCTGATTTGACCGAGACACTTCTGGTTAATGCTGGTGATGCAACGACTGGCAGCAAAGTGTACTTCACCGGAGTTCCGGCTGCGGATGAGTTCCTTTACCTGACAACAGGTGCGGCCACTGATGCCGACTATACTGCGGGCAAACTCTTCATCGAGATGATGGGCTACGAAGCCTAGTAAGGAAGTTTGAAATGGCAAGTTCCATTATTGCTAAAACGGCGACCTCTACAGGAACATTGCTTGGCGGAAGAACTCGACTCAAGTCGTTTGTCATTAGAAGTGCAAGCAGTGGTAGCCCTGCTGCTGTTTTCAGAAGTGGTGGAGGGTCTGGTACGACCCTATTAACCATGACTTTTGTGGCAGGAGATGACACTCAGATTACTGTTCCAGATCATGGGATAATTTTCGAAGACGGTTGTCACGTAACACTGACGAATGTTGATTCGATAACTGCATTCTTTGGGTAGCGTCATGGCACGTAAACCCAGCAAGATGCCGCCAAGAAACAAAAAGAATTTCCGCCCCACAAAATCTGGGGCGGGAATGACTGAGGCTGGGGTAAAGGCATATCGCCGTGCAAACCCTGGTAGCAAACTCAAGACAGCAGTGACGGGTAAGGTCAAGAAGGGTAGTAAGGCTGCGAACAGACGCAAGTCTTTCTGCGCTCGTTCTGCGGGACAAATGAAGAAGTTTCCAAAGGCTGCAAAAAACCCGAACAGCCGGCTACGTCAGGCACGGCGGAGGTGGAAATGCTAGATGAAAAAACTTTGGTTAAAGCCGGCCTTGTTACTTTTGGGGGCGTGGCTCTTTCTCTTGTGGTTTGGATCCTCACGACACTGATAGAGGTCGATAAGCGCACGGCGGTCATTGTCGTCAAGGTTGAATCCAATCACAAAATGTTGACCCCCTTATGGGAAGATTACGTTCGGAGACAAAGAAATGGCGATGTCGCGTGGTTCAATGAGGCAGCAGATAACCAAGCCCCCACAAAAGAAAAAATGGACCAAGGCTCGTAAGGGAAAAGTAAATTGCAAACGGCCTAAAGGGTTTAGTGAAAAAGCGTATTGCGCCAGTAAGAGGAAACGAAGGAATGGCTAAAGATGCATGCTATCACAAAGTTAAAGCGAGATATCGCGTTTTCCCGTCGGCGTACGCAAGCGGCGCCATTGCGAAATGCAGAAAAGTCGGTGCAGCCAACTACGGAACCGGCGGTAAAAAGAAGAAAAGCAAACGAGCAGACGGAGGAATCGAGCTTACAGAAGGCACAAGACAAAAATCAAAAAGACCTTTCGAGGGAAGGCTGTAGAGGGGACTGCGGTGGCTCGTGGTTGTGGCGTTGTCATGGGTGACCGGCGCAAACGACCAAGGGCGCAGTCACACAGTCTTGATTCATGTCTTTCTGCTGTTCGTATTTGTTGAAACGGGTGAAGAACGTAAGTTGGTTAGTAATGACATGTATTTTCGTTCTGTTGATGAGTGCGTGTACTTTGCACAACGGCTGCACAAGCAAGGACAGAAAATCACATCTTACTGTTTGCCGGCAATGGTAGATAAAGATACGAAAGTGTACTGATGGATCCAGTATCTGCAATGGCGACTGCTTCAGCAGCCTTTGGCGCGCTTAAAAAAGGTTTTGCTATAGGTCGAGATATAGAAGCTATGGCCTCAGACCTTTCACGCTGGATGGGCGCTCTGTCTGACCTTGACCAGATGGAGAAAGAAGCAAAGAATCCCCCTATTTTTAAAAAGCTGTTTGGTGGTCAAAGCGTTGAGCAGGAGGCCATAACGACTTTTGCCAACAAGCAAAAGGCACAGCAGCAGCGTTATGAGCTACAGCAGTGGATTTCTTTGACAATGGGCAAGTCAAAATGGGATCAACTCGTTGCAATGGAAGGACAAATAAGAAAGAGGCGCAAGGAGACTTTGTATCGTCAACGTGAACGCCGCCGTAAATTTGTGGAAATTGTAGCGTGGATTTTAGTTTCTGGAGTTGGTCTCGCGGCTTTGACTGCTTTTATTTTACTGCTAAAGTCTCACTCAGCTAGTGCTGATCAAATGGTCACTTGTCGTAAGGTGAAGTGTGAAAAGCTAGAAAACAGAGAAATAATTTGTGTGTTCCGAGGTGCGAACAATACGATAGAGTCTCAGTTTTTTCAGTATCTGGAGTTTGTGCCGAATGAGTATCAGTGCAAGTACGACCCTAACGCGAAGAAAGACATGACCATACAAGAAAGTCTTGAACAAATACGAAAGTCGAGAGACTAAGATGGCTGTACGTAAACCAAAAAAGGATTGGCGTTAAAGCGCTGGTTTAAAGAGGACTGGAAAGATGTACGCACTGGCAAGGCGTGTGGCAGAAAGAAGGGCGAAAAACGCGGCACTCCTTATTGCCGTCCTTCCAAACGCGTTTCTTCTAAAACTCCTAAGACATCGTCAGAAATGACAGCGGCTGAAAAGCGTAGTAGAATCAGTCAAAAGAAACGCATTGGTCAGCCTGCCGGTAAGCCGCGTCGTGTGAAAGCAGTGAGAAGGAAAAAGAAGTAATGGCTCTAAAAGACATACCCCCAGGTAACAAAGGTCTGCCTAATTTACCAACTCCCGTCAGAAATAAAATGGGGTTTAAAAAGAAGGGCGGGACAGTGAAGGCCAAGGATGGCAAATTTATGTGTGCACCGCGTAAGGAAATGGCCGGTGCTGGGCAGATGCCCACCAGAAAGGCGTAAGGAGAAGCAAGATGGCAATGAAGAAAAAGAAAAAAGGCATGAAGCGCGGCGGCGTTGCTAAGAAAAACATGGGCGGCACCATGAAGAAAAAAGGCATGAAGCGTGGTGGCGTTGCTAAGAAAAACATGGGCGGCGCCATGAAGAAAAAAGGCTATGCTCGTGGCGGTGCTAAACGGAAATAAGGATACGTAAAACGTGGCATTTCTTCAAAGTAACATCCCGCACTTCAAGTGTTGGGTGCGAAGGGAGTATACCTGCAATCATGACGACCACCACGGGGACTTCCTTCACGCGATGGCAATAGCCGTCACAGCGATGCCAAATCGCTGCTTGAGTTTTCAAACTATCTTTACCGGTTGTGAGGTGGACGACACCGGTGAAGACAACGTCCACGGGGGCGCAATGTGGGCAAGGATGCCCATAACAGCATTAGTAGGAGATACACCGTTAGACGAGTGGCCGGATCCCATGCCTGTTCATTATGCACAGCCTTGGGATTGCATGTCGCACACACATGCGGTGTACGTATTAGACAGAGCACAGCCTTGTCCCTGGTTGGCAAAAGTAGACGGTGAGATGTATCCGGCGAAGTATTATTTTACGGTGGACTACACTGAGAGTGAGGTGGCGGATGATCCGGCGCAGCATAAACAGAGTCATGTTCTCGAGTTGTTGGATGCGGGCAAATGGACTGGAAACATAATAGCGTTGCCGAATAACAGAGTAAGAGTGACACATCCGGCATGGTTTGAAACAGGAGAAGGTGCGCCTGATTTCAGGCCATCTCAACATATCCATTACTCCAAGTCTGATTTGGACTATACTCTGGATGTGAATCAGATCTTTGACAATCTGTACGCGGAGGACGAAAAATGACTACATCAGGTTCAAGGGACTTTGATCTCGACGTAGCTGAGATCATAGAAGAGGCATATGAGCGGTGCGGCCTTGAGGTTCGCACAGGTTACGATGCGCGTACGGCTCGGCGTTCTTTGAACCTAATGTTCGCGGATTGGGCAAACAGAGGTCTAAATCTATGGACAGTCAAACAAGCGACACAGTCTTTGACCTCCGGAACAGCTACCTATACTTTTGATGCAACACACACGGACTTGCTTGAGGTAGTTCTCCGTCGAAGCAGTACAGACTTTCAGCTAGCTCGTATGTCTAGAAGTGAATACCTGCATCTACCAAACAAAGATCAGACAGGAAGACCAAGTCAGTTTTTCTATAACAGGCAAATTTCACCCGAGGTAACGCTGTGGCCTACGCCGGACAGTTCTAGTGACAGTCTTGTGTATTACTATGTACGGCGCATCGAAGATGCGGATGCTTTAGTTAACACCACAGACGCGCCGTTTCGGTTTCTACCGTGTATGGTGGCGGGGCTTGCTTACTACACGGCGTTGAAGAAAGCGCCAGAACGTGTGCAGCTTTTGAAGGTTGTGTATGAAGAAGAGTTCCAACGCGCAGCCGACGAGGACGAAGACCGCGTAGCTCTAAAGCTACAACCTAGTATGCAATACCTGAGAGTGAACTAATGGCACGGTTCGCATCAGGCAAAGATGCATATGGCATTTCTGACAGGTCTGGTTTTAGGTACAGACTACGTGACATGGTTACGGAGTGGAATGGATCTAAGGTTGGCAACGATGAGTTTGAGTCAAAACATCCTCAACTAGAGCCAATACGAGTGGGGCCGGACCCGCAAGCGCTTCATGACCCACGTCCTGATCAGCGTACAGAAGTGTCGATTGCTAGATTATTAATAGCAAATCCCTTCTTGTCAGGGGCATCGGGATCAGCAGTTATCACTGTTATCGAGCCATCTCATGGACGTTCGTCCTCAGATACGGTAAGATTCCGCAAGACGGAGGGCTTTGATGGATTTACAAGCACGGTTTTGGAGAGCGGTTCGGGTTATTCGATCACTGTTGTGGACACCGACACGTATACCTTCACAGCCACATCCGGAACCGCAACAGCAGGTGGTCAACGCGGGGGTGGTGAAAATGCGACCTCCGGCCCAGTGACACTGGAGAAGTAGATGGCGTACACTTTTGCACAGTTGAAGACAGCGATACAGGAGTACACTGAAAACACAGAAACAGCTTTTGTCTCGAACATCGATGATTTTATTCGATCTACTGAAGATCGCATATTCTATCTAGTAGATCTTGAGTTGTTCCGTAAGAACGCTACGAGTGCCGTATCTCAAAACGATCCGTTCTTGTCGTTGCCTACAGATTTTCTAGCATCATTTTCGTTGTCTATTACAAATAGCAGTTCAAAAGAATTCCTGTTGCAGAAGGATGTAAATTACATACAGGAGTACAATCCAAATTCTGCAACAACAGGCACCCCTAAGTATTACGCTAGGTTCGATTTGAACAACGTGATTCTAGCGCCGACTCCAGACAGCAACTATGTCTGTGAGTTTCATTACTTTTACAGACCAACCTCTTTGACTGCCGGCGCAGATAGCGGCACAACATGGTTAAGCACCAATGCTCCGAATGCCTTGCTTTACGGTTCGTTATACGAAGCGTATATTTACATGAAGGGTGAGCCTGACATGTTGCAAATGTATGAGAAGCAGTTTACCGAAGCCTTATCCAGGTTGAAGGATCTTGCAGAGGCGAGAGAGAATAGCGATGCGTATCGCAGGGGATTGCCAGACCGGCCCCGCACATAAGGAGTAGAACATGGCTACATCTAATGCGGCAACAAACTATCTGGAAAGACGGTTGTTGCACTTCATCTTAAGAACAACTCGCTGAGTTTCTCTTCGCCGGGTGACAGCATCTATATTGGACTGGCTACAGCCGTATCTGCGGCGGAGACTGGATCAGTAACGGAAGCAGACTTTACCAACTATGCAAGGGTGCAGGTTACAGCAGCAAACTGGACGACGATAGGTGCTGATTCTACAGATACTCAGACAGCTACCAATGCGGCGAACATCGATTTTGCAGCAGCAGGAACCACTACAGCGGATGTGATAACTCACGCGTTCATTGCGGATGCCTCTTCTAGCGGAAACATCTTGTTTGTTGGCGCGTTGGATGCCAGCAGGACAATTGATGATGGAG
>FUIF01017267.1_pt1 | contig 10307 bp, 6 predicted proteins | sample 1003461 | NCBI WGS metagenome assembly FUIF01 (sample SAMEA80401918, study PRJEB19352) | marine metagenome
GCCGCCGCCGAGCTTGAAGGTCTCGGAGTTGGAAAGGCTGCCGAGCGCAGCCAGCGAAGCTGTGTCGCTGTCCGCTATCAGCGTCGAGCCGGGCTTGTAGCTGCGCGTCTCGGAGTAAAGCTGGTTGCTACCGGACAGGTCGACGGCGTAGACGATGTCCACCCACCTTCCCCGGTAGTCATCGGTGTGGCTGGTAGCAGCGGTGCTGCTTCCGTCGTCGGCGTTCAGGCTGATCTGCCCAGACGTGTTGACTGCCAGGTAGTAGCCGGCACCGGAAGCTCCACGCTTGCCAAGGATCTGCCGGGTGGCTGCAAGGGTCGAGGGAATGAAAACGCGAACGACGCCGCTGCAATCATCGCCACCGTCCATAAAGGCAGCGTCGCCAGCCTCGAAGTAGCCGCCGTTGTCAATCTGAACTCCGTAGTTGCGAAGGAGGTCGCGGTTCTCGTCGGGGTCGACCTGGTACGTGATGGTCGAAGCGGTGCCGCCTTCGTCGAGCGGCTGGTTCCCCATCCCGTCGGCGAGTTGGCTGGCGGTACTGCCGTCTTCCTGGCAACCCCACAGCCCCTGAGGTCGTCGGCCTACTCCGGGAAAGACATGGTCCCAGTTCGAGGCCGACTCCGGGAAAGACCGCTCGTGGCAGTACTGGAGGAGGCAGGCCGCGTGAACGTAGATGTCTGAGGCGACGAAGGCTTTGGCGTGAAGGTCAACCTTCTTCGAGAGGTCGGTCAGGAGGAAGTCTTTGACGTACCAGGTCGGCGTCAGCGCATCGATGCCGTCGATCTCGACAACGGCGGCGCTGGAGTGGGCGAGCTTGACGGCCCCGGTGTCGGCCGTTACTCGGGCCAGAACGGCAAAGCGACACGGCACCCCGTCGCCTCGGATGGTGGCCATGTCGGTGAGGTTGTAGCAGAAGCCAACGGTGCTCGGCCCAACAGTACCGGTGCCGTCAAGCACGTTGACGTAGGTGCTGCCGGGCATGCCGGCCACGTCGTCTTCCGACTCTTTGCGCGACCAGTAAAACACTGGCGAGGCGTTGCGCCTCCAAAGGTCGGTGCCGGCCTGGGCGGTTTGCTCGAACCGTCCGTCGAGGATGTCGGAGCGCGGCTCGTCGTCGAGGTTGGCAACGCCGCCGCTGCCGCGAGAGACCGTCTCTTCTCCGATCTCGAAGACGGTGCAGGCTACCGGCCGGATGTCGGAGAAGGCTTTGAGGGTGACGGTGTAGAAGCTGTTTTCCTCTACCTCGACGTCGGTGGGCGAGAAGGTGAACTGTGCCGGATCGGTGCCGAGGGGGAAAGCGCCTGCTCGGTGGCGGATCTCGGTGCTGGTGGTGATGTCGTTGCCGCGAACCTCCCAACAGGCCATCGGCTTGCCTGCGAACAACACCCCCGGGAGGGAAATGGTGTAGAAGCGAAGCTTCGTAGTGCCGTAGCCGGTGTGGCAGTAGAAGGTCCACCAGTCGCGGTTGCCGGAAAGTGGGGCTTCCGGCGGCGTGTGATAGAGCAAGCCGCTGGAGAGCTCGAGCAGGTTCGCCGCCATCATGAAGACCTGCTTCTTCCGGTAGGCGCGAACGTGGTTGAACACTTCGCCGACTCGGTTTGTCAGCCCCGAAGTGACCGGCTCGGTGTTGCGACACCAGTACCGCTGCACCACCTCCCCCGGGATATCGATAGTCGGATCGTGGCGGACAACCAGTTCGGCAGCAGCCTTCGTGAAGTCGATCGGCACTACGAGAAGTCGCTTTTGAGGGTGTAGAGCTTCAGCTTGGTGCCGGACCCGAAGGCGTTGGCGACGCTGGAGACGATCTCGAGGGAGGTGAGGGCGGTGCCGGAGCCTTCCCAGTACCCGTGCGTCTTGCGAAGGCGCTGGTCACCGCGGCCTGTGGCGGTCTGCTCCCACGCCCCGGCCTCGCAGTAGAAGGCGCGGTTCGTGCCGTCCTCGGCCGAGAAGCGGATGTAGATGTGGCCGTCGAGCGGCTGGGTCATTCCACCGCCGAGACAGTGGAGCTTGCTGGCGTGGCTGAGGTTCGGGGTCGACGTAGACGCGTCAACCGAGTTGCCCCAGCTGTACTGGTTCGTGGAGAGACCGTTGGGTCGGAAGGTGATCTCGGGGCTGTTCTGAACGATCCGCAGATCGCCGGTGATGATGATGTCGTAGTCGGAAAGGCCGTCGAGCGCGTACAGCTGGCTGCCATCGCCGGACGGACCAAAGGTCAGCGTCGTCGCGGTGGTGGTTAGTGAGATGACGTCTCTCAGAATCAAGTCGGACTCCGATTCCGCTGCCGGGAAGGGATCGGTGAACTCGCCGACGGAGAGGTCAGCAAGGCCACGCCAGGTGGTAAGCAGGCTGTCCCCGTTGCCGACGTTGTCGGCGATCTCGACGGTCAGGAAGGTGACGCCGTCGGGGTTGGGCCGTGCCGGTAGCTGAAGCGAACTGGGCTTCGTGAAGCTGGTGGACGTGGTGGAGAAAGTGACCGAGCTCGTCTCGCCAACGTGCTCGACATCGCACCAGGTGTAGTAGTTGTCGGGCCCGGCGTAGTCGCTGCCGGGGTTCCTGGCGGGAAGGCCTGGGGCGCTGGTGACTCGGACCTTCCCGGTGTAGCTGGAGGCCGCCTTGAAGATCGGCGCGACGTTGATCGGCCGGTAGACATCAGCCCTTCCGGCACCGAGCCGGCCGCGACCAACGAACAGTGGAATCACCGCCGCGAGAACCCACTCTTCGGCAGTCCCCTGAAACCGAACGGCGTCTTCCTCAAAAAGAATCGGCGCCATCGGCGCCGTCTTGAACTCCACCAGGTTGTTGGCCATTCGGGCCAACGCGCCGTCTACAGCCGGGTTGCGTGGTGCTCCATCCTCGACAAACCAGGCAGCGTGTCGTTCGGGTAGGACGTCTGCCGGGGAAGCGAGGTCGTAGCGCTTGCCCGACCGAGCCAAGCCGTACTCGTACGGCTGTGCGACGTCCTGGATCAGCTCGTCATCAGCGGAGGCGAGGTAGCACTTCGTTTTCTGGTCGGACGTCGCGTCGGTGTACTTGTCCGACGTGACGACGTACTTCTTCGAGCTGTCCCACGCGGGCGAGGAGATCGCCGCGGTCAGCGGGATGGTCGTGCTCGTGCCACCGCTGTCGACCGTCCTCGACCACTGCAACGGGTTGAAGGGATCCTCTGGATCCTTCTCGGTGATGGTCACCTCGTCGCCGTCGGCGAAGTAGCCACCATCACCCCCGGAAGTTGCTGACGAGGTGTACTCGTTGGCCAGGATGGTCAGGGTGTCGGTGCCGCTGTCGTAGCCGCCGTTGGAGGCGGTGTCGTCAACACGGGCTGCCGGGCTGTACTGGGCAACGCGGTCCCGCTCGAACAGGATGCCGCGCATGAAGCCGGTGTTGGCCTCGCCGTTGCCTCCCCACGAGTGGCGGGTCTCGAGGACGATTCCAGGGACGGCGGTGAGGCCGCGAACGCCGGTGTCGGGGTCGCGTACAAGGGTGTCCGTCACCTGCACACCGTCTCCCGGGACAGCGTGGTAGAGGGTGTGAGCGATGGTCCGCTCGAACACCGCAACCGGGCGGCCGAACATTGGGAGCACCTGCTGCACCAGGTCGGTCGCAAGCTGCCGAACAACGTCGCTGCCGGCCTCAACACCTGACACGGTGTTGCGCATCGACACGGTGACGGTGCGGTTCACGCCGCTCTCGATGGCATCCTGGTTGCGGATCAGGATGGTGTTTTGGGCCTTGCCCTCAAGGTCGAAGTTGTATTCGAGCTTGATGGTCGAGACCTGCCACTCGGTCGACCAGAAGACCAGAGTCCGCTGCGGGTCCTCGGTGTCTGCCGGTGCAGCCTTGTTCGACTCCGACAGGGTGTGTTCTTGCAGGCCCGCGAAGTGGTTGCTCAGCCCGGCCAGCTGCAACTCGTTGTCTTCGAGGACAAAGCCGGCCTGGCGGATGACCAGCTCCGGCATGATGACCTCTTGCAGCGGCGTCGGCTTCGTCAGAACGACGGTGACGCCTGCCGAACTCGTGGCGTACTGGACGTTGCGAACCGACTTGACGAACTCGGTCTGGATGAGTTCGTAGGGGATGCCGGCGGCAAGGTCCTCGGCCAGATCGTCGAGGTCTTCCGAGTTGTAGGCCGCCCCGGCAGTGCTTCCGAGGCAGTGGGTCAGGAAGCGGTCCAGGCTGGCCTGAAGGATGACCACCTGCTCGACCGTCGGGTCACCGGCGTCGTCGAGGTCGTTGCCCTTCGACCTGATCCGGTTCTTCGAGAGGACATCCATGATGCCCCCCGACGTGCCCCACTTCGGCACCAGGACGCGGAACTCCGTCCCGTCGATGTACTCGACCGGGTAGATCGCATCGCCGATCCGAACGAAGCCCCAGTTCTCGATGTCCTTGAACTGCTCGAGAAGCGGCGACGGCGCCCACTTCCGGTTGTTGAACCAGTTGCCGCGAAGGTAGTCGACGCGGAAGCGGGACTCGATCGGGGAGGCGCCTCGTTCCTGCCGGGGGACGTAGGAGCGGGGAGGGGAGGCAGAGGCGAAGATGGCAGCCGAGGCGGGGTTGCTGCCGTCGGTGCTGTTGAGAGACTCAGCCCTGATGGCCCAGACCGGCTGATCGTTCTCGTCCTTCCACCGGTTGACTCGCCCCTCCTCGAAGCCGAGAACGGTGGCGATCAGCTCGTCGCTGCCGGAGAGGTAGTAGGTGTACGTATGGGTGCTGCCCGCCGGGGCGAACATCTCCATCTTCATCCGCAGCGAACCACCGTCCAGGCTGCCGGTCAGAAGCCATGTCGCATCGAGAGTTCCTGCTTGGGTCTTTGCCGCGAGGAACTTGTTGATCGCGTTCGCGACCGAACTCAGATTTTGGAAGCCAGCCTGAGCTTCCTCGGATGACGTCGGGTTGTCCTTGAACGTTAGCCTTCCGCTGCCGTTCCACGTGTCGGTGCCCGACGAGACGTAGTTCTCGGACACAAACAGCTACTGGCCTTCCGGGATGTAGTAGAGGGCTTCCAGCCGAGCTGTCCACGGGTTCCGGTGAAGAACAGTGTCGCGAAGGTCCGCGCGGATGTCCTCCATCGTGATCGCGCAAGAGCCGTCAAGCTCGTCTGCGATGCCAACGATGCGGCCGGCAAAGACCAGTCGAGCTTCTGCTCGGGTGTCCCAAACGCCGTCAACGATCCGGTGCACCCAGAGGCCGACCATGCGGCCTTCCCACACGCGAATCTCGTCGGTAACGATCGGCTCACTTCGGATGCCGAGGTCGTCGGTGACGATGGTGTGGGGGTGGGCGAAGCGCTGGTTGGTTTCGGTGCCGGCTTTGAACGGGGCGTAGCGTCCGCGGGTGAGCCCGGTGAAGCGGTCGGTCCCGTTGACGTTCTGCTTCCCGGTGTAGCCGATGTTCTCGGTCCCGAGGTAGATGGTCCCGGAAGTCGAGAAGTTCGAGTTGTCCCGCACCTTCGAGAAGGTGTCGGTCTCGTTCATCGACCCGACCAGCCGTGTCTGGTTGCCCGAGCCGCGTCGGAACGCGAGAGCTCCGAACTCGTCGCCGCCCTGGCCGCGAATGATGGCCTGGATGGTCGAGGCTTCGATCGTGTCGTTCCACGGATCGAAGGTCTGAGTGATTTCTCCTTCGAGGGTCAGGCCGGTGAGGGCCTGCGTCCAGTCAGTTGCTGCCCACGCAGTCGCAGCTGCCGAGGCGTCCTTGCTGACTAAGAGTTTTTCGTAGCCTTCGATCGCAAGGACGTAGCCAACTTGTACGCCCTGCTTCTGCTCGAGGGCTGTGTCGGTGGTGCCGATGGTGAGACCTGTTAGTCTTCAGTCGTGCGTTGGTTGGCGTTGGCGGTGTTGGTTGCGTGCGGAGTCGACAGCTCCAAGACGGTTGACGACTCGCTACATCCGCAGCCGGACATCGATATCGAGAACCCAAACTTCCCCGGCATCTGCTTCTGCCAGGACGGCGTTTGCCGGCAGGACTGGGCGGACCGCAACCTTCCGTGTTCCGCATGCGCAACGTTCGCGTGTGGGAGCGACAGGCTCTCCATCTGCTCGAGCGACTGCCCGGATGCCGGGGTGGACGCTAGCTAGGCAGTTTCACCAGCCGCGGGATCGTCACCGACCAAACGCCAACGTAGTCCTGCGACACCTGCTGGAAGATGTCTCGGGTGTCGAGCATCTCCGCCACCCGGTAGCCGTTGAAGCTGTTGTCGTCGGTCTCGTCGGGGTGGAAGTTGACGGGGCCTCCAGGCTCACCGAAGCCGGCCTCGCCCCAGATGCAATCGAGCAGGAAGCGCTCGAAGCTCTCGTTGGTGGTCGACTCGTTGTCGGTCCACACCTTCGCCCGGGTGACCCCTTGCCACACCAGAGTCAGCTCGGTCCGGCGAGGACCCATGAGGGCGTACAGAGAGCCGTCAGGCGCCGTGCTGGTCGAGTAATCGGCAACGTGGTCGCCGGCCCATGAGCCAGAATTGCGCCGCGTAGAGGGCCTGTCAGGCAGCCAGAGAGCGCGGCACTGATCGTCGCTCTCGTGGCTCGTGGCGCTGCTGAGGTTGCCGGTGAAGCCGAGGACGTCGCGAAGGTCGGTGCTGGTCCAGGTGATGCTGAAAGCGTTGGTGTTGGAGACGGTAACCTTGCCGGTCGTGTCGGACAGGGCGAAGGTGTAGGAGTCGCCGTAGCTCTCCATCTGCTGTTCCATCTCCAGCAGCAGCCCGTCGGTGAGGTCGCCGGAGTTGGAGAGGAAACGGTAACCATCTCCCGGGATGGTTACCGTCTGACCGGTGACCGAACCGTCGGTGAGGCTGAAGGTCCAACCAGCTGCCGGGATGTGAATGGCGCCTTCTAGTTTTCCGTTAGACGCCAACTCTCACCGTCCTGCCGCCGGTGTTGCGCTCGTGAAGGCGGATGAGCTTTCGCATCCGCTGCGCCTGCTGCCGCTCGTCGCCGTCGAGGTCACGGGTGACGATTACGACGGGGGCGGCGGGGCCGCTGAACCGGCCCCCGCTGCCACGGCCAACAGACGAGCCGGCAGCAGCTGCAGCGGCAGAGTTCGAACTCGACCCACCGACACCAACGCGACGGAGACCAGCGGCAGTCACACCAGCCCCGGCAGCCACGAGGCCGAACGCCGCGGCGGCTTTCGCGTGGCCGGCAGCAGATACTCCGCCGATCGGCCCAAGAGCCAGCGAGGCCAGGGCCATCGCGCCGTGGAAGCCGGCTCGGGTGGCAGCATCCTTTCCGATACCAACGATGGTGTCGGCGACCAGCGAGTTCATCGCCTCGCTAAACGACTTCGTACCGTCGATCATCGACGCGAAGGCATTGCCGGCCGCCGAACCGAGCATGTTGAAGCTCGTCGTCAACTGCCGGTTGGCAAAGTCGATGTCTTTCAGGTCCTGAAAGAGCCTCGGTCTTTTCCGGTTCCGGTTCCGCCGGTGAAGCCGCCGAAGAAGCGGCCGACTCCGGTGTCGACCTCGGGGATGTTGCCCGGGTTGAAGGTGAAGGGGTTCTGGCCGAAGTTGCGATTCAGCTCGCCTTCACCCGCACGGATGATTCGAGCGGCCGAGTCGAGAGCCTGAGCGGCGGCTGAAAGGGCACCGCCGATGCGAAGCTGGGCTGGATCCCCCTGGCCGAACTTCAGCTTGAAGTCGCCCTTGTCGAAGCCGTGCTTCGCGCCGTTGAGCTTAGCGAGTTCGGCGGCGGCAATCGCCTGGGCCTCCCTGTCGGCAACAGAGCCAGCGCTTCGTCGAATCCCAGCGCCAAGGTCGGAGAAGTTGAGGTTGCGGCCTTTGATGTCGAGCAGGTGACTCGGAATGCTTCCGAAGAAGGTCTTGCCGATGTCGAACTTGCCGCCAAGGGCGCTGCCGCCACCCATGAGGAAACGGACGAGAAGCGGGCGGTCCTTCAGCGCCCGGTCGATCATGTCGATGAACAGAACGATGTCGTTGATCGACGAGCCGAGGCTGACCTTCAGCTGACGCCAGGCGTTGCCGACCCGAACAGCCAGCTTCTCAGCTTCGTCACCGGCGAGGCTGAGATCTCCAGCGAACTCTTTGTTCTGCTTCGAGACCTCGGCCATGATGGCCTGGAAGCCCTCGAGGGTTCCGGCCGATGCCTCGACCTGGACGCCGAACTTCTTGAGGCCTTCGGCGTTGGTCTCGGCGATGGCCTTCTTGACCTCCTGGAAAACCTCCTCGGTATCGTTGCCCTGCTTGCGCAGCACGAGCATGAACCGAGAGACTTCCTCGAGCTCTTTCTGGCTCAGCCGGAATTCAGTGTTCAGTCCAGCGGAGGCGAGTTCGAGAAGGCGCTGGTCGTCAACTAGGCCTTGGGTTGCCTGGCGGAGTTTGCCGATGTCAGCCCCGAAGGCAGCCGACTGAATGCGGGCATCTCGCTGAAACTCGCGAAAGGCGTCTTTGGCGGTGAGGATGGCGCCGGTCGCAACGCCGATCGCACCGGCCACCTTGCCCCACTTCTCGATGTTCTTGTCGATCCCCTCGTTCTGCTTTTCGAGGTTTTCGAGCTGCTCCTTCGCCTGCTTCTTCTGCTCGCCGCGAAGCTTCTTGATCTCGCGGCGGTGTTGGGTCGTGTCAGCTTTGTAGCGAGTCAGCACGCTGCTGACGACGTCACTTAGACCCACGTTTGAGTTTCTTGCTTAGTGCTTTTCGCTCGGCAGCGTTGAAGCTTCCGGCCAGTAGGTCCACGGCATCGCGGACCAACGAAGTGATGGGGGCGTCGTAGAAGTCGCGGAGGCAGCCGCGCTCGGCCCATGCGTGGGCTCGTCCGGCTTCCTGGACTTCGGCAAGCTGGAGGAGGTAGCCCGGACAACAATCGCTGTCAGGCGGAGTCCAGCCGCTAGGGTTCGGAGGGCCAGGCTCACGCCAAGCTTCTTGAGGGATCCAGCCACAGTGCCACTCCTCCCGAGACCGTCGGGTTGTTCGCTTTTGGCAGGCGTCGCAGTCGAGAAACTCCTTCGCCCGGGGCTGCTTCTCTTCTTCAAGGCGAACGCGTTCGTTCAGTACCTCGGGAAGAAGCCGCAGCCCGTCTAGGACAAAGGGCTTAGCTGCAACCGCCGATTGACCTCGAGACCGAGTTCGTACCAGAGCTTCGCCGGAAGCTTCTCGATGAACTCCTCGGAGGCGTGGACGATCTTGCCGTCTCTCGACTTCGTCACCTCGACCGGATCGCCCTGGTCATCGGTGAGGCCGTGGGCCTCCTGAAGCGCGATGGCAGCGGCGGTGATCAGCGCAGCGTGGAAGCCTTCGCGACTGTCCACGTCGGCCACTCGAGCTTTTTCCCGGGGAGAAAGGTGCTTCATCTCCCAGCCGACCGGCTCTTCACCGGGCTTCAGCGGCGGCTTGTCGATCGCCCCGTCGAGGTACTGCTTCCACTTCTTGTCGAAGTCTTTGTCCTCGGTATCAACCGCGGGGTCGAGCTTGCTGATGTAGACGTAGTTAGTAGCGAGCGATTTGCTCGGAAGTACGAAGCTCATCCGATGAGAAGCCCCCACGAAGCCAGCTCGAGATCGCTGCCGGTGTCGGCGGTGGTCAGGGCCTCGAAGTCCACGGTCACGCGATTGAGGCCGTCAACGTCAACCTGGCTTGGCTTGTTGCCGACGATGCGGCAGTTGGGGAACCAGAACCCGATGGCGGTGCCCGGGTTCGGGTTCAGGGTGTACATGACCCACTTGAGGTTGTTGTCGGTGAACAAGTCCTCGTAGGTGGTAGTTCCGTTGGCCGGCTTGTCGAAGGTGGCGGTAAAGCTAGCCTTGTTCATCAGCCGGTTTGCGCCGGTGATGATCTGGTACTGGCTTTGGCCGCCAGGGCCGCGCAGCGCCTCGACCTGGGTGTCGATGGTGAGGTCGAACTCGCGAACGTTGTGGGTGGCGCGGGTGGCGGTTCCCACCGTGTTCATCGCGAAGGAACCGCCGGCCGTCATGGCCGCAGCCTTCGCGTCGGTCGACGCAGCTACCGGGAAGGTAACGGTCGCCGAAGCGAAACGGCTGATACCCCACACCATCGTGACAGTGGGGGTCTGCCCGGCGTTGAGGCCGGAGAAGCTGATGGACTGGGGGAAGCAACCGTGAAGCTGCCAGGAGCCGTTCTCGGTGGCGACCTGGAAGCGCAGGCTCTGAACGGTCTCGAAGGTGCCCGGGGTCTCGGAGGGGTGGCAGACGATAGCGCCGTAGATCTGGTCGCCGTCGTCCGGGGTGGCGTTGAGGCCGGTCAGGAGGGTGAGGGTGTTGGCCGCGTCGTTGGCGACGGCGACGAACTGCCCTTGCCCGCGGGCATCGGCCTGGCTGCCGATCCGGCAGACGCCACC
>FUIF01000535.1_pt1 | contig 10306 bp, 8 predicted proteins | sample 1003461 | NCBI WGS metagenome assembly FUIF01 (sample SAMEA80401918, study PRJEB19352) | marine metagenome
ATCAGGAGATTTAAGTTTTGACAGAGTACCAGACATAAGAAACAGTAATTTTAATTTTGGTGCACCTGATATTGTGCCAAGAGTAGGAACAAAATAATGAGTTTATTCAAAAATATATTTTCTTTTGCTAAACCTGTTGTTGGTTTTCTTACAGGCAACAGTTTAGGCAGTCAAATAACAAGAACTGTACTAACAGGACTTGCTTTAAGAAAATTATATCAAAGTGACCAAAGAGAAAATAATTTTGAATCTAGTATACAAGAAGAAGAACCGGATTTTGGAGTTAGAGTACAAGCATCAGCAGATCCTAGTACTAAAATTCCTGTTGTATATGGAGAAGCATTTCTAGGTGGTAAAATTGTTGATGTAAGAATGACAGACAACAATCAAACCATGTGGTATTGTTTAGCAGTATGTGAAGTTACCGGTGTTAAATTAAGTGATAGTGTTCAAAGTGTAATTACATTCAAAGACATATACTACAACAACAGTAGAGTAGTTTTTGAAAGTGATGGACACACAGTTGCTAGTATAGTTGATGTTAATGGTAAGGTAGATAACAGTCTAAAAGGACTTGTAGAAATTTATGCTTTCAAAGATGGCAGTACAAATCCTACAAACATTGAAGACTTTGCTACACAGACTGCTAATGCTTATGATTTATTTCCTAACTGGACAAGCAATCACAGAATGACAAGTTTAGCATTCATAATGGTAAAATTAAAATACAATAAAGAAAAAAATAACAGCGGATTAGGTAACATTATTTGTCATGTATCAAACAGCATGACACTACCTGGTGATTGTCTAAATGATATGATGACTAACACAAGGTATGGTGCTTCTATTGCCGCTTCGGATATAAAACAGTCATGAGTACAAACAGTTTAGCAGAATTAAACACACATAGTAACACAGAAGTTACTGCTACAGATGATAGAACATATAGCATTACCTACAGTACTGCTACAAGTACTGCTACAGTAAACAAAAGCGAAGGAGACTCATTTAATCCTTTAGCAACATTCGATGGCAGTTTTACAAACATACAAAGTATAGACAATACTGGCACAGGTATAAGCATAGAAATAAATCTAAGCAATAATCCTCGTAATGACCAATTTAGTTTTGGTACATTGCCTAGTGGTGTAGAAGAAACAGAAGATAGTGTTGGTGGAATCTATAGTGTTAACAAAATATACAACAAAACAGATTTTGCTACAATACTTGCTAATGCTACACTACTTTTACAAGACGTAGAAACTAATTTTACATACACAATCAAAGTTGAATATCCAAGTGATACAGATTCAGCAGGTGTAAGAGTAAGTGACACACAAACAGTTTCATTAAACATTACAAGCACGTTTGACGAATTAGAAGTGCCTACAATATTTGCCGCTTATGAAGAAAATCAATCTAGTGTAACAGTTAACAGTGGTATAAACATACTAGACACAGAATCACCTAGTACAACAACATATACATTTACTATAGCACACAATTCAGGTGGTAGTGCACTAGCAACAGAGATAGCAAGTTTTGCACACAGTGGTTCGCCGGCATCATTTTTATATACAAGTGGTGTGTTAACAATTACAGGAACAAAAACACAAGTACAAGGCACAATAGACACTTTAACATTTGTACCACAAACAGGTAGAGATGTAGATTATACAGTAAAAATGACATTGACTAGTGTTGCTTCTGGTAAAGCAACAGAATTAACATCTAGTGTACTAGTAAGCAGTATTGCTGTTATAACAAACACAAGTATAACAAGAAGTTATACAGAAAATGTTGTAACAAACAATTTATTTTCTAGTTCACCACCACAAACAGGTACAGGTATACAATCAGATACAAGTTGTACAATAAATTTAGAAATTGTAAGTTATTTAGGTTTCAATACAGGTTTACTAGGTTATCTTAAAAACTTTGATAACCAGGCAAGTCCAGGCAATGCTCTTAAAACTTTAAGTTTTACAGGAACACCAGCACAAATGGACACATTTTTATCAAGTAAAGTTATGTACATTCCGCCACCAGGCGAACATGGTGTACAATACATAAAATACACAATGACAGGAACACCAAGTGGTAGTTCTGAAGTAGGTTATATAAAATTAGATGGTACAGCAGATGCTACGCCTGTGTCCGGAGCGGGAACGGTGGTTAATTTAACAGCGGCAGGTAACACAAGTGTTAGTATTGCTGACAACCAAAGATATTTTCTACGTATGGATGTGCTTATGGTTGCTCCAGGTAGTGCTGGAGGGGATACTAATCCTGGACAACAAGCATCATACGGTGGAGGTGGTAGTGCTGGACATTACTTGTATATCCGTGATTGTAATTTAGCAACAAACACAACAGATACTACATTAAGATTTGTGTTAGGCACAAAAGGTACTATCACCGGCAATGCTACAAGTGATACAGTAACACAACCTAGTGACACTTATGTTGAACAGTATAATTCAAGTACAAGTGGTACAAAATATATTACACTACCAGGACCAACTGGAGGTGTATACAACACTGGTACAGGACAAGATGCTCATTGGAGTAGTACAAGCACTAGAACATTAGATCCTTCACCAGATTATACAGGTTATGTTTATAGAGATCCAACAAGTAACAATCCTTTTGATGGTACACTACAAGCAAACAAAACACAACCAAGTTTACCACAAGCAACATTGGCATCACCGTCATTAACTTATTTAGAGTCTAGTGGCACAAGAGTAGCAGGCTCAAACCAATTAGCAACAACAACAGCATACAACAACAGTGAAGGTGGTAAAGGTGTAGAAGGTGGTTTAGGTAGTGTTAGCACTAGTGTAGGACCTTATACAAATGCTATCACAGGATCAGCAACAAATTATGCAAGTGGAGGACCGGGAGGCGGTTCAAGTTCAAGTGCTACAACAAAACCAGGAGATGGTGGTAAAGGTGCCGCTTATTTTCCTGACAGTGGTACTTACTATGCTGGCACAGATGGACAGGAAGGCTTTATTTTTGTAAAGTTTTATGAGGTAATATAACATGGCAAGTATTAGTAGTTTAAGCAGATACAGAATTAATGGTGTTATTGACACAGCAAAACCTGTTATGCAAAATTTAGAAAACATAGCCAACTCAGCAGGCTCGTGGTTAACTTATGATGTAACAGATGGTAAATGGAGTGTTGTAATTAACAAAGCAGGCACTAGCACATTTAGTTTTGGTGATTCAAACATAGTTGGTGGTATAAATGTATTTGGTACTGGACTTGACAAGTTATACAATAGTGTAGAAGTACAGTTTCCTAACAAAGATTTAGATGATGGTAATGACTTTGTAAGAATAGACTTGTTACCAGGACAAAGAAAAACAGCAGAACCAGATCAGATAATGAAACTAAATTATCCTTTGGTTAATGAACCTGTACAAGCACAGTTATTAGGTTTCTTAGAACTAAAACAAAGTCGTGTAGACACAACAATAGAATTTGTTACAGACTTTACAGCAAGTTCAGTAACTGCTGGAGATGTTATTGATGTAACTTATTCTCCTATGAGTTACTCAGCAAAATTATTTAGAGTTTTACAAACAGAAGAAATAAACACAGGCGAAAGTATACAAATAAAAATTACAGCATTAGAATATGATGCTGATGTATACTCAGCAGACTTTAGTAGAACACTTCGTTCAAATGCTGACGGTGTTATTTCTATAGGTGACATAGGACAAATGTCAACACCTACTGTTACAAGAATTGGTGGCGTTCCTGCGTCAGGCACAGCCGGCACAGGAGAAAGTAAGACAGCATCATTACCAAGATTGCTTATTGAAAGTACAGTACCAGACAATACTGATGCTAACAATCAAGCAGGTATTGTTGAAGGTGTGGAGGTGTGGTATTATAATATACCTGATACAGAACTGCCTGGTTATCTTTCAGTTGACGACGATGCTAGAACATATCTTCTACATTCTGTTGTTAGACCAGGAAACAAAGTTAGTACTGTAAAAGGTGAAGTATTTGATCCAGGTGAAGAAATAGATTATGAGATTACAGACTTTACTACTACAACAGGTTATAGTGGTAACTTCTTAATTAAACTAAGAGCAATAAATTCAACAACAAAAGGTCCGTTTAGTACTCGTAGTGGACTTGTTAACTATGTTCCAACACAAAGAACAGATATGATTGACAACACTACTGGTGTTGACACAGGTGCTGGTAATATTTTAACAACATTTGGCACAGCGGCTCTTATGAGTTTGTTGAATGGATTGATGAGAGACGGTGATGCTAGTTCAGGTGGTTTGTTTGACAAAATATTTGATGTGTTTACAGGCGAAACTGGTACAGACATGATTGGTGCTGGTGGACCGTTGATTTCAATTAGTTCACAAAGTTATGATGATAATTACCTGCTACGAACAACAAGAGATTCGCCTACACAAGGTAATGCTAAAGTAGAACTTATACCAACAAAAGCAACCTGTAGTGGAGAGATATTATAATGAGCGTATCAGTAAATGTAAATGAAGGTAAAACAGTAAGATTAAAATGTGTACTAGACACAGCATATGATATTGATTTCTCAGAATTTACAAACACATATACTATTGCCTTAGGCACAGGCACAAGTCACAGCGACATAAACAATTTTGCCTTAACAGGTACACTATCACATTCAGGTAACACAGTTTTTGTAGACATACCTACAAATGCAGGTGCCGCTACAGAAGGCAATGAAGCGTTTAGTTGTACATTCAGTTATTTTAATGGACTAAAAACAGAAACATTCAATGTAACAATTATTGATGCTGTAACACCAACAGACTATATGGAACTTACAAGTACAGCGGCAAGTTATGTTGAAGGTTCTACAGTTACATTTAATTTTAGTGGTCCTGGCATTGTAGATGGCACAACAATAGGTTATACTTTAAGTGGTAGTGCTATAACAGATGGTAGAACTACAGACAGTACAACAGGAAATTTCACTGTAAACAGCGAAACAGGTAGTTTTAATGTTTCTACAGTACAAAACACTACACATGAAGGAACAGACACCTTAACGTGTACGTTAGACGCTATAGACGGCGTACAATTACAGCATTCAGTAAACATAACAGATGATGAAAGTGCTACATTTAACAATTTTGTAAATGTGCCTTTAAGTTGGAGTCCTGGTTATGATACAAATGACAGTCAATTAACAAGTTGTACAGCAGAAGCATTTATAAAGGTCGTACAAGGTGAAACAGGTGGTACTGTAGTAGAAGTGCCTACAGCAGTTTCAGTAACAAAAGGCAATCCTAGTACACTAACAGTTACAGCAACAGCATTAGTTGATACAACAGCAAATCAAGGCGGTTATAAAGCACAATTAATTACAGCATTCAATACTGTAGGCGTAGGTGGTGTTATTACTGGCAGTTCTACAGCGGACGTCATAGGATACAACATTTCATAAGGTATAAATATTAGTATGGCAAAGTACAGAGGTAGAGATGTAAGTTTAAACAAGCCATTTAGATTACCAAGCGGTAGTTCTAAAAAGTTTGGTGTTTATGTGAGGAACCAAACTACAGGCAATGTAAACAAAGTTACTTTTGGACAGCCAGGTATGAGCATTAAACGAAACAATCCGGCAAGGAGAGCAAGTTCAATGCTCGTATGGGAGCAGTCTTAGACAATGTCAAAGGACAAAAGAATCTATCTGCCGCGTATTGGAGTTTACAAGCGTGGAAGAAAGATTTTAAACTATAACTGGTTAAGGAGCAACTATTATGGCAATGCATAAAATGAAAACAAAAAAGAAAAAGAAGAAAACCAAGAAGAAAAAAACTTCAAGAGGTTAATTAACAAATAAGATATACTAGAACACTGGTATATCTATTTCCAACAGGAGAGAAATATGGCAAAAGGCGTATTATCATTTAATCAATTTATTGGCGGTGCCGATCAAATTGTTTTAAAACAAGACTTTCCAAGTTCAAGTAAGAACTTGATTTATAATTTTGGACAAGATGTAACATCTTGGACATTCTCAGCAGATTATCAACCAATCGTTGTAGATACTTTAGCATTTAACAGTATTACAGGTGAACCTAACTTTACAAGTTCAAAAGTTATTGGTTCTTTTCCAAAAGTAGAAGTAACAGGCGGAGCGGCTCCGGCAGTAACTAGTGCGGCATCAGGATTAGTAAGATATACACTACCTGATGGTATGTACACAGGACCTCTAGTGCCGGATGCTAGAAAAAATGTTGTTATTGTTATTGTTTCCAACTCATGGCAAACAAACGACACACCAGCACAATTTAGCAGTCATCGTTTTGCTATCATACAATCATATGAGCCAGATGTAACTATTGGAGATCCTACAACAGATTCAAACTTTACAGCATTTAGCATATAAGGAGAACTGCTATGGGAATAACAGTAACGGCTACAAGTATACAGCCGAAAGATATTACAATAAGTGAAACTGGTGAAAAAGTAACTGTTACAGACAGTACTGCTACAGTTTCAAATATTATAAAAGATACATTAACACTTACATTAGCAGGTGCTAACACTAACTTAGGTGACCTTGCTAACGTAGAAATAACAAGTGTTGCTGATGGACAGTTATTAGTATATGAAACATCATCAGGCAAATGGAAAAACGCCGCTAGTAGTTCAGGTGTTACAAGTGTAAACTCTAAAACAGGTGCTGTTACACTAGTTACAGATGATATTGCTGAAGACGGTGCTCCTACAAATAGATATTTTACAGATGCTAGAGCAAGAGGTGTAGTTAGTGCTACAGATGCCGGTGGTGATGGTAGTTTTGCTTACGACAGTGGTACAGGTGTGTTTACATACACAGGACCTACTGCTAGTGAAACTAGAGCACACTTTACAGCAGGCGCTGGTTTAACACTTGCTTCAGGCGAATACAGTATTGGTAATGATGCTATCAAAGACACAATGATTGACTTTGGCACAGGTGCTACACAAGTATCTACAGCAGACATACCAGAACAAACAAATTTATATTACACAGATACTAGAGTACAAACTAAAATTGATGCCAACTCAGCAGGATTTATAACAGCAAGTTCTACTGAAACACTTACAAACAAAAGTGGTAACATCAGTATGTTTACAAATGACGCTGGTTATCTAACAAGTGAAACAGACTCACAAACTTTAAGTTTTAGTAGTCCTAACTTGTCAATTAGTGGTGGTAATAGTGTTGACATAAGTGCCTTAACAAGTGGCTTTATAACAGCAACATCTACAAACACACTAACAAATAAAACACTTACAAGTCCTGTACTAGGAGGCACTACAACAACTGCTAGTGGTAATATTGTTGTAAAACCAGCAACTAATATTTTAGAAGTACAAGGTGATGACAGTAGTGTAGTAGGACAAATTCAGTTAAACTGTCATGCTAACACACATGGACAAAAAATAGCGGCACAACCACACTCTGAAGCGGCAACAAATAAACTTACATTGCCAGGTGGTACTACAATTGGTAACGGTGACGCTACACTAGTTAGTGATACTGGTACACAAACACTTACAAACAAAACACTAACATCACCGGTAATCAGTTCTATTTCAAACACAGGAACAGTTACATTGCCAACAAGCACAGACACACTTGTAGGTAAAGCAACAACTGATACACTTACAAACAAAACAATTGATGCTAACGGCACAGGTAACTCAATTACTAACCTAGAAGTAGCAGATTTGGCTAGTGGTGTGCTAGACACAGACTTAACAAGTGTAAGTGCTTCTGACGATACACTTGCTTCAGCAAAAGCAATCAAAACTTATGCTGATACAAAAATAAGTGATGTAGTTAGTGACACAACACCACAATTAGGTGGTGACCTTGATGTTAACAGTCAAAGTATTGTTTCAACATCAAATGGTAACATTGTTTTAGATCCGAACGGCACTGGCGCTGTAACTGTTGAAGGTGACAGTACTACACCAGGTAACTTTGGTGAAAGATTAACAAGACTTAGAAATGCACCATTAGTAATTGACAACAACCAATCAAATGCTTGGTGGGGAAGTCAAATGATTATGAAAGACAATAGTGATGATATATTTGCTATGGTTGGTAGAGAAGATACCAGCGGTAAAGTATATGGTTATATTATTACTATGGATCCAAATGGTAGTCATACAAACAGTTCATCATATGCTGGTGATTATGGCTTCTACTTCAATATGCAATATGAAGGTGGTACAGGCAGTGACGAATGGTACATGATACACAATGTATTTGGTGCTGACGATGGTTACTTTATCAATGCTTACGGATCAGGACACAACAGTTATGCTCACACACCTCTAAAATTAAGAGGTAGTTCAGTAGAAATAACAGCAGACACAGGTGGTTTGTATGGTGGTGGTACACAAGGTCCAGCATTCAAAGTACAAACAGACCATGTTGACTTGAATGGACTGAAAATAAAAGACACAACAGGTGCTTTAACACTTAATGACAACGTTACTGTTAATTTAGATAGTGCTGGTACTACAGCAATGGTAACTGAAAACGAAAGTGCTACAGCAAGTGGTAACAGAATTACTGTTGGTAAATCAGACACAGCACACACAGGTGGTACAGGTTTTGAAGTAAGAAGAGGTACAGGTAGTGGTTTTGAAACACAATTCAAAGTTGAAACAGATACTTCAAGAAGTAGAACTACTGTAACAAGTGCTTTTAACCTAGTTCCTGTTGCTTATGCTGATTTACATGGATCGCCATCAAAAGGTGATTTACAGTTCTTAATTACAGACGGTGCTGGTACTAACAAAAACAAACCAATTTACTATGATGGTGTAGACTGGCGCTATTTCAATGACGATAGTGTAGTAGCATCTAGTTAATAAATATCTGTGTGTAAAGGCCGTCAGGCATTTTATAGTTCCTATATAAATTACATACGAGTCAGTTCTTGTTTAGGTCTTTACACACTTGATAAATAATTTTGTAGGAACAATCAATGTACTCCACAACTCTACAAAGAAAGTTTCTACAGAATGGGGAACGGTGAAACGTCTCTTTTGTATATTATACGAAAGTATCCTGTTTTATTATATGTTCAAATTTTAGCCATTTTTACATACCTCACTTGTTCCCCGTTCAGTTTCTCCAAAAACGTTATTATATAAGATAAATAATAGTGTTAACAATGTTAGCACTATTATTTTAAAAATGGCTCAAAATTAGGCATACACTAGGCTATATAAGTGTCCAAAAAAAAACAGGAAAAGGTTGTAAATCCGAATAAAATATTATCCCAAGACACACAGGCTCATAAAGACTACCAAACAGTATACAATTAGGAACGCGAGTATACACTACAAGATGAATATACACTAACGAGTGTTAGACTTGTAGAGACACGATAGGTAGGGAGAAGCGTTGGATCCCAGGTAGTCAGTCAAAACACCTATTTCCGATTGTTGGCGATGACTTTTTACCATCAAGAGCATGGAACCTCTAACAGGTTCCGTGTGACTGAAACATTCCCCATCAAGTAAAAGGAAAAACAAAACAGAACTTTAGTTCTGTTTTACATCTACGAAGTAGATGTCCTTAATATCACATATACAACCACACAGAAAAGTTTGGCTTAAATATCTATATGAAAGCACTAGTGATAGGAAATGGACCTAGTTTGATAGGTTATGATCCTCGTAAACATATGGATCTTTATGACATGACAATTGGCTGTAATCATGCCTGGCAACAATGGCCTTATCTCGATTATTTCGTAATGGCAGATAGACGAAACATCGATTATACCTGTAGACAAGCAACACCAGATATACATGACAAGGCATACATAAAACCTTTCTTTCATCCTAATTTCCAAAGATTAAAAAAAAGTAGAAACAGCACAACCTGGTGACATATCAGGAACACTTGGTATAAGACTAGCACGTCAACTAGGTGCTACACACATAGACTGTATTGGCTTTGACACAATAACCAAAAATGAACATGAAAAAGCATATTTAGATGTGCCATGGAAGAAGACAATACCTAGAGACATAGACAGATGGCGTAGAGTGTTGGAAACTGCTGTAAAAGAAGTACATCCTACCACAGTTCATCTATACAAGGATATTCAAGATGTCTAGATGGTCAAAATACTACAATTCAATACAGGAATCATGTCCTTGGTCAGGTTGGCTATGGCGTAGTGGCAAAGTGCTACACATACCTTTTCGTACATTCTCAAAAATAAGAGAAAATTCACAGATACTAACACCTATGAA
>FUIF01018003.1_pt1 | contig 10304 bp, 10 predicted proteins | sample 1003461 | NCBI WGS metagenome assembly FUIF01 (sample SAMEA80401918, study PRJEB19352) | marine metagenome
AGCTGCGTAGAGCAGTGCAGAATCCTAATGCTGACGAGAGGAGGGCATTGGGTGCGAGGCGAGCCGACATTGGGACAGCAAGTAGCGTTGACGCTGCGCTGGCTAGAGCACTTGGAATTCGCGAGGGTCGGCTTGGAGGACTCTCTCAAGGCGAGCTTACGGGCCTTAGAGAAAGAGGGGAGCAGGGGATTGACCGGCGTCAGTCAGCCTTGCTTCGACAAGCTCGAGCAGGAAATATCGCATCTGGAAGACGTGGTGCAGTTGAAGCAGCAGCTTTGCCAGCGATTGCGAGAGAGATTGGGGGAGCGCAGGTAGATTTAGAAAGAGGCTTAATTGAGGCAGATTTAAATGAGCGGGAGCGTCAGCTTCAGGGCTTTACTGGGTCTTGCTGGCGATATTGATGCTCGTCGCTTTGACCGTCGCCAAACTGCCCTAGGGGGGTCTTGAGAATCTTACCGATAGGATTTCGGGTAGAACCTTTGGTCAGCAACAAACGGCCCTACAAAACCTTGCTGGACTTGAGCAGCTTCAAGAGGGCCTTGTTCAGCAAGCTCTTGGTGGTTTTGAGGGCCTCACACAAAACATTCTCAATCGCCAGTTCGGTCAAACGAGGGGTGCTCTACAAGATATTGTTGGGCTCAATCAAGGGCAACAAGCACTTGACCAGCAGTTCCTCAGAGACCTTCGAGACACTGAGCTCGGAGCTCGAGAAGACCTCTTCCGCAGACAACAATTCAACCTTGATAGGCTTGCTGCTGAGAAGCAGGGCCAGCTTGGTATTACTTTTGGGCTTCCAGCATTTATTGCTCAGCAAGTGGCGAATGACCGAGCTTTTGACCTTGGTAATCGCGAGCTCGATATTCTTGCTGAGTCAGCTGGTGAGAATGCGAATCTCTTGTCTGAGCTTTTGAGCACGAGTTTGAGTGGTGGTCTTGGGGGAGGTGGTAGCTCTGGTGGTTTTCGTGACCCCTTTGCTACGCAAGGGCTTCCCCCAGGCACGATTGTTGATGGTCAGACCTTGAGAGGCTTTAATCCGTTTGCATTTCCAGGAGTGGGGATTAGGTAATGCCAAATAACCCATTTGCATTTAATACAGACCTTACTCAGGGACCGAATGCGGCACCTGCGACCCTTGATTTTTCGCAGTCGTTAGGGCCAGCAGCTACTAGCGCGCTGTTTCAGGGACAATCCCCGAATCTAGGGAGCTCTTTCTTTGGTGGGGATGGTTTTGGGAGTCTTGCTGGCGCAGCATCAGGCGCTGCTGGTGTTGCAAATACTTTGAGTGAGCTTGGAGAGGTAGGTCAAGGCAATGCGCAAGAAAATATTGAGGGAGTTGCTACGGGACTTGGTGCAGCGGCAGGTGGGATTGTTGGAAGTTTTTTTGGTCTCACTGGTCCTGGTATTGCTGCTGGTTCTGCCATTGGTGACATTGCGGGAGACCCGCTCGGGAAGCTTTTTACTGGAGAAAAGCTTTCAACGGGGGACAGTCTTACCTTAGCAGCGCTCACCCCTATACCTGGACTTGGGCCGTTGACGTTTGGTGCTGTTGAAATTGCTGATGACCTTTTTGGTGGTGGTAATGCCAGAAAACAGCAGCGGGACGGAATTCGGGAAGCTTTTGCGCAGGTTCTTGGTGAAAACAGAACCTTTCAGGGAGTGAGAGGTTCGGAGCTCAAGATTGAGCATACGGACAATGAAGCAAAGATTCCTGAAAATCTTTTAGCTGAGGCGGTAGCTCTAGCTGACCCGATTGCGGAGGTTCTGGCTGCTGAGTTTGAGGCCGTTTCTGGTGGTCAGGCTGAGGTGAGGCAAGATATTTCGGCTTTGATTGCCAATGCAATTGGAACCGGGGCTATTGGTCAGAAGGATGTAATCAATAATCTCTTATCGTTTGTAAGAACCTTAGGCCTTGAGCCTGATGGTGTGAGGCAGGGAATTGCAAATGCCTTCAGAGATGGAAACATAGACCGCCATCGACTTGAGATTTATGCGGCAAGCTTCTCGAAGCTTACCGGGGATAGTGCAGATAGCGAATTGCAGAAATTGGAGAGCTTAATCCGTGCCCCCAGACGAGAATGACATAATGTCTGTGCAGGAGTTGGTTGGGTCTCTTGATGAGAGGGAGGCTCAGCTTGAGCTTGAGCGACAAGGGTTGATTGATGCAGCGGAAACGCCAATCAACACTGTGCCTGACTTAGAAACCGCTATTGTGAGAGCGATTGGCGTTGGCCTACCTGCACTTATAGCTCGTGGGGTTGGTGGTGTTGAGGGCGGTGGAGCTGCTGGAGCTCAGGCTGTAAAAAGCATTGAGCGTTTTCAGGACGCTGATTTAAAATCTAGTGAATTTGAACAAAGACAACGAGAAAGACGCATTCAGTCTAAGGATAGAGAGATTGAAGGTGTCCGGAGGAGACGCGCTGGTTTGGAAGATAAGACCGCACTTGCCGGAGAAGAGCTTAAGCAATTCGAGAAGAAAGAAGAGATTCGCAAGCAAAAAGAAATTGAGGTTGAGCAGGAGCTTAACAAGCTTGGGCTTAGAAATGATAGCGCATTAGATACGCCTATCGACCCAGAATATGCAGACTTTATCGAGCAGGTAACAGGACAGCGACCTAAGACTCACAGGCAGGCAAATGGGATTTTGCGAGTTGAGTCCTTAAAAACTCAAGACCGAATTGACCAACGCCTTCAAGTGCGAATGGCATCTAAGGGTGCCCAAGACATGATTAAAATTGCGCAGCTTAAGGTTCCAGGCTCGGAGTTTGTAGCTGGCTCGAGACCAACTAAGGAGGGTTCGCAGTTTTATCGAACAGTTGTGAATACCGGTGGTCAGGTGAGGGAGATTACGGAGCTTCTCGAGAAGTATGTTCGTAAGGATGGCACGGTAGTGATTCCAGCCACACCTGACCGAGCAGCTGTTAGACAGCGAATTGAGTCACTACAAAATGAACTACTTCGCATCAACGCGAGTAGTGCTGGTGGACTTGCAAAGGCATCGGATAGGGATGTTCAGTTTATTAAGGATGCTCAGGGTCACATTGGAGCCATTACTGATTTTGCTCAATTTGATAAGACGGCAATTACTCGTTTCCGCTCTCTTGCTGATGAAGCTAAGAGAGCAGCAAAATCAACTGCTGCATCTCAGAACTATGTTTTTAGAACCTTTCCAACCCTTGCGGATATTAAGGCTGATAAGGAGTTGAAGGAAAACTTCAGGTCTAACTTCAATCAACTAGTGCCACAAGAGTTTCAGTTAAATAGAGAGAGTGAGTCTGGGCTAGAAGATGGTTCTAGTTTGCTTGATGGGGTTGATGCTGAAAGTTTAAGGAAGCGTATCCTGGAGAGAATCGAAGAAGAGAGAGCGTTGAGAGATGCCGCCGGAGACTAACGAACAGCAAGACCAAGAAGCGGCTCAAATTGCAGTAGCAATTGATAAGGGCATTGTTGACTTGTCGACCTTTACAGACGAGGAGCTCGAGCTTCTTTCTAGTAATCTCGGTAAGAGCAAGATTTCTGTACGCTTTCCAACTCAACCTGACCCGGACAAGCCTGCCGATAGAGGATTTCGAGATAGAAGCTTAGAGCCTCCGACTGGTGAAGATATTCTCATGGAGAATCTTGTTCAGCCAGTTGGTGAAAGCATTGTTGGCGCTGGTGCTGGTCTTCTTGGAATCAATGACCCTCAGATGCTTGCAGAAGGCGGTGCTGGGGCGCTTGGATTCCGTGCTGGTCAAGTTGTTGGGGCGATGCTTCCCCAAACCAAGGCGGGAAAGATTGCTGCATTTGCCATTCCGTTTCTTGCTGCTGGCCTGGGGGGTGGGTCTGCGAATGTAATTGGTCAAGAGGTTTCCAGTCCGGAGGCGGAGAAGGACTTAGAGCAAGCGGCTACGGCCGCAGCGGGCGCGATGGCTGGCGAGGCGATTCTACCCCTTGCTGGTTCGGCTGTTCGTCTAGGTGGTAGTGTTCTTAAACTTCCTGGGTTCTTGCTTGATAAGTCTGGAGACCTTCTTCGGAAAGTAAAGGGGTCTAAGAATGGTGAGGAGGCAATTCAGAAAGTTGCTGATTGGATTGACGACCCGCAAAACCTCTCTCGTGCATTTGGTGCAACACCTGCTGATGTAAATATTCAACGCGAAGTTCTTAAAGACTGTCCCTCGAGACTTTCGCTCGGTATTGAGCAGGGCGCGAGATAGGGGCTTTTTTAAGCAGGCCAATGGTTCGTTTGAAGAAATCGCGATGGAGGCTCAGCGCCTTCAAGGTGATGTTGTTGGTCCTCGCATTGAGTCACTGAAGAGTGAGCTTAGTGACCTTCAGCAGAAAACAGTTCCGCTAAAGTTTCTTGGGCTAACTGATGCTCAGAAACAAACTGTTGTGAAAATGACGCCTGCTAAGTTTAAGAAGCAGGCCAAGAAGATTTTTGAAGACCAGATTGAAGACCTTCGACTGAGTCGGCTTAATGCTGCTGAAGTGAAGGATAGGGTTGCTGCTCGAGAAACCATTAAGTCAGTTCGTGGAACTCTTAAGGGCCTTAAGTCTGGTAGGCAAAATAAGAGAGGTTTTGTTGCTCTACATGAGGATAAGGAAGCTGCGGAACAGCTGTGGCAGGAGTTTGCTGACGCTAAGAAGTTCCTCTCTGAGCAGAATAAAGTAATTGATGAGAGAGGTTTTACCTTTGATGAGATATACGAAGCACGACAGGAGTTCTTTCAAAAAGCAAGACTCGACAAACCACCGGGTGAGCAAACAACTGGCTCTGAACTTCTCACCCGAATGGCAATCAAACTCAAGGCTGCCGAGCAGAAACTTGCTTCTAAGATTGACCCGAAGCTGGCGAAAGAGCTTCAAACACTTCAGACAGAATTTGCAGACCTCGTTGATATTGAAGGCCTTGCTTTTAACGCTGATGCTTCGCTTGTGGCTAAGCAACCAGAGCGTTATCGCCTCACTTTTGGGATTAAGCCTGCAATAGTTGGCGGGGCACAAAAGAGTGTCCTTGGAAGAACAGGGGAGCTTGCTCGCTTTCGACTGTCCGAGCAGCTTCGCGGTGCAATTCCAGTTGAGGAGGGTGCTGGTCTTATCTCAACTGATACAGCTGCTCGCGGAATAGCTGGAACCATCGATGCGATGGGGCCGCTTGTAAACCCAATTGCTCAGGTGACTGCAGTTCCATTTAAGATTGGTGGACAGTCGATGATGCGAGCGGGGAACATCACTCGGAATGTTTCTGAGTTGATGAATCATGAGCAAAAATTTCTCTCACTCATTCCCTCAACTATTGTAAATGCCCATGTGATTGAAACACTCAAGAATGGTGATGCTTCGGACATTGACCCTCTATTCATACAGGAGGCTAGTGCGGAAGAGGTTGCCCCAATTCTTGACCAAATTAGTTTTCAAGCGGAGCCAATTGCTAGTCGTGAGGCGGTGTTAGCAAAAACCGCTTTCGCTACTCAAGATGAAGAGGTAATTGGTCAGTATGTGAGTGAGATGTCTCAGAAGTTTCCGGTTTTTGAAGCTGGCAAGGAATTTGGCGAGGTGAAAGTCGGTGGTAAGAGGAAGGTCTACGGCCGCGCGGTTGATATTTATCGAGACAAAGTAATGAAAAACAGCTCTTTGGACTTAGGGCAGAAGGCAAGAATGGTGTCTGCCGTGAATGATGATGGCACAATAATTAGTGCCCCAAAGAAAACAGTGGTTCGTAAAGAATCGATTATTCCTAAAGCCGACAAAACCTTAGATGAGGAACAACAATGAAACTCAGAGACCTTATAAAGCGATGTTCGATTGACGTAGCAGTGTTGAGCATCTTTGTTTTTATCTCAACTGCATACGCGGCAACGCTTGTGCTGAGTGACGGCAAGGATGTTTATATCAATGGTGGCTTTCTCTCCGTAGCCTCTGGTTTGAAGACTCAGGGTAATTTTGAGCGACAGGGCTCAAATGGCGAGGGTATGGTCATCAAGGTTGCTACTGAAGCCTTGGAGAATATTTCAGGAGCTACAGAAACAACCAGCTCTCTCATTGCATCAGACGCTCTCGTGTATGGTTGCGTGACTCGAGTTACTGAAGCGGTAACTGGTAGCACAACTTTTACGATTGGCGATGGAACTGATGCTGATAAGTGGGGAACTGGTATTGCACAAACATTGGGGACCACCACAGATGAAGATGACTGGACGGGGACTTCTCATCCGGAATTCTACACTTCGCTTGATGTTACCCTAACGGGAACCGGCGGTTCATTTACGGACGGTGGTGTAAGAGTAAGTTGCTTCTATACGGAATTCGATGCGCCAGCTCAATAAGTTACTGATTGCGGGGATATTTGTCTTACCAGCTTGGCTACTGGGGGCCGCTTCCATTGCGGGGGCGGTCCCTGCGTATCCAGACCATCCAGGTGGGCACTACTCGCAAGACAGACATGCATTCGCGTGCGGGGGTTCCCCCACAATTTGTAAGGTTACTAACCTAAACGGCCACTCGGACAGCTCCGGCTCGTGCTCCGGCTCAAACCCTGAGGTCTGCTCCGGCTCCATTCGCTACTGCGTTAATGCGCTGGACCGGAGTAATGGAAAGGTTGTTGTTTTTGAAAACTCCGGCCTTGTCGACTATGACGGGGAGCTCAAAGTAAAGAATGATTGCACCGCAATTTTCGGACAAACTGCACCTGCTCCTGGGGTGTTTCTCAAGTCGGCAATGATAAACCTTGAGACAGGGGGCACTCACCAAGTTCACTTCCTAGCCTCTCACTTTGGTATTGGCTCCGGTGATGAAGCCGACATGGGGGTTGCTGGAAACAATCGCAAGCCCTTCAAGGCTCGTCAGGGGGAGTTTAACCTCGACCATATGACTCTTCTCTGGGGTGTCGATTCTACCTCAGATATGTCAGCTCATTCTGGTGAGGGGAATTACCACCGCTGCCTCATGGCGGAAGCTTTGCATGATTCTATTCATGTAGACCAAGGTCAATCCAACCCAGCACCTCACTCTACTGGTTTCATCTTAGGGGATGGCACTAGTGTTACTTGGTATAAGAATGTCATTGCTCAGATAATGACTCGCGGACCTCTTATTCGCGCAGCGAAGTTTGAGTGCATAAATAACATCTTCTACAATTGGGACGAGGGTCGAGACAGCACTGTAATCGACAACGACCACGGCGCGGTCGATGCAGACTTCCGAAGCAATTACTGGCTCTGCGGTCCTAATACTGGGGATTGTGCAACCAATACGGCTATTCAGATTGAGAATGGGGACACCCTCCCATCTGGTTCTGATGTTTGTATGGCCGGAAATCTTCACCAGAATGCAGATTCTACTGAGGGGACCTGCGTAGATGCTGGAGATGATGGCACCCCAGATTGCGCTGACCAGTTTGATATTATTGAAAACACAACCTCTGGCACGGCCTGTCCTGGACCAGCAGCAGCGACTGGTGATGGTGCAATCTCCTCCATCGAAACGAATATGGAGACTTTGTATGCCGATTTAATTACGGCAGGAAATGTCGGCTATAGACCAGCTGATGCTGATAAGGCTCAATGGGCTGCTGATTTTGCTCCTCAGATTCGTATTCTAGGAGACATCGCAGATGATTGTGCTACCTGCCCTACGGGTTCTGAGGGTCCGGGTATTAAGGACTGCGTTGGTGGAACTGTTACCTGCACAGCGAATGCTGGTGGATGGCCGGTAATTACCCAGAACCAGGAAACCTGGAATCACCCGACCGACCCGTTTGGAGATAGTGATGGAGATGGATGGACGAACATCGAGGAGTGCATTCACCACGGGACTGGCTGTTCTGGAAATGCCTCATACACCGATTTGGTTGAACCCGACACCGCACCCGGTGGTGGGACGGGAGGAACTGGTGGCACTGGTGAATCCGGAGGTGATGGCTTATTCAATGTTGAGAGGGGTTCGACTACCTTTGGAGCCTCCTCAAGAAGCTCATCCCAAATTGACCTTACACAATCACTCGGCGATGATGATGGTTTCTGTGTTGTAACTAATACGATGTGGGCCTCAGGCAATCCGAAAGCCACTACTTCAGACGACCAGTCAACGCGAGACATGGGTGTTCGGATTGAGTATGTCGACAATGATACCATTCAATTCCACAAAGATTCTGGAGCTGACCTTGAGGATTCCATTGTTGAATATGAATGTGTGACTTATGTCGGAGCCGCTGCTGGTGATTACGAGTGGGATATTGTTTTTAGAGGGGATGTCACTCTAACCGCGGCTACCTCTGCGAATCAGAATATTACTGTTACAGACCTAGATAAGACCATCTGTGTGGTTGGTGGGGTAGTAAATGACAACTCCGGCTCTAACCAAGACGACCGTAGGCAGGTAACGTGTCAGACAGGGACTGGTCCAGATAAAATCACAGTAACTCGTGGCGATGGAACCAACAATACGGTTGCCTCTGTAGTTGCCATTGAGTTCCTGGGCAGTGGCTGGGATGAGATTCGTAATGATATCGCACTAAGCTGTGGTGATGGGGCGAATACCGCAAACGCTTTCACAGCAGTAACTGACATCGCTCACTGCATGTTGTTCTATGGGTTCAACTCTAACGACAATGAGAATGCGGACCTTAGTCCAGCGGTATGGTTCAAGGATGTTGATGAGATTTATTGCCGCATGGATGCGGCATCTACTCCGTCGACCTTCTCTGGTATTGCTCATGTAGCTTGTGCAACTAATGACAATACAGGCCTCACAGTTGAGCACTTGGATTCGATTACGGGGTCAGGGACGGACCATAGTTCGACAGGAACAACAAAGAGCTCAACACTAGCTACACCAGTAGACCAAGTGGACCAGACAATAGTTCGTTGCTCCGGCACAAACGACCTAGCGTCTGTCGATTATCCTGCTGGTTGGTATAACTATGAACTGTCTGGAGCATCAACCATTGATTGGTTCACTCCACGCGCAGGAGCAACTGTTGAGTGGGCTTGTTCTGTGGCTCAAATGCCAACTGAGACCGCAGCATCAAGTGCTACTCTAGCTACAACCGGAAGGGGAACTATTTACTAACGAGGCAATATGAAGAAACTAATATTTATATCGCTGCTCTTACTGCTTCCGACAGTTGCTTTGGCGGATAGAGCTTTCAGTCCTTGCTTTGGAACCACGAAATCTTTGGACGTTACCGACAGTTCAGGTAGCACTCGAAAAACTTTGGATGGAGCAAATAATTGTGGAAACTTCGTGGTGCTCCATAATGAAGGTCCTAATAAGGCGTTTTGTAAAATAGGTGATAGCACAGTCACAGCAGGGACGAGTGACCATGTGGTTTTGGCTGGAATTGGCGGAGACCCTATTCGATTTCCATCGAGTAAGGCGAGAAGCATTGCTTGTGTCTGCGCTAGTGGAGAAACTGCCACTGTCCACGCAGAGACAGGAACTGTCGGGGACTAAGGGTAACGACAAAAGGTTGTGGGGACATGAATGAGCGAGAGCGAAGCAAAACAAGCAAAAAAGAAGGGCTGGAGTTATGACCTTACTAGTAAGACTACTAGCGCTCTTATTGGCCTCGGTGTCGCTTATATCACTTGGGCAAGTGGTCACATCCTTTCTGAATTCAAAGAGACCACCAAAGAGCTTAAAACCACAACTAGAGAGCATGGAAACATTTTACAACGGCTCGGAACAAACCTCGAGCGAGTTGCCACCGCACTTGAGGCAGATGAAAAAGTCCTCCACAGCCTATCAGAAGGTCAAAGGGAGATACGCGATAAGGTAATTAGATTGGAGGCTCAAGCTGAGAAGAGCTCTCGTTAGTTTTTTTCTGGTTTTATACTTAACAGGTTGTGCGCCCTGCACACCGAATATTTGGAGAGTTGAAGAGCGCAATGCTGAAACGGACTTTACTTATTATTACGGTATTGAGTGCGGTTGGGTGTTTTGACAAACCTACGTTTTATGCTCCTCACGAAACATTTTGAGTTGCCCTGAAGGTCTCATGAGAGAGCTGAAACATATTGTGGAGAGTTCACAATGTCGGAAAAAAAAGGAGGCTCCAGGTCCCTCACACTCTGGGGAATTGTTATAGCAATTGCTGGGCTTATCGGAGAACACTCGGGCCAGCTTGAGGGGTGGTGCATGGCTATAGCTCCCGCAGCTTGGGTAATGGTTTGCGGGCCTGCTGTTGCGATACTTGTTCAAGTAGCTGGGTTGTTCATGGCTTGGAAGGGGAGGACTCGCAAAGGAGACCTCGAAGGACTCTGGAAAACTAGCATCTTTATACTAGGAATCATAGCTTTAGGTGGACTAAATGTAGCACAGGCTAC
>FUIF01023385.1_pt1 | contig 10302 bp, 18 predicted proteins | sample 1003461 | NCBI WGS metagenome assembly FUIF01 (sample SAMEA80401918, study PRJEB19352) | marine metagenome
ACAGCCAATCAAGCGCGTTCGATGTTCCTACCATCCCAGCATGCCACGGTCTTCTTCTGCCCATCCAAACGAACGCTGAGATAGCGATTTCTGACACGATTGGTCATCGTGCCCTTGAGCCAGCCCGCACCCATGAACACCTTGACGCGGTCACCGGTACGGATATGGCTGAAGTCAGCAGGGTCACGCTGCAGGCGTGCCTGCTCACGGTCAGAACTCTTGCTCACAGAGCCTCAACAGGTACTGCTCGCAGATGGCCGTCATCGTGGAGATGTGCCGAGCGGCAACCTCGAATTCGTTCCACTCGGCCTCACGTCTAAGAAGCCTGCAATGCTCGGTGATCGTCTCGGCTATGTCCGCCCATTCATCCCGCTCCTCAATGTGAACCGCCCTTCCTTCTTCAATGACCTCGAGGCAATTCCACATGAGCCAGGTGGAAGTGCAGACCAGCGAGTAGGCATGCAGGCTGGTGATGTTGTTGCGGTTCATTCGAAAATTCTCGCGATGAGCTCTTCAAGTTCGTGTTTTGGATTGGCGGACTGAGGTGGAAGGCGTTCAGCTTTCGCTTTTGCCCTGCCCTTGACCCTGTTCCTGACAGATTGTTTCCAGATGGCGGCATCCTGCGCTTCGGCCTTAGTGTACTCATCCCCGACGGTACGTTTCAGTGCGAGGTACACCATCTCACGAATCAGATGTGTGGACCGGACGCCGTTGACAGCGGCGGCACGCTCGAGCAACTCTGCACGAGCGGGGTCAATCAGAACTTGATAATAGCGCTTGTTGCCGTGGGCTCTAGGAGTAGACATGATCAGGCGATGTAGTAGGTACGGGTTTTGCCAGGCTTTTTGTAGAGAACACCGAGCCGGACGACGGATTGGAGCGACTGAGAGAGCAGACTGCGCCAGCGGTTCTTGACGTAACCATGCTTGTTCTTCTGCACGATAAGCTGGTCCTCTTCAGTCAGCTCCGCATAGCCTTCAACGAACTTACGGGCCTGACTGCCAGTAAAGCTGCGAATACCACGTTTTTTGAGATGTGGAATCAGGACTTTGATGATGATTCGTCGAAAATCATCAGTCGTGTGGTGCGAATTGGAAGGTGGAGCGATGACCAGAGGGTCGGGCTTCTCAGGCTGGGCTTCACTTTGTGTCGTGAAAAACGCAATCAGAAAAGCGATTGATTGTTTGAGAGTGTTCACGGTTGTTCCGTGCTGTACTACAAAGGAATTATAGCATGTCGGTCACTAACAGTCAATATCATCGCCAAACCCGGCTGTTTCTGGTCCGCAGGATGTGCTCCACCCACCCAGGCTTGTAGCCGCGCTCAATGCGGATCCGCTCCAGGTCATCCACCGACCGGGCACGGCCAATCTCGCGTTTCATCTCGCGTTTTTTCACTTCCATCTCGCGCAGGATGATGTCAGCCTCTTCAGGGATGCGGCTATCCAGCGGATGATTGAAGCCACAATAAGGACAGGTCCTCAGCGTCGGCTTATGGACGCCATAGCACTGCGGGCAGACCCGCACCGGCATGTCCGCCACCAGGCCTTTCCGCTCTTTGGTCCGACCTTGCAGTGACCATGAACGCAGCTGTTCAGGAGTGCCAAAGTTGGCAGAGTTGCCAGCACAGTCCAGGATTACAGCGTGCTGCGTAGACGGGCGCAGCGCACGGCCCACTTGCTGTAGGTGCAGGCCTAGCGACTGGGTCGGCCTGAGCAGAAGGACGCAGTCACAGTTCGGGACGTCAAACCCCTCAGAGATTAGGTCCACGCTGAGCAATATTTGTATTGCGCCATCGCGGAATTTCGCTACGATACCGTCACGCATCGTCCTAGACATCTTGCCTTCGATGGATGCGCACTGAATGCCCGCCTGCAGGAATTGTTCTTGGACCAGATTCATGTGAGCTACAGACACGCAAAAGCCAATGGTCTGGCGTCCAGCGGCAAGAAATTTCCAATTTTTGACTGCTGCCGCTACTATCTTGCGGTCGCTGCATGCCTCTGCAAGCAATTTCCGGCTATAATCTCCTCCTTGTTTTCGTATGCCCTTTGTGTCGGCCTGGCCTGGTGGGCAGAAAATCTTGTATGGCGACAGGTAGCCGAGGCGCATGAGATGTCCAGCATCAGCACCAACCTCCATGCGCTGAAACACGACATCTAGCCCACCACCATCGAGCCGTTCGGGTGTGGCCGTGAAGCCGAGCACCTTAGGGCACTGCAACAACTTCTCTTTCCAAGTACGGGCGCATGCGTGATGAGCTTCATCGACAATCACCAAATCTTCACCTGCGGGAGTCCAGCTTTGGATCGTAGTGACGCTGTCATCGGGCGTCTGCTCGACGAGCTCTCGGCGATGGACCAGGATTTGTACGCTGCAGCCACTGGCACGGGCAGCCTTAGCAATCTCTGTAAATATACGTGTTTTACCGCCACCCGTAGGCAACACACCGAGAATCCTGTCATGACTGCGCATAGCGACACGCAGCCGGTCGTATAAATCTTTTTGATAAGGTCGGAGCATGAGTCATTCTCACGTGTCTACAATATAGCACAAACTGTAATAGATTGACAAACCCAGGCAAACTATGGTATTATGGTGGAGCATTTGCAGAACGCTTTGCTCAAACCCACCCACAGCATTTCGGCACGCGATTATCGCAGTAGACCGGAAATCAGCAGGTCCGACCTCGGACATCTGCTCCGCAGTCCCAAGCATTATTGGTCAAAGAAGGTCGATCCAGCACGGATTGAGACCTCCTATGAGACACCAGCTATGCGACTTGGAACCGCCGTTCACATGGCGGCGCTTGAACCTGACCGTTTTGGCCAGGTGTATGGCGAAGGTCCCATGGTCTCTCGTTCGACCAAGGTGTGGAAAGAAGCGCAGGCAGCGACCAAGGCAAAACTACTGCCGCCAGACGAATTTCGGCTCATCACCGGTATCGTTAGGTCACTGCACGACCACGACGCAGCGTCAAAAGCTCTCTTCCGTGGAAAGGGCGAAAATGAAGCCACTTTCATCACGAAAGATATCCCTAGCGGTATTGACCTTAAATGCCGTGCTGACCGGGTCACAAGCACTGGGTTTCTCATTGACTTGAAGACCACGCAGGACGCCAGCGCCCGTGCATTCGGCAAGTCGGTAGTTAATTTCAACTATCACCTGCAGGCTGCCTTCTACATGCGCTGCGTAGAAGAAGCTACCGGCACTTGTCCCATGGGATTCGTGTTTGTAGCCGTCGAGAAGGAGCCACCTTACGCCTGCCAGGTCTTCCTGGCCGACGATGAGATGCTCAATATCGGCACCAAGAAGGTCGATGACCTTCTATCACAACTCCGTTCATTTACCGAAAAATTCGGGACGTCACCATGGCCGAGCTACAGCCAACAAGTCCAGAAACTGTCACTCCCCGAGTGGGCACTGCGGGACCTGAGCTGATTAAAGCCCTTGTCTCATTTCACGATGAGGTGCAGGCAATCACCAAGTCCACGAATGCTCAGTATGGAAAGTTTGCCGACTTGGCAACTATCCTGCAGACCGTTCGCCCCACGCTGATTGGATGCGGACTAACTGTCACGCAGACTTTCGACGAGGGCAACCTGGTCACGACTCTATGGCACACATCGGGCCAAAGCCTCAGTTCAACTGTCGAACTCGTTACAACTGGCGGACGTGGCAACGCACTCCACACCTGGGGTGGCGCTATCACGTACCAGCGACGTTATGCACTGCTGTCAATCCTCAATTTGGCAACAGAAGATGACGATGCTGACAGCCAGGGTAATAGAATGACAGAGAAAAGTACAGTCAGCAATGACGATTTCCTTTGACCGCACCAGGTATCTGACACCCGCAGAATTGGTGGAGCGCTGGAAAGAACATCCTCTTCTCAGCGTCTCATACGTCACGCTTGCTCGCAGGCGTGCTGCTGGTAAAGAACCAGCCTACATACATGCCGGTCACAATGATGACCGCATCTTTTACCACATCGACGTCATCGAGGCGTACGAAACTTCACGAGTTCCTCAAAATGCCTAGCTTCAACGCTTCACTGTTCAAAAACGACCGCAAGGAAAAGGACATCCAGCCTGACTTCACAGGACCTGGTGCCATTTCCAAAGAAGACTTGCTCGCTATCACCGACATGGTGACCAAAGGCGAAGTCAACTTCGACGACAACGGCAACGCCAAAATCCGTGTCGCCGGATGGAAAAAGCAGTCCAAATCTGGCATCAGCTATATCAGCTTGGCTATCAGCCCAGATGATTACAACGTGCCCCAGAAGTCAGACGCCGTCAAGGACGCTGAAAAGCAAGAAGAGGACCTTTTTTAAATGACAATCTCAGCTGATGCATTGCGCCAGGTAGCCGATAGAATCGACGGCTTCCCCAAATTCATCCGGCGTGATGTGGGAAACGAACCGCTCAAAAGCAAGGTTGAGAGAGAGCTGGCCGCGCTCGGGTACGCCGAGGATCCCAGATTGGTGGACTACGTACTCGATTTGACCGAGGGTTTGCGGTTGACCACCCACAATTACTTCACGGGGCAGTTTGACGAATGACAGCTGACCTCATCCTCGACTGCCAATTCGGCAGCACTGGCAAGGGGTTGTTCGCTGCCTATCTAGCCGAGCGGCACTCGCCCGACGTGATTGCCTATGCCCCGTCACCTAACGCTGGGCATACGTTTTTCCACCAGGGATTCGAAGTCATCCACAAGATGCTTCCCAGCGGAGTCGTCAGCCCGAGTCTCAAGACAATCGTCTTGGGGCCTGGCTCCCTGATTGACCTGAACCGCCTGTACCGCGAGCTCTCCAGGCTCGAGGAATACGGCATCGCACGACCGACCGTTCTCGTCCACGAGAATGCGGCTGTTGTTCAGGACAGACACCGCGAGGCCGAGAGCAAGGGAGGCACCGCTCCTGGGTCTACGAGACAGGGCACGGGGGCCGCGCAGGCCGACCGCATCCTGCGCCGCCCAGGCGTGAACATCATCGCCGCCCACATGCTTGACCATCCGATTTTCGGGACAGGTCAGCGGGTTCACCTAATCGGCACCCCTGAAGCGCAACGGGTCTACTTTGATGCAGACCGCCTGCAGATTGAATCGGCCCAGGGATACAGCCTGTCTGTATATCATGGAGATTACCCCCATGTGACTTGCAGGGATGTGACCACCGCATCGGTGTTGTCGGACACGGGCGTGCCATTCATGCGTCGTCTCAACGTCTATGGCACCTTCCGCACGTACCCTATCCGTGTTGCCAATCGCCCTGCTGACGGCGAGCATAGTGGCCCTACCTATGCCGACTCGAAGGAAATCTCCTTCTCGGACATTGGCAGGTCGCAAGAGTTCACCACCGTCACCAAACTCCCCAGGCGCCTGTTCACCTGGTCCCAACAACAAGCCATTGAGGCTTGCTCCCAAAATCGGATTGATGTTGCATTCCTTAATTTCGCCCAGTACCCGCCAACGTTTGAAGAGCTTCTTGCGACGTGGTATTCGCTCAACGAATCTGCTACTGTTCAGTACCTCGGCTTCGGACCGACCAGTGCGGACATTATCCGTGTTGGTGACCCCGGAATCGAGCGCGACCGCGTCCATGGACTCTGGCAACGATATAGCTCTGCTGCAGGGTCTAATATCTGAGTGGGCCGACCAGGTCGTACCACACCGAACGCCAATGTCCACAGTCTCCAAGCTGTTGGAAGAAATCGGCGAGTTAATCGCCAGCGATCGGATGAACGACCCCCAGGAGCTGGCTGACGTTGCCATCCTCGTGCTGGACTTATTCACCCTGCAGGGGGTAGATATGGCCCAAGCCGTACGGGACAAAATGGAAGCTAACACCGCTCGCACTTGGATAGTCGCTGATAATGGAGCTGCCCGCCATGTCTGAAAACCTCCAGCATCAGCCCAACGAAGCTGTCGACCGCAAGAAGCACGAAGGTGCTCTGTCCGGTGCAGCTGATTTCCTCAAGTCGCAGTACATCTCCCGCTGGGGAATTGTAAGCACTGCCAAAGAGCAGTCAATCGGCCAGCACATGTACAATGTCTGGCTGTTGACTCGGCAATGGGGGCCACTGGTCCTCAGCACATCAACGGAGCAACGCCTAGCTGAAGAGCTAGCATTGACTCATGACCTGGCGGAGATACGCACGGGCGACTGTCCAACGCCATTCAAAACGCCAGACGTCAAAAAAGCGCTGCACGAGCTGGAGAAATCCATCTACCATCCCGTGCCCGCACCTGCAGCAGTCAAAGACTTAGTCAAGTTCTGCGACACCGCTGAATCCATCCTCTTCTTAAAGCTCTATGGCCTCGGACGACACGCTTATGAAGTCAGAGAACTCCTCTGCCAGCAAATGTGGGCTCGACTCGAACGCTCCCTCTACAGCGTCAACGAACGAAACCTTCTCAGAGACTACTTCACCGACACATTCCATGATACCTGAGGACTATGAAGCAGCCAAACGGCTCTACGACACAGGACGCCACTCCGCTCTATCAATTGCGCGTTGCCTTACAGGCGTTCATTTCCGAGAAATCGAAGCTGCGTTTGATTTCAACCCCCATCCAGCCGACAACAGGCCTGAGAAGTTCAAGCAATTTCTCCTCGGCCAGCCTTGGGTCTGGCGCCCTGACAATCAAGACCCCACCGAAGCCCCTTGGGAGCGCATTGCCCGTGAATACCACTAAATTCAAAGACGAGTATTTGGTCGCCACCATGGAGCGGCTAATAGAACTGACCGACAGCAAAGGTCGGGAGTACGCCAACAGCAGCGACCAGTTGGCCAATTTCAAGAGGCTCGCCACTCGGCTGGGCCTCAGCCCCGCTCAGGTGGTCATGGTCTACCTGACCAAGCATTTGGATTCTATCGACAGCTGGATCAGCAATCCCCACCAGGATTTGTCTGAGCCCATCGACGGTCGTATAGACGACGCCATTCTTTACCTAATCCTCCTAAAAGCGATTTCTCATGAGCAGCATTTCTGAATATATGGCCCAGGCCGGGAGTCAGCCTCTAATGACTCCCGATGAGGAGATTGAATGCGGACGCAAAATCCAAGCGATGGTTGCTTTGTTGGACAAACCGACAGACACGCTTACCCGCAAAGAAAAATCTACTATCAAGAGGGGCCAGCGGGCACGTGACCGGTTCGTCATGGGCAATATGCGCATGGTTGCAACCATCGCACGCAGGTATTTGCACATGACGGATCATATGCACTACGCTGACTTATGCCAAGAGGGCGCAGTCGGGTTGGCGCGCGCTGCCGAAAAGTACGACCCAACTCGGGGGTACAAATTCAGCACGTATTCCTATTGGTGGGTGCGGCAGTCCATCAGCAGGTCAATCTCCGAGAAAGAGCGGATGATACGACTGCCAGCCAACATCGTTGACCAGCTTGGTCATCTGCGGCGCCATTCGGAAGAGGCTCTTAGGACTGACGGAGTCGCACCACACCTGGACAAGTCGCTTGAGGCCATCAAGATGAAACGTGAAGCGTTTGATGCGGCAATCATGCCGTACTATGACTGGGTCAGCACAGATAAGCCAATCTCGCATTCAGATAACTGCACTTCTATGTGCGATATTCTGGCGGACCCAAAATCTGAGGATGCACTGGAAAAACAGATGTTCAGCATTCCATATCGCGCTGTACTGGTAGCGCTGGAGCGCATACCCGAGCCTAGCCAGCAAATGGTCCGGCATTTCTACGGCATAGAAGGCGAGAGCCGGTTGAACCTGCGCGAAATCGGCGAGCTGTATCACGTCAGCCGCGAAGCAGTAAGGCAGCGAATCAATAAGGCCACATTATCCTTAAAAGTGAGAACTGGTTTCTTCCATGACGCGATTGACAATTGACGGGTTCACCGCTTTCTTTCGCTACTACCAGGGGTTGCCGCACCAGCAACTGGCGGTAGCTGAGTTGTGGAAGTTGATGCCGGTGTCTTTGCTTGAGGAGGATGCGGACTGGATCGAGCAGTTCAGGGATGATGCGGTCGAGGTAGAAGAGCCTATCATCTTTGAGCAGTTTGTTAGTAAGCCGCAGTTGGCAGCAATCTGGCAATGTGACCTCAGCTTGATTGGTAACGCTGAAATTGATGAGATGAATGCCTGCCTGGAGCGTTATGAGATTACGACGCCCCAGCGGATTAGGCATTTCTTAAGTCAGACGGCGCATGAGTCTGGCGGTGGGAGGTACAAGAAAGAGCTGGCGAGTGGATTGGCATATGAGTTTAGGGAAGATCTGGGCAACGATGAGGAGGGTGACGGCTCGAAATACAAGGGCGCAGGCTACATCCAGCTAACAGGCAAGTACAACTACTTGCGATTAAGTGAGTATTTGAACGATCCACGAGTGATGGAAGGGGTTCATTACGTGGCGGAGAATTTACCGTTTACTTCGGCAGGTTACTGGTGGATGGATAACGAGATGAACGACTTAATCGATAGTGGTGCCGATGTCGTAGCAGTAACCCGTCGCGTCAATGGTGGAACGAACGGGTTAGCTGATAGGCAGCACTACTACGACATTTGCTTGCGGGTTATCTAAGCCGCTTCTAAAGCAGCTACACGGGAACGGAGGTCTTTAATGATGGATAGCAGGTCTTCATTTGCGCCGGTGTAGACACTGTTGCTAATCTCATTGCCCTCCTCGTCAGTGGCTAGCGTTGTGATGAATGCATCGGGGTCATCTGATTGCATCCGGAGGCTGAATGCCCCGTTGATTAAACCATCGCAGTCAATGTTACCTTTGAAATATGAGGGAGCATTTCCTTCTGCATAGAAGCTGTAATTGTCTCTTCCATTTCTAATTGCAATCCCACTGTAGAAACCATAAGTTATTGAAATATTGTTGTATTGATTACCCTGCGGTGACATAGCTTCGCTAGCCGCAAAACCAAATTGTTTTAGTACGGAGTCAGTTGCAGTCCAATCATCAAAGGCAGGAAAAGCATTGAAATGATACATTCCGTTAATAGTGGTATTCTCACCGGTCGCAGTATCTCTACCTTCAAAAGTAGTACCTGACCTAAAGTTTTGAACAGTGGTAACGGTCGCGCCATTAGCTAAAGTATTACTTGTGTTGTAGCCGTAGACATTAGATTGTTCTAATGTCGTACCAGAAACTACAAAATAGTTTCCAAGAGAAGAGAAGAATGCAGGGCCCATTCTATACTTAACTTCGGCAGTTGCGGTGACGTCGTTTAAGTCTGTTATTACAACGTCAAGAGCACCGCTTGGGTTTCCTTTGAAACCATTAGCAACGTTAACGTTCGCACCACCGGTGATCTTAATGCCGCTTTTGGTTTCAATTAACCCGTCTGAAGTGATGCCGCTTTGGGCTTCAATCAACCCGCTTGAAGTGATTCCCCCTCTTTGGGTTGCAATCGACCCGTCTACATTGATGCCGCCTTTGGCTTCAATTGCCCCGTCTGAGATTATGCTGTCTTTGGTTTCAATTGCCCCGTCTGCAAAGATGCCGCCTCCTACGTCTAACGTAGCCCGCATAGTGAAGGCATTAATTCCTACGCGAAGATCACCATTTCCGTCGTAATCTTGCATTCTTACTATTTCTTCACTATTGACAGAGAAATTTTAAGGAGTTGTTTGCTCTTGATGGCAAACATGCTAACCTTACTCCCAATGATGTTCAACGTAGGAATCGTATTGCTCGACTTCTTGCTGATTGGGGACTTATATCTGTTGTAAAGGTAGATGATGTTGCAGACATTGCACCACTCAATCAAATTAAAGTTCTTGCTTTTAAAGATAAGAGTGAATGGGTATTAGAACAGAAGTATAATATTGGAAAGAAAGTTAAACCAGCAGAAGACACGTAACTTTACTAAAGTCTTTGAAAAAAATGCTTGACATATAAATACTTTTGTGTTAATATTAAAACATGAGAAGTACACTGGAGGTAAAATGCACAATTTAATCTCGTATAATAATCTCAAAGCAATGGCCCTCATATGAAGAGGCCAATGATACCGATCAAGTAACTGAATACTTTGAGTGTATCACGGACTGTGCGATAGATGACAAAAGTTGTATCAGTGAATGTAGATTAGTTTTAGACTAGAAAACCGAATAGAATGGGAGGGGTTTCGCACCCCTCTTTTTAATGCTTGTGTGTATAATTAGTAGTGTACGCTTCGGGTACACAATTCACACTCGCTTAATAAGGAGAACCATGAACACACTAGCACGATACCATGCTGCAAATCTTCCAGATCTTTTTGATAAGATTACCAAGAACAGCATAGGAATGGATGACTATCTGAATA
>FUIF01004729.1_pt1 | contig 10291 bp, 15 predicted proteins | sample 1003461 | NCBI WGS metagenome assembly FUIF01 (sample SAMEA80401918, study PRJEB19352) | marine metagenome
CTGCATGAAACTTAAACACAGTACCAACCAAGCCTAAAGCTAGCATAATCAATTCGTACTGTGTAATATCCATTATTTCTTTACATATTTATCAGTGCTACGCAGTACAAAATAACCACCAACAGAAGTAAGTAATAAGCTTTCTAACAATTTTATATAAGCATCTTTTACACAAAGAACTTCAAAAGCATCTAATACCGCAAAGATTAAAAAGATCGCACAGCTACTTAGAACTATAATTGGCCTAGTCATAGAGCTAAGTTTATTCTGGCTGTCGCTAGTCCATCGCTTCGTAACTTCAGCTTCAGCTTCGGCTTGAAATAAATAAGGCTCAGCTTGTTGTGTTAAATCTTCTGTATCTAGTAAATTTTTCACAATACCTAACCCGCCTTTATCTGGCAAAAGCTCTCCAACAGTTTCTAATAATTTAGGCGCTTTTGCTTTTAGCCATTTCCCTAAAGCTGTATCTTTTATTTTCTTACTCATTACAAAACTTTTCGCCGTACTTCTCAACCACATCAAAACTAGGGCATGCCTTAGTAACGTTTGGCAAATCGGAATGGCCTTTAATTTCTACCTTACCAAAAATACATACGTAAGCAAAGCATAAGAGTATAGAAGCTATTGTGCTGTGCTTCTGTAAAGTTATCTTCTGGCTTGCTATATCATCTATACCGCCTACTAGACATACGCCTATACAATCATTATAACCTCTTGCGTGTGCGCCTCGTTCAGTTATCGGCCTACCAGTTTCAGTAGTGCCGTCACGCCTAATAATAAAATGGTAGCCACAACCTTTCCAGCCTCTAGCTTTATGCCAGCTATCTATTTCTTTTAAGCCAATATCTTGGCTTTCTTTCGTTGCGCTACAGTGTAATATCACTTTATTAAAATTCATATCTCTACCCTAGTTTCATCGTTATTATATAACGCCATTAAATCTTCTATAATCTCAGTCAATTCGTTTACTTTTATTGCTAAAGCATTATAATCAGCTGCGTTTGCTGTAATAATTTCGTTTATTTTTGTTTGGTCGCTTGTTAGCTTTTGACCTTTCCCAGCTGTAATTGGCGATACAGTAGTACCCGTAGTTGCTACGCTTGTTATCGTGTGGTTATTTCTATCTTTTTCTAGCCATTTCATTTTTTAAACTATTGCTAACAGTGAATAAGTTACATTTACTAAAGTACTAGTATTGCCGCCACTTTCGCGCTCTAAAGCTATTAAAATTCCTTCACCAGCTGAAATACTTAAACCAGTCATATCTATGTCACAGTTGTAATGTCTATTTACACCACCACTACAAGCGGCTGTACCAGTGCCTATTTGAGTAACAGTTAAATTAGAAGTAGCGCCGTTTGGCCTTGAAGCTTTATAGATAAATACTTTAATATCGACAGCGCTTGAATCGTTTCTTATAGAGCTTTTAAATACTAACCTATCTAAATCAGCTGGTACTATTATTAAGTTGTGGGCATGATCATCAATAAAACCCCCAGAAACTAAACTAGAGCTACTAGTAGTAAATGAGGTATCTGTAGACCAGCCGTATAAACTAGAGCCATAATAGTAACGGTTTTCATAAAACATTGAAGCTCTAAAAGAACTTGAAGCTAACATATAAACAGAAGCGCCAGAGCCAGCATCTATAAAACTATATACGCCGCTACCGTTAGTGCTTAAAACTTGGCCGTTGCTACCATCTGTTATTTCTTGTATAACGCCGTTAGCGTCTACAGTTGCAACTTGTGCGCCCGTTTGGCTACTTCTATTTCTAGCAACAGCGGCGGCTGTAACGTCTACTGACGGCGCTACTACTACGCCCATGTTAGATAATAAAGCACTAGTTAAACCCGTTGTAGGTGGTGCTGGTGGTTCTGGTGGAGGTACAAAGCCGCCATCATTGTCGCGCCTTATATTACTGTCTACGCTTGTTATATGTTTATCTCTGTCTAATTCAAATAAAGTAACTGAAGCTTCTTCAATACCCGTAATGTATCTAAGTCTATGTACCTTACTTTTTATAGTTTCTGAATTACCACCTACTAGATCATTGTCGTAACTAAAAACAGTAGCTAAACTTGGTACAACCTTAATAACATTGCCATCATATATTTCACGATGTCTTGAATAGTAAGCCGCTATTTCTTGGCTACTTAATTTTGCCGCTGGGAATATATCGTTAGATTCGTTTCTACTTCTATATCCAGTAGCTTCTACTAAATATTGTCCGCTAGAATGTAGATAAATAGGCGAAGCAAACATCGAACCAAAATCGCCTATATCTTGTGGACTTTCAGCTTCTAATGTTTTTCTAGCGTCTATATCATTGATAGAAGTAAAAGTTTCTAAGTTTACAGATTCATAGCCTTGAAATGAAAGTAACCTAACTTTGGCTTGTATATTATGCCCGAAAGAATCTTCGAATAAAAAATTATTACCCGAACTAGCTACAGTAAGCACACTATTATCGTGTGCTATTAATTCTACTTTAGCATTAAATTTAGTGGCTTCGTGTACGTGTGGGTTAGTTCCAAAATTGCTTAAAGCTGGCGTAACTATATCTTCTGATATAAATACATTTTGGCTAACCCTACCATCAAAAGGTTCTGAAATAACTTCTACTTCTTTAAGCACACCGCTAGTGTCAAATGTTGCATCTTCAATAGCGTAATCATCTGTGTAATATTGTGGCGTAGTAGTAAACCCTTCAAAGTCTGCATATATTGGAACTTGCCCACCCGCAGTAAGCTCCCTTTTTAAATAGTGATCGTTGCCACCAGTATTAGAAAATCTAACTTGAACAGTTACTTTTATTCTAAAAATATTAAAAGCCTCTGGCATAGTACCACTAAAGCCAGTAGCTGTTGAGTGTATTAATGAAGGTACATCAGCATTACTAGAGGAATTGAAATATGCGTTAAGATTCACTTTTAACCTAAACTGCTCGCCAGCTTCAAAACCGCTTATAGTTGGTAGCGTGTAGGTTTGCCCTAACTTATAAACTTGAGCGTTCTCGTTACCATCAGACATAGTAATGCCGTTAGGTAAAATACCGACTTGAGTTTCTTCAAAATTCTTTGAAAAAATTACTTCGACATTCGTGTCTTCTCTGTTATTAGTTCTTATAACTTTTTTGTATGGCTGTAAATAGTTAAAAACTCCGCCACTTAATCTATCGTTAGAGCTTGTGCTACCTATATCTATTAAAGATATGTTTTGCTGGAATACAGTAAAAGTCTGATTGTTACTTCTTTTAAATTTACCAAGCTGTACGGCGCTTCCATCTTCCGCAAACTTTTGTAAAGAACCTACTGGCTGAACTACAAAGCTTACAAAGCTACTGCTATAAGTGCTGTAAATTTGACAATTATGAAAGAGCATTAACTCTTTTAAAACTTCGTATGCTGTAGCAACTTGTTCTTCATTATCTTTCCTAAATGCTAAGTGCCTTATTTTAGTCTGGTCGAAAATATTGTCACTACTATTGCCAGAATTTAAAAAGTTGTTGCTTATAAAGTCTTGCGAATATTGTAAAGCGCCCGCAAAAAAATCAGTTCCAAATATATTTACGCTGTATTGCCAGTGCCAAGACGTTCTTAGCAGTTTAATACAATTTAAAATATGCTCAGTTGTAGTAGCTAATCCAGTAAATAAATCGCCATTTAAGTCTTTATAAGGCACTTCATTTAAGTATCCTAAATCGTCAGTAGCTATAACGTCAACTTGTAAAGGTAAACTATCGCTAAAAGTAAATTGATCTGAAATCAAAGTACCCACCCAAAACACAGTGACTGGAGTTGAGTTATTATCAGCCCTTAAAACCCTTACGCCATACCTACCAGCTTCGGCTCTAGCTACTTTGCGCATAAAGGATACATCCGCAGTAGTTTTACAGATAAAAGTAAACCTACACGTAGAAGGAACTATAGGCTGGAAAATATTTTCGTCTTGCGCTTCGTATTCTATTACAGCGCCTTCCGGCGTAATACTATACTCTCTAATATTTTCAGCATCTTGATCGCTATCTACTATTTGTACCCTATAGCGAAAATTGCCAAATCTACTTCTGTAATCCGCTTGCGCTTGTATTGTTGCATTCATCTAAAAAGCTCTTATATTACCTAGTTCTCTTGCCGCTACTTCGTTTGTTAAAAATATATCTCTGCCACGTATTACGCCGTGCACTTGAACTTGGCCGCCACCAGCTCCGCCTAACATAGATTTTAACTTATCGAGAGGCGCTATAACCTCTGGGTTAGTGCTAGCGCCAGCATACTCGCCAACTTGTACGAGAGTGTTACCGCTGACGATACCACCTTCTGCCATAGCTGGCACACTAATATCAGCAAACATACTACGCACTAAACCTATGCCCGCAGTTATCAAAGCTGGTATAGCAATCAAAGCGCCCGGCCCTAAGTTCTTACCAGAACTTATAGCGGCTTCTATTATCAAACCAGTCGAAGCGGCTAACGAAGCGTCTATAGCCGCCCTTAAAAAATCACCCATAGCCGCCTTAGCTGTCTTAGTTCCTTGTACAACTTCTCTAAATGAGTCGCTAAAATTAGCGCCAATTTCAGCACCAATATTAACTAGGTTATTAGTACCCATAACTAACTCTTCAAAGCCCATTTGCATCTCATCAAAAAACGCATTGCTAGTTTCCGTTAGATTATTTATACTAAGGCCAGACCTTTTTAGACCTTTGTCAAATTCATTAATTGGAGCGCCTATTTTTTCTAATGGCTTTACGTTTTCAAGTTTTACTATTTCTTCAACTATTTCATCTACCGCATCCGCAGTGTTATCTGCCGCAGTTTCAACCTCGCCTAAATCTTCAACAACTTCTTCAGTAACATCGTCAACAGTTACTACAAACATGTTCATGATGTCAATCTTACGTTGCTCAAATTCTTCTACTCTTTTAGTCTGTTTAGCTAAAGCACTTTCATAAGCTTTAAGCTGACCTACTAAATGTGTTGCACCTCCCATAGCAATTTTAAAGCGCATACTATCTCTTTCTATACCCCTTTCAACTAAACGGTTTTCTTCTGCTGCTATTTCTTGCTTAGCATTAAATAAATTTATTTCAGCTTCAGCTAAAGCGCCGTAAACTTCAGCGCTTTCGGCAGCTAGCGCTTTCTCCATAGCTAATTGCTTTGTATTAGCTATGTAACTTTCTAAGCTTTTATTTAAATCTGCTAAGCTTAAATTCTCTGCTTCTAAATTGCCGAAATGTTTTTCATCTATACTCTTTAATTCCTCAAGTATTTTTTTTCTTTCTTTTAAGCTAGTAGTTTCTTTGCCGTACATATCTACAAGCGCTTCAGCTGTATGGTTTGCTTTTTAGAAGCGGCGTTTATATCGCTCATTGTATCAGCCATAAGCTCGCCACTAGTCTTAAAAGAGTTTGAAAAATCTATAATTTTTTTTATGGCTAAACCAGTAGCAACAATTCCAGCTGCAACTAAGCCCACTGGACCAGTAAGAGCTGCAAAGGCTAACTTTAACTTACCAAAGCCAGCTACTAAAGTCGGCACAGCTATTAAAATTGGGCCTAGAGCAGTGGCGAGGCCACCAATGACTAAAATAATTTTTTGAGTACCTTCGTCTAAATTTTTAAACTTAGTAGCTAAATCACTTACAAAATCAGCCAGCTTTAATACAAAAGGCGCTAAAGTTTGGCCTATAACAATACCAGCGCCTTCTAAGGCTGATTTCATTTTAGCTAAACTACCAGCCGCAGTATCATCCATAATCCCAGCCATATCTTTGGCTGTACCTTCTGCATTACCAAAAGACTTCGCTAAGTCGTCAGTAACTCCAATATTTTCTGAAAGCACTAGTAAAGCACTTTGAGCGCTACGGCCTACCTCATCTTTAGCGTCTGCTAAATTAAGACCTTCACCAGCTAAGTCTGCTAAGGCGCTACTTACATCGCCGCCCGTTGCACCTAATTCAGAAATAATACGCCTTAAAGCTGTACCCGCTTGTGAGCCTTTGATACCATTGTTAGCCAAAGCGGCTAACATAGCAGTAGTTTCTTCTAAGCTTACGCCAGCGGCTTTAGCTACTGGAGCTACGAACTTCATGGAGTCTTGGAAGCTAGACATATCTAAAGCCGAAGAACTAAAGCTTGCGGCCATCACATCCGTAACTCTACCAGTCTCAGAAGCATCTAAACCGAAACCACGTAAAGTAGCACCACGCTACTTCCGCAGAAGTCGCTAGGTCTGAGCCAGTAGCTTGAGCTAAAGCCAACGTAGCACCCGTTACTTTTGTTATCTCTGCGGCAGTAAAACCTAGCTTACTAAATTCTAATTGTAAGCCACTAACTTCTGTAGCTGTAAATTTCGTACTGCTTCCAAGATCAAGAGCGTTTTTCTCTAGGGCTGCAAACTCGGAAGCTGTAGCACCAGATACGGCTTTAACTTTAGCCATAGAAGCCTCAAAGTCTGCGGCTAGTTTAAAACTACCAGCACCTACAGCCGCTAAAGGTAAAGTTAAATTCCTTGTTAAATTTGCACCAAGTTTTTTTGTATTCTTGCCAAACTGGTTAAGCTTACGCATAGAATTGCCTAAACCTTTGTCAAATTCTTGAGCATTTACACCCAGCTTTATAATTAAATCACCTAAAGAAGCCATTAAAAGCTAAGATAAGAATTTTCTTCTGCATAGCGGGCTAATTCTTCGATACGTTCTTTACTATATTTTACCTCTGCTTCAGCCCTTGCCTTTTGCTTCTCCCACGCAAATTGACATACGTCTTCAATTTTCATTCTACTACCTTTCTTACGATGTGGTTGTAGTAAAATAAATGCTAAAAATCTGGCGCTTTCCCACATTTGTCTATTTCGTGACTGGTCTAAATTGTGGTAAGATTCTACAGCCGTTAGTATCTCTCCGAGTGTACTATCCCAAAACGCAGAAGGGGAATACCTAAGTACTCCCATTCCCATGCCTATTAGTTGCCGCCAGCCTAAAGGTTCAGCGCCTTCTACTTTTTTTTTACCTTTCGCCAGTGTATTGCTGTAACGCCTCCACTGCTAGCTGTACGTGTGATAAATCTACAAAGCCTTCAATATCTGCTAAAGACTTATCAAACTCTATGCCTTCAAATTTACACCCGTCTACTATGCCTACATAAATTAACCAGCTCATAGCGTCTGCTGTCATAGTGCCAGTATCTCCAAACTGAAATACGCTTTTTTTAGTTTTTTGCTCAAACTTTTTAAGCGCGCGTAAGCTATAGCGTAGTGGGTACTCTACGCCTTCAATGTTTATAGTCATGCTATTATATTAAGTTAAAGCCTTAGTGATAGCTCCAGTAAGCTCAAAGCTTGCTGAGTATGTAGGTGCATCATCAGTACCGCCAGACATTTCTAAAGAAGTAAGAATGCCCGAAGCGCTAAAAGTGTTACCACCAGTAGCCACTTGGTCAAAGATCAATGCAACCGCCGCACCAGTATCAAAAGTATCAGCTAGAAGCTTAATACCATTTGAGCCAGAGTACTCTTGAAGACCGCTACAAGACATAGAGCCAGATTTTTGCCCAGCAATAAGTTCACGCACTCCAGCGCTGTCTTTAGTAGTCACATCTATTACATCGTGGTTAAGTGAAAGGCTAACTTCTTGAGAGTTTGCAATCACAGTACCACCTAAGCTTATAACTAAATTCGTGCCGTTTACAACCGCCATGATTTATTTAATTTTTTTAGTTTTTAAAGATGATGCAATATAACCACCTTTGTCTAATTTTTCAATTAAATCTGGTGTGCATTGTAAACAATCGCCTTTTTTAAATTTCGTTCCTACTGGATGTACCCAGTCTTTAATAAGTGTAATTTTTTTAATAGCCATTTTTTCTATTTTTTATAAAGGTACAAAAGCTTTGATTTCTAAAACACAAGCATACCTATCTGGGTTTTCATAAAATTCTATTTCAAATTGCTCTAAGAATATCTTATCTATAATTACTCCACCACTATTATAAGAAGCTCTAGCAAAAGTTTCTTTTAGTTTTTCTATAAGCGTACAAGCTTCAGCGTAAGTAGTTGTATAACCTACTATCTCCAGACGTGAAAAATCAAAGTCAGCCTTTTCTTTAGTATGCGTTACGTCAGACGAAAGTATCTCGTATGTAACGAATGGTAAAGCCGTACCGCTTGGCGCTTGCAAAGGGTATATCTTAGTTCCTACAATATTAGTTACGTCACTATTAGCCGACATTAAAGCTTTTATGCCTTTAGTAAAAATCATCCTTTAAACCTTTTATTAAATTCTTGTTTGTATAATGCTATAGTCTGTGAAATAACTTTAGGCCCATCAGTTTTTACGTGATTCATTAAAGTGCCCTTATTTCTGTTTGGGCCGCCTTCTATAAATTGTTTGCCTTGTTCTACTATAAACTGCATCCAACCATCTTTGCGCTCATTTACTTTGAAACCAGTTCTTGAACCTATATAAAATACGTGGCTATCTTTATGCTGTTTAGGTTGCCACGCCGCAATTGATCTTTTATAAGTTCCTTTCTCTATACTTAAACGTACTTTGCCTTTATAGTAAACATCAATATCTTTATTATACGTTGTTATTTTACGCTTCAATCTTCTTGCTGAAGCTCGCGCTACCCTTCTATGGATGTTCTTAATTTTTGCGTCTGTTTTAGCGCAAAACGTAGAAGCCTTTAACATTTTACGTTGTAACTCTTGTAAACCTACTAGCTGTAACTCCATCACTCTACAAGATTGCAAATTAAACGAAGTGATAAATTACGGCCAACCTCTTGAACGTTTTCTATATCATAGTATTTTGAATTGTATAAAACCCTATCGCCAGAAGTTACGTCGTCTACATCACTTGAGAAACGTATTAAAAAATTTACCTTTTGTTGGCTAGTTTCAATACCATTTTTAACAGCTTCCTTACCTTTTGAAGTATCGATTCATTGCCCACACGGAAGCACTAGAACTAAAAGCGGCTACAGCTTCGCCGTAATCGTTCTGGCTAATACTTCTAAACTGTATTGTGATTTTCTATCTAGCCTACCTATGCGCATTATCTAAAGCTTATGCTTCTGTAAGTATTCAATAAAGATTTTATGCCTAAAGGTATTTCTTTAATATTGCCTACCTCAGCGGCTTGACGATTTTCGAAGTAGTGCGCAACTAAAAGCCTAACAGCGTGTACTAAAGGCTCTGGCGTAGTTGCGTAGCCACAAGTTGCTGTAACTCTTATAGGCGCTAAAGCGTCGCCGTCAGTGCTTGGCGCTGTCATAAATTTTATAAGAGCTGGCACTCTAGCTCTTTCTACGTAGTAGTTTGCACTATCCAAAATAATATAAGAACCCGTTTTGCTAGTCTTATACTCTACAGCGCTTACACTAATGACTGGCCCTATTTGAAATTCACCAATAGCGCCAAAAGCTTGAGCGTAAAAGTAAACGCTTTGACTAGTTAGTCTTGTGTTGCAATAGTTTTCTACGAACTGACACGCCGCAGTGCGATAGCTATTAATTAAGCTATCTTCATCGTTACTAGTTACTCTAAGATGATCTTTTAAATCACTAGTACTTATTACAGTCGCATAGTTTGCAGCAGTTGCATTCTCTACACTTAGAAACATTATCTATTTTTTTTTTACTGGCTTTACTATAGCATTTATCACCCTATCAACAATACCGAAAATTGCATCATCTTTTACGCTTGGCGTTAAGTTTACTAACACTTTTGCAAAAGCCATAAGAGCCACAGCTATCTCTAGCCAGTTATTACTTAAAAATTCCATATTGCTAAAATAAAGAAAGGGTAGCTAAATAGCCACCCTTTCAAGTTATAGTTATATACAGCAGTAATTAGCTATCTGCACCAGCTACTACAGAAGCGTTAGCTAACATGTAGCCAATTGCTCCAGCGTCGCGTAGACCTACATCGAAGTAGTTATCCGCAACAAGCTTAACAGTACCAGCAGAAGCCCCGCTAAACGGATCAACTGTAAGTGAGTAACCGCCCCACTGACACCAGAATAGTTGCGAGAAGTCTCCGTAGAACATTACAGAAGAAACGAAACCAGAACCTAAATCTACGTCAGCCGCTCCGCCAGTTAGTACCGCATCTGCGTGGATGTTTGTACCAGTAATAGTAGGGATGTTAGAAGTCCAACGTGCGTTGTACCCCATAAGGTTATTTCCTACTAAAGCCGCATTAGAACCAGCACCAGTAACGTTAGCTTGCATTAATGCACCCGCTACCGCTGGTGACATTACGAAAGCCGCGCCGTCTGCGATACC
>FUIF01024345.1_pt1 | contig 10290 bp, 12 predicted proteins | sample 1003461 | NCBI WGS metagenome assembly FUIF01 (sample SAMEA80401918, study PRJEB19352) | marine metagenome
AAATATAGTAACAACAGAAATAACATTAACTGTGTCACCGTTACCAATAATCTGATCTTCGTCATCGGGTTCTACTGCCAATCCTAAAGCTGGGACTACACATTTACGGGTGCCTCTACGGATCTCATCTACGTTAGCTATAATACCTTGGTCATAGTTATAGAAGTAACCTTCAAAGTTGTGGTCGGTTGTAGCTGAACCTGTTACTGACCCCGTAGTAGGATTATATGTACCTGCTGTAGTTTTCTTTCGTAAGGTGAGCGGTTCACCGAACTCCCCTACCATCTGTAGCAGGTTATAACCTCTGGAAAATGCCATGATTTACCCCTTAACTATAGTCGTAATCATCACCACTATAACTTGGTGGGTTTTTAAACCTGTCTCTACGGAAGGATGGTGCAATGCGATCTGTATCTTGTCTTACAGCATCTACTCTAGCTATACTAATACCACCAGCTTTAACGCCTAACAGGGCACCAGTCTTCTTGCCTTGATGCTCTAGTGTTTCAGCTAAGTTTACATAGTGGCCTTGTAGGTCGCTGTAGTTAGCACTGAGGGCACCTGATAAGTCCTGTGTAACTCTACGAGAGTACTGAGCGGCAATAGTCCTAGCAGACCATGCAGCAGCCAAGTACACATTAGAGTTTGTTTGGGCTAATCCAAAAATAACTTCTTCATTAGAGGTTTGTTGATCGTTTTGATCAGTATCCCCTAAAAGAAGGCGTACAGCATTTAATTGACCAGAGGCTGTAGCAATATCTAAGTCAGTTTCGTCGTAGCTCCAAGCCATTATTAAGTCTCCATGTGACTGTAATTTCTACGCCAGCTACGAATAAGCCCACGTTGTTTATCTGCTATCTTAGACTTCTTACACTTCTTCTTATTGAACTCAGCTTCAGAGTTAGTCTTAGCTTTAACTTTTTCGTTGATACCGTTTACTAAGTTGTGTAGTCCATCGACAGCAAGTGCTTCTAGTCCGTCACCTACTTTGGTTTCAGCTTCAAGAGTGGCGCTGTGTCTTAGTCTGCCTTCTCTATAGAGTATCTTTACTAATTCTTTATCTAGACCTATCTCTTTCCACTTAAGCTCATCACCAGCATTAAAGGTGCGGCCTTGTGCTTTCATAGTCAGGGTAACAAAGAGGGGCCTGTCGTACTGCATAGGTTCGTTAAGGGACATCGGGTAATCCTTTGATTGAGGGTAAGTGAGGGCCACTACAGCCCCCACCAGAGTAAATACTTACTGTACGATGTCGTTTACAAACGCACCCAAGTCAGCGCCTACGATCTTCATGTCGTATGACATTTTAACTTGGATCATCTCAGCAATCTGCTGACGCTTAAGAGCATCGTCTGAGAATGACTCAACAGTAATACCTAAGTTGTTTACACCTTCAAGGTTATTCCAAGCAAAGGTCAAACCAGCGGCTGGTGACATAAGGCCAGCATTGTTTGGTGTGTAGCACAACATGGCATGTTTACCACCGATAAACGCATTGCTTTCTGCAACACCTTCAACAGATGAGTTCTTGACAGCTTCCATGACGTAGAAGTTCTCTACCTCAAAGATCTCAGCCAGTTTAGCATCAGTTACCAAAGCTGTGTTGGTTACAGTTGCGCCACCGTTCAAGCGAGCCAAGATGTCTGCATTGTTTACCAGAGCATCACGTACTTCTTTACCAACAACCATTGTGTTTGGCTTGAAGCCACCTGACTTAAGCTGCATTACACGGCGTAGGTCAGTTACGTTTTGAATTGGTTTAGCAGCTGCATCATCCCAATACAGGAAGTTAGTTCCTGATGTTGAGCCAGCACCGTCATAGTTGGTTCCCCAGATGTTGTCTGAGAAGAAGTTTGTAGCAAACTGCTCTTCACGATGGATCATCAGACGCATCGCCAAGGTTTCAGCACCAGCAGAACGGATCTCTAATGCAGCATCTTCGTTAGCCAAAGTCTGCTCATCAAAGTCCATACCAAGACCATAAACGTCAGCGAAGTAGCTGCTGTTTGAGATAGTCATACCGATACGGTTTACTTCTGTGCGTGGAGCTAGTTTAGCCACATCACCAGTACGGTTCATGTTCGCACGGTCATAAAGGTAGTATTTGTCAGATTGTTTCTGAACACCTACCGTAGGAAATACTTTATCCGCAATAAAGTTTTCTTGTGATTGTGCATAGGCCAGTGTGAGGTTAGTCAACGGCTGGTCAATATGCACTGCGGATGGAGTTAGCAAGGGCATTATTTATTCCTTTCTTGCAATTAAGAGTGCGTATTACCGCCTTGGATGAGTTCAATAGCCATGATCTGACCGTCTACAGCAGCTTCCATAGCGTAACCCATGATGTAATCATTAGAGGTTGCTGGGGCGCAGTTACCGTCAGCATCAGAAGCGATTTCATCACCAGCAGTAATAGTAGTTCCAGCTTCAACCATTACTTTACCTGAAACAGCTATAGTAGATGCGTTGGTTGCTGCACCGTCTACTACGCAAACACCGAAAGCTTGCTCACCATCGGCGCAGGTTACTACATCAGCACCTGATAATTTAACGAATTTAAATTGTGCGACACCACCAGATCCAGCGATCATTGTTCGAGTGTCACGAGATTGCATTACAGCCATCTTTATTCTCCCTTATAGGACTTGTTAATAAGAGCCTTACCTTCATCGGTTTTAGCTACAGCAGCATAAGCTACGGCGTAGTGACTCTTCTTCATTTTGTTTTCGTCCATGTAGGACTTGACAAGTGCATCTAGTTTATCGTTTGCAGTGGCGAACTCGCCATCAGCGTCAGACTTACCAACTTCTTCCATTGACTCTGCGAAGACTGCATCTGCACCTTTAAGAGCTTCCATAATTGCCTCATCCTCTGAGAATGCTTTTGTCAGAGATTTAGCTACATCAAGGTTGAAGTTAGGCAGAGCTTCTTTTGCTTTCTCAGCAAGGGCAGCATCTGCTTTTTCGATTTCAGCAGTTTCTAAGGCCTTCAAGATAGGCGCTGGAATATCTGCTTTGTTGATTTGCTCACCATCATACTCAACGTACTCAGGGTCCACTTTCTTTTCTATTGACTCAGCTTTAATTACAAAGCCATTGTCGATTAGAGATTTACGAAGACGCTCGTTCTCTTCTTTAAGAGAAGCTTCAACGGCTTTAAGAGTTTCAATTTCAAGCTCTTCAGCGGTTGCATCATCAGCTTTCTTCATGTCCATGTTGTACATTTTCATGGCCTCTTCTTCAGACATACCTTTATCCATGTATGGCTTTAGTTTGGCTTTCATGTCATCGGACATTTTTTCTACTTCATGTTCCATAGGTTCTCCACTGGAATTGTCACGCTTGTACAAGGAGACTGTTGCCTGTGCATTTGCTGGACGATCCACCAAAGACAATTCCTCCAACTCAAGCTGTTTTAAAAGGTTAGGCACTGTAGTCCTCCTTGATTGCACGACCCCCGATAGAGAAGGCCGCAAGTTCACCAGACTTGACCTTTGCCCAGACATTATCGTCGTGGACTTTGAAAGCTACAATCCAGCCCTCACGGTCACTCTGTATGCCAAGGGAATCACCTATCTCTTTAGTGATAGGCATAGAGTGGATAACTGACCCAATCTGCTCCCCTGTGTGCATCTGTTTACCTACACGTATATGCTCCATGAATGTGTTCACGGCTTTTACTAACGTATCAGGTTCGATTACGTCACCTTGACGGTCAACCACTGGTTCACCTTTCTCAGTAACGACTGAGGCCCACCCGTAGACTAGACGTTGTTCTTCGTCAGCCTTAAGGATCTTACCCTCAATACTCTTTGTAAGAGGCCTGTTGTGAGTGTAACCTCTTTCCTTCAAATCAAGATGTTGCTCATAAGTAGCTGCTATAAGAGCATCGCCTGTCTTAGGGTCATACATCTGATGAGGTTTAAAATCTTCTTCTGCTTTAGTCATACTACCTACAGTAGCTCCACTCCACATGCGGCAAGACCAGTACCTAGCAGAGGTCTTATCTGTAGCTGTGTCGCAAGAGTGCCTAGAGCGGAAATTGGCTCTGGCTTTAGGGTCATCTCGACGGATCTCCATGTTAGGGTCTCCGAAGGTAACTTTCTTGGTCTTGTCACCATCTTTTACATAGACACCAAACTTCTTACTAGAACCTGCAGGAAGTCTAAAAGGTTTGTTTAAAGGTTTATCAGCCTTATCTACATAGTAACCATCGTCCATCTTCTTAGTGCTAGAAGGGTGACCAGAGGGGAGTAAGTCTTTGTCGTGCTTAGGTGACTTAGAGCCTGCCACAATCTTAAGGTAGCTGTTTACTCTAGCCATTGCCCATTGTTCAGGTCCGGTAACATTAGGTCTAACAGATCCAGGATTAGTTCTATAAGCACCTACACCTCTGTTGTATACTGTCTGCAGCATACTTGTTGTAACCTTGTGCTTAGACTTAGCGTTATGTGTTTTTACTTTTTCAGCTAAACCTTTGGGCATTACACAACGTCCTTCTTAATAACTACATTGATAGGGTCAGTGTTGGGGAAGTCTCTCTTTTACCGTCTGATTTTATAACCTCAAACTCTGCAAAGAATGTACCTGAAGTGTCTGTATCTCCGACCTGCCACTCGTAACTAACAACCCCATTTGCTGCGTCATCTATGGTGACGGGTTGACTTACCTTTACTACCTGAACAGAGTTAGCCATCTTAAAGGTAACACTTTGAGCACCTGTTAAGTTTTCACCAGAACCTGCTGGACCCTTAAGGGTAGCTTGGAATACAGGAGAGGTGTCATTTTGTTTTATAAAGAAGTCTGGCATTCTAACCTACGCTGTTTTTTGATAAGTTTACTGTGGTTGAGTTTTTACTCAGGTTTACAATGACGGAGTTTAAAGCTCCCACTTTACCTTTGAATACGAAGCTAGTCTGTCCTACATCCGCAAGCAAAGAAGCTACATTAGAGGCAGACAGAGAGTGACCTTGGAAAAAGGTTACGTTATTTAAATCTGGGGTGCCTGAGGAAACAGAGTTCGCAGATATAGAAAGTGTAGTCTCTGTAAGGTCAGTAGAACCGACAGTAGGAGTTCCTGAAACAATATCATCTACAGGCTCATTACGTTGGTAAAGAGGGCTTCCTACATTAGGTACACCAGATATAACACCAACAGGTAAGTTTTCATTATGTTGTGCAAAGGTAGGGGTGCCTACTACAGGGCTTCCAGAGCTTACGCTAGTGGCTGAAAGAGATTCTGTTTGATGTGATATATAAGTGTTATCTACAACAGGCGTTTGAGTAGATAAGTCCTCTGCTTGAACAGAGTGGTCTTGACTTAAGCTTGTACCACTTACTACGGGCTGTTGACAATCTACAGCACTTGTAGAAAAGGTGTGAGACTGCTCTAGTGGTGCAGAACCTACAGAAGGGGTTTCAGAGTCTACACCACTTAGGGTAATCTCAGTGTTTAAAATAAGACCTGCATCACCTACAACAGGAGTACCAGTGTCAAACCCTAGAAGACCTACGCCAGTTAAGAGGTGTGTTAGTGCAGGGTCATTCGTTGTAAAAGGTTGAGGTGGGCTAAACCTAGTTGAATAAACCCTAGAGGAATCAGTGTAGTAGTTTCCAGAGTATATCGCAAGTATATCAACTCGCCACCGATTGACAGTAAAGCCCCCACCAAACATAAACCCTGTCTGACCACCAGTAGACCAATTAGGTCTATTGTAGGTGTCGTAGACGGTTGTACCAGACAGGTTCTGTAATGTAAGTTGACCAGAGGAAGTACTAGCACTAACCTGTACTGGGAAGGCAGTACTATCAGCAGTACTGTGGCTGAAACTGTCATCCATCCAACTTAGCTCATTAGAGCCACTGACGATGTCGTCTAGTCCAACGTGACCACTAGAGCCAGCACTAGGTGGGTTTCCGCTATTATAGGCTAGTGTGGGGCTTGAAATTGTGACAGGTACACTACCTGACTTGTAAAGTGTAAAGGTGGCACTATACCATGAAGAATAACCGCTATACTGTCGTTTAATATAACCTGTAAACTGAATATAGGTACTGTTATCAGTTATACTTGAGGAAGGTACAGCATTCCAGAAATTACTATAGTAATAACTACTGCTTGTTTCAAAGTAACCAGACCTATTACTTACAGCACCATCGAAGAAATTGTTTCTGGCGTTGGTGTATCCACCTAACCTCTGATCTCCCAGATCAGGAGTACCTGTTGTAACCCCAGTAGGTGATAACTGAAGGTCAAAGGCGCTTAATACAGGGCTGTCTAAAGTAGGGGAACCTGTGGCAATGCCTAAAGGTGTTAGAGACTGGCTTTCATCTAGGTCAGGGCTATCTGTAACAGGGGTGCCAGACGTTGTATCGTTAAGTGATACAGAGTGTACCTGAGTTATCCCTGTGGACCCAACAGTAGGTGCAGGGGTAGAAAGATCTGAAGTATTGAATACATTTGTTTGAGAAACTGTGGTATTATCTACGACAGGGGTGGCGGTGGAAATAGAACTTGGTGCTAATGAGAAGGATTGTGCAGAAGTAGCGTTATCTACAACAGGAGTACCAGTGGAAATAGAACTTGGTGCTAATGCAAAATCTTGAGTAAAGCTAGTGTCAGGTACTACAGGTGAAGCAGTAGAAACGCCAGTGGCAGATAGAGTGTGTGCTTGTGATACACTTGAACTAGATACTACAGGGGCCTGTGCAGTTACCCCAACAGCAGAAAGTGTTGCTGAAGACAGACCGTCATCGGCTAAGGGGGCTGATGCGAGAGGACTGAACCCTAGCATTTATTACCTTTCAGCACACCAAGCATTTACAACCGCTGCAACTTCAGCGTCAGTCATATTGCTATCATCTTCATTCAACATTGGATAACGAGAGTGAATACCTTGAACAACCGCTACTAACTCTGCTTGGGTATAAGTTGTTACTGTGTCTGGAACGTAATATTCTCTATCATCTGGCGACCAACCAATCATTGTGTTGTTATCCCGATCAACGAAATAACCACCATCTGCAACCCAAGGTGGTGTTCTCATACCTCCCTCAGTCATATGTAGTTTATACTCAAGATACATCTTGGTCACTCTTCTTCTCAATTTGCAGCATGTATTCAGGGTTTAAGAAATCAGCTTTTCCAAATATGCGTTCAGCAGTTTTGTCTGCGTTGGCGCAATACTTGTCTGCCATCTTATCTAAGAACTCTTCTAAGTCGTTGCTGTGCAAAAGCTCGTGCTTTGCAATTCGATCAGCGGTGTATTTGATGTAGCCACTGACCTCAGTCAAACCAACCTGAGGATGAACGCCGTATTGCGTCATATACTCGATTGTGGATGTCGAAGCTCTGCCACCGTCCATCAAGTTTCTATACATTAACTCGAACCCACGCCTAACGTGGTGACGCTTTTCTTCTGCCTCAAAAGCAAGCTCATCCCATTCTTCAATGCCGTGGGCGTCTTTGATGTTTTCGTAAGCATCAATCATTGTAGCAATGTCTTTGATGCTACCGTTAATCTTGTTTTCTACGGACATAAGAGAGTGGCGCTTATGACGTAGCTTGGCCTCTGACACGGCATCTTTTAGCCCCTCTAGCTCCATTATTTCCTCTCGCAATTCAGCGTGAGAAACTTGAGACTCTGACAGCGCCATCTTACGTTTTTCAACTTCAGCCGTAACCTGACGAAGCATCCGCATAGGAGAATGACCGTTCAGCATCGTAAGGGTCATCATATTAATAGTGGTCTGGCTGTTGCTACGATCAAACGCTCTTGTGGCTTGGTCAATCATAGGTAGCTTTTCTGCTACTCTAGCAGCGGCTATCTGATTAATATTTCCCGAAGCCTCAACAGGAAGACTAAACGTAATTGGTTTTGTTACAACTTGACTCATTATGCAGCATCCCCTGATGTACCTGCGGTATGTTTACCTGCTATTGTTAAATCACCAAAATCTGCTGAGTTACCCAAAGTCTGTATAGTAATGTACTCTAAATTGTTTGCGTCTGCACCATTGGGACAAAGATGAAAAATACCCCTAGTTGCGTTGCTACAAGCTCCACCACGACGAGCGCCTGCTGATAAATCTCCGAAGTCAGTAGAATTACCCGCTGTAGCAGTTGTTATATACTGGATTACGTTACTACTACCACCACCGGAGTAACCCCCACCAAAAACTCCTCTGGTTGCATCGCTAAACCCAGAAAACTGAGAGACACTAGCCAAAAGGTCTCCAAAATCACTTGCGTTTGAAGGTGTGGCTATCGTGATGTAATCTATCGCAGCGCCTAAACCGTCACCCCCAGCAAAAATACCTCTAGTAGCATCTGAACACCCCGCAAGGAAGTTTGAGGTATGGGTTAAATCTCCAAAGTCAGTAGCATTACCCGTTGTTTGAATGGTTACATAGTCGATAACATTTTCTGTAGAACTGCCAAATCTTCCGCCAAATACACCATAGGTTCCGTCAGAAACCCCAGCTGCTCGGTCACCAGACACTGTTTGATCACCAAAGTCAGAGGAGTTACTAGGCGTTGCGGTAGCAATGTAATCAATAGTAATACTAGTAGAACCGCCAACGCCAGCAATCAAAGCTCTAGTGCTATCACTACAACCAGCGTTTCTCCAACCATTAGCACTTAGATCACCAAAGTCAGTAGCGTTGCCAGCCGTAGTAATATCAAAATAATTTATCGTCTTATCACCCGAAGAAAAACCAGCAAATATACCTCTATTACCGCCCCAAGCAATACCTGCTACAGGTAACAAAGTTAATTCTACTCCGTACCAATCAGTACCGTTGTGATGATAAAGACTTGTGTTAGCAGTTACATAGGCTAAATCACCTGCACTGTTACCAGTTTCAGGAAGCGAGTCAGTGTCAGCGTATGTTGTTACTCCACTAATATCGCTGTGATTACCTAAGCGGACCCAGTTGCCACCATGAGCAAAATACATAGCGCCATCGCCATGAACATGAGCTATACGACCATGATTGCTAGAGGCTGACGGTAAGTCGCTGGTGGAGCTATAGACCTCAACGTATTGCAGATCTTCTGCAGCTGGGGAAATAAAGACCTTGGCACTACCAGATAGATTAAGCAAGCTGCCCGTACTAGAGCTAGTTAAGGACCGTGTGAGAGTGGTGCCGCTGTGTGTATAGGTTCCTGTACCTATCTCCCAAGCTGTACCATCTTCAATAACATATCGAATAGTTTCGGTGTTGAGGGAAGAAGGTACAGTCTGAAACCCAGACTCAGCAGAGCCTAAGGTAACTGTACCTGTTCCTGTGGTAGCCGTAGCTACCTTTACACGATCTGCGAACTTAGCCATTTAAAAGCCTATTATGATGGGTCTGGGATACCAATATCAAACGTAGCTAATGAGAAAGTGTTACCACTTGTCACTGCCTGAGAAGCTGATAGAGAACCCGTTACCAATAGACGAGTACCGTCTACGATAGCATAGTGAGTTGCTGTACCTGTATCGGTAACAGAGCCTGTTGTAACAGCAGGGACAGCCACTTTACGACCATTACCGCTTGCTGTTCTGTCTACAGCAGTTGGAATGGAAACAGATACGTTACCTAAGTCGTAGGTAGTAGTAGCTTCCGTCCGTGTAGTGGCCTCTTGTGAGGTGATGTAAATTGTAGTTGTAGCAGAGTTGAGTACGTTCAACCCGCTATCAAAGATATCGTCAGCTAAAAAAGCCATTAGTCAGTTTCCTTTTGTGTTTGTGTTGACCCTACGTCTGGGTCGTATCTAAGTTCAGCAATATCCATAAGGTCTTGGATAACCTCTGGATGATCACTGACGTTAATATCTGCACCGTTTAGGTTACGTAGGAACCCAGCAATCTCTCTTAGATCATGTGGTGCAACGTCCCCAGCCACAACCTGTGGCATAAGGTCATAGTTCAGACCGTTCAACTCCCAAAGGCGTTCTACAAGCTGCTTATTAAGCACATCGACAATAGCTTGGATGTAACTTTCGAGCGCACGAAGGAACAGGTCTGTCTTACTCTTGGAGAGGGCATAAGAGCCAGTGTTGCCACCACCAAGCATAAGAAACTCAGAAAGGACACTACGAGCAATATCATGCTGGTAACGTCTTACAATAGGGTCAATGTCAATATTACGACTACCACTAGAAGACATAAGCTCAACATCTACCAGTTTCTGGTTGGTAGGCGCTCCGTCTTTATCGGGATAGGTGTCGGAAGGCAGAATAATGTATCCTTGCTCATTGAACTTGACATCCCTGAGAATAGATTGCAGGTTATTGACAAAT
>FUIF01001504.1_pt1 | contig 10281 bp, 7 predicted proteins | sample 1003461 | NCBI WGS metagenome assembly FUIF01 (sample SAMEA80401918, study PRJEB19352) | marine metagenome
AATCCCACTGAAGAATTATCCGCTCTCTTTGCTCAGTATAGAACAGAACAAGGTGAGGTCGTAAAGACCGGAGAACAGTTTATACAAGCTTCTGGTGGAGCTGTAGGAGCTTTACTTAATATTAGAGATGCCGCTGAAGAAGCTGGTATTCCATTACAAGATTACATTACAAGAGCCACTGGTGTAACCGCCGCTGTAGCTCTTACAGATAAACAGCTTGATACTTTTATTTCTAAGTTCCAAGAAGTGTCTGATTATACTGGAGCCGCTACGCAAGCTTTCAATGCTGCTACCATGGGTATAGATGAATACCGTTACATGTTAGTCCAAGCAAGACAATCACTTGCCGCCTCCGCAGCCACTATAGGCGATACCTTTTTACCTGTTTTTGCGGAACTTGCGACTCAGGTTGCTTCTGCTGTGGAAAGATGGACTGAGATGGATGAAGCTGCTCTTAAAATGAGAGTAACTATCGTTGCTATAGTAGCCGCTGCTGGCCCTCTTCTTATTCTATTAGGTTCTATTATCAAGGCCGTAACAACATTTAAATCAGCTTTCGCTGGTTTAAAATTAGTAACAACAATTAAAGATGTTGGTTCCCTTACTGGCGGTTTGTCAGCTTTCCTTGCCACAGCTAATCCCGTAGCCCTTGCTATTGGAGCAATAGCCACAGCTATAGCTGGTGTTGCTATGTATAAATGGATAAAGGAAACCAAGGAGCAAATAGCTCAGTTAAAAGCTTTACGACAAGCTACTATGGATTTCCAAGACGTTGATACAGATTTTATGACTTATTATGAGTCCCTAGATAATGTAAGTGCCGCTACGGAAGTTACTGCTGATCAAAGTAGAAGGCTTGTTGCTCTTTTTCCCGAATTGTCTGGGAGATAGATTCTACAACAAAATCATTTAGTGATTATTATGATAAGCTGTTAGAAATACAAGCTTTTCAATTTCAACAAGAAATAGCTGAAGAGTTTGGGGAGCCTTTTAAAGAAATGCGAGAGGAGTTGCTTGATACTACAGCTTCCTTTAATAATTTTGCTACTCAATTACAAGCAACAAAAGCATGGGAGAATTATGGGGGAGATGTAGATGCTATTGTAGAAGCATGGAGAGCTGGCCTAGTCAAAGGTAATAGAGACTTCATGAGCGATATGCAGGGTTTTATTAGAACCAGAGATGATTTTCTTGAACAAGAAACTGGAGTAACTGATTATCTTGATAATCTACAAAAAGAAGTAGAAGCCCGTTCTGGTGGAATGCTGACTCTTCAAAGATTGTTTGAAGATGGTCAGGAAGTAACTACAGATATTGTTATTATTCCTAATGCTCAATTGGAAGACCCCAATGCTATATCCGATCTCCTCGGCTCCACAGGGGCAAATGGAGATGGCGGTGAAGCAGAACGATTAAAAACATGGGCTGATTACTTTGCCGATATTACTGGTATTGCTGGCGAAGCTTTTGCTCAATATGAAAAAGATTCTGAAGGTAAGATTGTTGGATTTTACAGAGGCAATGGTAAGCTTGCAGGACAAGCCTATGCGAGAGCTTTTTCTAATGAATTAGAAACTGCTGAAATAGTAACCACAGCTTTAGGAAATGTTTTCACTCTTGAAGATGAAGCGGACATACTTGAAGATCAAATAGACACCGCTTTTTCTGATATAACTAATTTACTTTCTGCCCGAGCTGCGAAGTTGAATAAAGAAGGGCTTACTTTTAATGTTGCTGAATTATTAGAAAGCGATTCTGCTTCTGTAGAAGAAATGCTTAGTGTTTTTGAATTAACAGATGATGGTGTTCAACGTATAATACAAACAGCAAAAGAAGCACAATCTTCTCTTGCAACAGTTAATATGGAACAGTTGATCACTTCCACAGATGAAGCCTTAACCAAGTTTAGACAGAATGTTGGGAAGAAAGGTTTCTTTGAGGGCGCACAAGATTTAGATTATTTTAACACCTTACAAGATGCTATTCCCGATTTAGAGAATCAGTTACAAGTTCTTTACGATCAGGATGTAATAGACGCTGAAGAGTTTATAAAAGCTCTAAACTATCTAAAAGAAATAAAAACAGAATCAGCAGAAGTAGCTGATAGTTTCGCTGTAGTAAATGACACAATGAACTCTCTCCCTTCTATTACGGATATTGCTTCTAATTCAGTATACGATTTTACAAGAGAGCTAGGAGCTTCTCAGGAAGCAGCGTGGGCTTTAGGTAGTATACTTGGGTCAGCATTTGATTCTGCTGTTACAGGTCTTTCTAGTGTCGTAAATGAACTAGGAACTGCTGTTGCTCAATCTGAGGATTTAGATGATGCTTGGGGTTCTTACGCTTTATCCCTTGCTGAGACTGTTTCACAACTTGCGGTTACTGCTGGTTTACAGTTAATTGTAGCCAATCCAACAGCCAATCTTGGAATAGGTTTAGCCATGATAGCCGCTGGTCTTGCTGGTGAGTTTGTTACTGGATATGCTTCCGGTTTAGATGAAAACGCTACTGGAGGAATATACGATGGGGGGGTTAAGAAATATGCCAAAGGTGGTACTTTTGCTAACTCTATTGTAGATACCCCTACTTACTTTAATAATGGTTCTGCTGTAATGGGAGAAGCTGGCCCCGAGGCCATAATCCCCCTTACCCGGTCTTCAAACGGGGAATTAGGAGTAAATGCCTCTGGTATTTCTTCTGGTGGATCTTCCGGTAACGTATCCGTTTCAGTAAACAACTACGGTTCTGATAATGTGGAAGTAAATGAAACAACAGATGCTTATGGAAACACTAATATTGAGATGACTATTGCCAAGGTTGTTTCCAAGACTATTGCAAATGGTGGAGCCGACACGGCTATGAAATCTCGATATGGTACAAGAGTTAAAGGACTTTAATTATGGCTGATCAAACATGGCCTACCTCATTGCCTCAATATGTGGATAGAGATAGTTTTTCTTACACACTTTCCGCTTCCTCTATCTCACAAGGCATGAGTACTGGATATGATAAAAGACGTAAAAGGTTCACAGGACAATATGCTGTTTACGCTGTAACTATGAATGTTACAAATGAACAAGCAGATACCTTTGAACAGTTTTTCAATAACAATCTTGGATATGGAACAGAATACATGGATTTCCCTGATCCTCTCTTTATAGACGATACAATTGAAGTTCGTCTTGTAGCAGGACAGGGAGATGTTCCATACTCATTCACCCCCTATGGGGATACTGATTTATGGATTCTTTCTTTTAGCCTAGAGAGAATCATTTCTTCTTACAACAGTGTAAGTATTGATACATGGCCCTCTACTTTTCCTACTTGCCCTTTACTAGATAATTATAGTGCAGAAAACCAATCAGGGCTTGTAAGAGATACTGAGTATTCTACTGGAGCTATAAACGTTCGTAGGAGATTCACAGCAGTTTATAGAGGGCATACAGTTTCTTTTATATTTACAAGAGATCAATTATCAGATTTTTTTGATTTCTATGCAAGTCTTGGTTATGGATCTAAATCTTTTCAAGCGCCTTACCCTCTCGATCCCACTACGTATATGAAAGCTCGATTTGATACTTCCGATGGAATAGCCTTTGATGTTTCATATTATAGTGACTCCCAATTATTTCAAGTAGATTTTATATGGGAAGAATTACCTTATCTTGGAGGATACGATAATGGCTAGAGATGTTTCAACTACTACAACAGAGGATATACTAGCCCCTGATTCTACAATGGCTCTTCTTATGATGCTTGTGATAGAGTCGGATGAATTAGACGATCCTCTTTACTTTGTGCAAAATAATGTAGATGTAGTTTCTTCTGCTTACAATGGAGAACAGACATATACAGCGGCTAACTTTACAGCTAATATTCCCAGCCAAGAAGAATCTGCTGTACAAGATACTTCAATCTCCATATCAGGAATTAACAGACAAGTTGTAACAGCAATTAGATCTATCACTGAATCTCCTGATGTGAGAATGTTTATTATTAGAGAAGACACTCCTGATACAGTAGAAGTAGGTCCATGGCAATTTAAGTTAAGAGATGTTTCCTATACTGTAGATGCTGTGACTGGTACTCTTAAACATGAGTATACTTTAAGATATAACATATCTACGATTACTATTTCAAACCAGAATTTCCCCGGTTTGTATTCCTAAAAAAGAAAGAAAAAGAAGAGCTAGAAAATGAAAGAAAAATTCGACACAACTGCGTATATCGAAATTCCCTTTGTCAATAAGGGAAGAACTATGGAAGGGTGTGATTGTTGGGGGCTTGTGCGACTTGTATATGAGAATGAGTTCAAAATACCCCTTCTCTCTTTCGTAGGAGCCTATGAGAGTGCCAATGAGGGTTCAGTGGTAAAAGAAGTCGTATTGGCAGGAAAAGCTCTCTTAGACGTTAAAGAGAAGCCACATCCAGAATATGGTGATATCGTTGTTTTCAATATGAGGGGGAATCCTTGTCATGTTGGAGTGTACATTGGGAGTAATAAAGTGCTTCATGTTCTATCAGGGAGTGATAGTGTGTGTGAGCGGTTGAATAGTCCAAGATTAAAAGGGAGAGTAGAAGGATATTATGGAATCGATTAAAAAAGAAATTGATATACTACTGTATAGACACCCTTTTAAAAGTGAAAGAGAAGACCTTCATATGGAAGTTTCTTCTTTCACTGAATTGCTACGTAAGTTAAGTTTACCGGAAAATGGGAATTACTACATCCTAGACGGGGACACCAAAGTAGAAGATTATTCTGAAGCTCCTTCCGGTGAAAAAGTATATATAAGAGTTGTCCCCACTGGTAGTGGAGGAGACTACGCCGACACAGGGAAAGATATGATGCTTGGGGGCGGGGCTTTAGTTCTCGCAGGAATCCTTGTTACAGTAGCCACTTGGGGAACTGGTGCAGGATTTGGAGGCTCCCTTATTGTTTCAGGACTCACCACATTAGGGGGTGGGTACTACGTATACACTTTAGATGTAGACTCATCTGGTACGTCTTCTGATACCGCTGATTCTTTTAGTGGGACAAGCAATGAAGATCGTACTGGTAGTAAAGTTCCTGTGGTATTAGGGAGACATTTGTTATACCCTTGGTATGCAGGACTTCCTTACACCCAAACTTTAGACATTCCTGAACCTGAGTATACAACAATTGGTTCTCAAAGTTTGTACGCTGTAGAAGATATGAGTGATACTGATGAACAGTACTTGAATATGCTTTTAGGTAACTCCTATGCTACTGAAACAATACATATGGATTCAATACAGATTGACGATACGGACATAACGGAATACCTTGATGACGATGAGACTATCGATGATATTATTGATTTCCAAGAAAGTAGTGCCCTCCCTGAATTCTACGACACTCGCATAGAACAAGTAGATGTAGGAACTGCTATTGACAGGGAAGATGACGATGACCCCGAAGAGTATACTTATACAACATCTACAGACACTTATCGAGCAGATTTTACATTTACATTTTCCTCTGGGCTATACAAATCTAGTGACGGGGATAAAAAAGCTATATCCATGAACATATACGCTTTTTGGAAAGGTTCTGATGAAGAGGACACGGAATACCAGCCTGTGTACGGAGATACCGATGATGACGGGCGTATTTTTGTTGGAGATAATTTGTCTACTACATGCCGCTTTCTTGTTTCTAAAACCTTTGACAATTTAAGTGAGACAGACTCTGAAGAATGGAGGGAAGATAGGCAATACACTTTCAAGTTCTATCGAACAACTACAGATGACGCTGATAGAGATTCAGACGATACGTATAACACAACTTGTTATCTTGAGAATTACAAAAGTTATACAGGTACTTTTGATGAGGATGAAGGTACTATGGAAACATATCCTATTCTCCCATCAGCACAAGCCAAACTAAACATCTGTTCTTTGCAGATACTTGCCACAGACCAGATTAGTGGAACTCTCAGTAATCTTAATTATGAAGCTTCACAGCATATGCCTGATTACATTGGGGATTCTTCCCTTGGGGAGTATGGCCCTGACTATTGGGAGTATGGGGAAACTAGGAATCCTGCAAGTGCTTTTCTGTACATGCTCATGGATTCATATGTAAACAAAGATCCTGTTGAGGAAGCAGATTTAGAAAACAGAATTGACTATGAGTCCCTTGTTACATGGTACGAGTTTTGTGATACTTGGGATTTGCAATGTAACGCCTATATCGTAGACGATGTAACTACAGAAGAAACTCTTGCTAATATATGTAGTACAGCTTTTGCTTCGTGGAATGTGGTAGATAATAAATATACTATATACATTGATCAACAGAACGATACTATTACTCAGGTCTTCACCCCTCGAAATTCTTGGGATTTTACTGGCTCTAAGGAGTTTAATGATAATCCTGATGGGCTTGAAATTTCCTACATTAACTCTTACAGAGATGATGAAGAATGGAGTGAATCTAGTGACGGTGGTTTTGAAGATTCAGTAAGGTATGTTTATGCTGATTACTCCAGTGGAGATTATGACGTAGATGAATACCCCAATGACTATGACGATATAGATTCTATGGAAGTTTTTTGGAGCTATGACTCCTACTCAGGTTTGGAGACTTGGTAGATATGTCCTTGCTTGCCAAAGATTACGTCCTGAGACTTTTACTTTTTCTGTAGATGTAGAGAATCTCTTTTGTACAAGATGGGATAGAATTAAACTTCAACACGATGTGCCTCTTTTCGGTCTTCATAGTGGAAGAGTTATTGATCCTATTGAAGACGATACGGATACTCTTGGATTTACTTCCGATGAAATTATTCAATATGAAAGTGGGAATGATTACGGAGTACAAATAAGATGGAACGATGGGTCTATTTCCACCCATGCTATTGATAATCCTGAAACTGATTCTTATACAGTAACTTTTACGGAATCTATTTCGGGAACGGGTATTTTAAACGAAGACGATCTTTTTGCTTTTGGATATTCAGGTTCAGAGACAGTAGATTTAATTGTTACTAATATTGAAAGTGGAGATGATCTCACAGCAACTCTTACTTGTAAAGAATACAATACGGATATTTATGATGCTTGGCAATACAATGAAGGAGATATTCCCGATTACAAGTCAAACATTTCTACAGGCAGTAGTAGTGGAACTATAACTGTAAATGAGTTACCCTCATCTCAGTCCGATACTGCGGATACTGTAAGTGCAATCACCTCTGTTACATCTTCTATTGATTATAGAGTTAGTGCTGTTTCCTCTGGATCTGAGGTAACCACTGTAAGTGCAGCAGAGCCTACTATTAGGGATTACACTGATAACGTTGATAGAGTAACTTACGTCAACTACGATAGTGGGAATTACCTTTATTATGGTTATCTTACAGATGGTTCTTCTGCTATACAATCTAATTCTGTTTCTAGTAAAAACCCTACTTACTATAATGATGATACTCAAGTTCTTTACATCAATGTAGAAGATGAGGGAGGATCTCTTTACTTAAAAAGTGCTGATGTTTTAGATAATGGATCGTCTATTTATACTGGACCTATTTATGGTTATGCTGTGAATCCAGTTAATGATAATATTTTTGTTTATGATGATACGAGTGTTTATGAATTAGATTCAACAGATTCTTATGCAGTATTAAATACGTACACTCTATTTGTACTTGATATGGTCTTGGATAGTTCGGGGAATGTTTTTTACATTAAACCTTCTGATGGTCTTATCTATTCTAATAGTACTTCTTTTGATTCCGAAGCAGTTTTCTTTGATGCAGAAGCAACAAACACCTTGGAAATCAGTATTGGGGAAGATTCAGACACTTTGTACTTCATTAGAAGTTCTGATTTGTATGTATACTACAAACTCACTTCTAGTAGTGATACAACAACTGCAACGCAAGTTGATTACGGTGTAACTCCTTGTAGTAGTTTTGCTGTCGATAGTGAAGGGAACATTGCCTACGCTAACAACTATACTGGAACTATTTACTACACTACGAATGGGGATTCTATCTCTGGTGCTACGTTGGATGCAAGTACATTTGCTATTTCTTCTATTGGTGATATATATGAAAACTCTAATACAGTTTTTAATGTGGATACCGATGATTTAGATCAAATGGCTGTGGGAGATTCTGTAACTGGAGCTGGTATCCCTGATGGGGTAACTGTTTCATATCTTGGGTCTTCTTTTTACACCATAACTTCTTACGCTACTGAAACTGTTTCTGCTAATGAATTAGTGATAAGCGGTAGTAGAATTGTTCTTAATGCCAACAAAGTAATTGTGCCGGGAACTATTGAGGCAAATCTACTAGCTGCAAGTGCTATTAACAGTAAAGAAAGAGCAGATGATGGAGAACATATCTCTGAGTTTGATCTTGATGCTGGTACAATGCTGTTACGGAAAGAAGATGGCACGGAAGTTTTCGATTTTGATCCTAGTAGAACGGGAAGTGAGCTTACAATAGAAGGTACTATCTCTTTTGCTACAAGTGCGGAGACAGCCGATTCTGCTACTACAGCTGATTCTGCTACTACAGCTACTACTGCTGACAGTGCTACTACTGCTACTACTGCTGACAGTGCTACTACTGCTACTACTGCTGACAGTGCTAATGATATAGCAGATGGAATAGTAGATACAAACAAGATTGATACTGGAAATGTTTCTTTAGAAAGTAGTACTTATTCAAGTAGTGAAGGAACTGAAGGATGGGCTATTGATTCTGATGGTGATGCTCAATTCAACAGTGTACGTATTAGAGGGTTTGCAATGCCTCCTAGCACGACTTCGTATACTGTTACTGTAGCGAGTTCTGGAGGAGATTATTCTTCTCTTGTAGATGCTTTTGTAGGATCTTTCACAAAGTTTTATGCCTTTTATCAATGGAGGGTACACGGTAACGGTAGAAATAGCTGATGCTTTTACTATTACAGAAGCTATTATCATAGATGATGTTGACTTGAGTTGGATGATTGTCACAGCCTCATCGGGAAGTTTGACTCCCATAAGCTGTGATTTGGCTGATACTGAAAGTGTTTTTACTATAAGAAATAATGGTGTAGGACCAACTTTAAATTGTACTTTTACTAATACCAATGTAGGCACCCAAGATAATAATTTATTGTATCTTGATGCTGGTAGAATTAGTGCTGAGTCTATAGGTAGTGTTGGGTTTACTTATGATATATATGCTACGAATATTAGTGATGTTTCTTTTACAACTTGTATTAGTACGAATTCAGAACACTCTGTCTACGCTGATAATGGTAGCCGTGTATCTGGATCGTCCAGTCTTAATGTGACAGGTAGTACTTCATCAGGTGATTTAGTAGAGTTTGGGGATGGAGCTGTTGGTTATTTTCGTAACTTGAATATAGAAACCAATAACGATCAGGCACTGAGACTTAATTCCGGCGCTGAATTAACTGTGAATACTCTTTCTATCAATGTTGATGCCCAAATTACCACACACGCTGTCCGCATATCTGGAGCGACTCTCATAACAAACGATTTGACAATAGCTATGTGGGGAACTAATGAGCTAGACTACGCTTTATACTGTGAACAAGGAGCTTTTGTAAATGTGCAAGATGATTTAATCATCAATGGACAAGGAGAGAGTATAGGAATATACCTTGAGGCAAGTTCATTGCAAACGGAAGATGTAACAATGGATAACCTTTATGGGGGAGCCAGCATTTCCCAAACTTCTGAATTACGTGTACGAGATAGTTTCGATATTAGTAATATTAGTGCTGCTGGTGTGGGATGCAATACTTCTTCTTACTTTGTAGTAGGGGGGACCATGACTGCCACAACAGGTGTCCACAGTAACGTACTAGGCTTGAGCGCTTCTAAAGGGTTGCTCTACAACTTAGTAGCTACGAACGACTCCACTGATGATCTAGTCACATTAACTGATTCTTCTTTACAACTATCAAACGCTACTTTAACGGTAGATGGGAGTAATGGTGCTTGTATTACATCCTCTTTTAGTGTATTGGTTATGGCTGATTTCAGTTTAACTTCTGAGAGATCTTACTGCCTTGAACTCACAGAAGCATCAGATGCCAGATTACATAATGGATCAATGTCCAGTTACCAAACATATCAAGCGTCATCTGCCACTAATTCGACATATAATTTGTATGATGTATCTGGGACATGGACGTAAAGAGAATAAGGAGAAAAGAAAGAAATGGCAACAATTATTAAAGCGAATACAGAGTATCAGTATATAGACACGTCTACCGCTGATGATTCTG
>FUIF01013549.1_pt1 | contig 10281 bp, 29 predicted proteins | sample 1003461 | NCBI WGS metagenome assembly FUIF01 (sample SAMEA80401918, study PRJEB19352) | marine metagenome
TATAATTAGATATGGACAGAAAGCTTTATAAACAATTTGCAGCTAAAGACACCTTCGACATTGTACGAGTAGTTGAGTACATTCACCAATACATTAAGTTTACCTCTAAAGTAGATAATGTATCGCATCAAATTGCTATGGATAAAACATTTGATTGGATTGTAGAAAGAGTTAATGCAGAGCACGAAAAGGAACTCTCCTATAATAATAGTATGGAAGATGATGTTACTTTAACTGAACGATTCAAGAACTTTACCTCTAAAGTATCACGAGCAGAACTAGGATATAGGGATGTAAGTATAGATAAATTAAGATTAGAACTTAACTCTCTCGACAAGAAGCTCGAGAAACTTTCAACTAACGACGAAGAACATAACGTAAACGATTATCTTTAAAAAATACGGCCCGATCATCTAATTCGGTAAGAACTTCTATATAAAACCCAAATCAGTGAAGTGCACTTTGCTGTGATGCGCGCTAGCTAGCGTCTATAGAAGGAATGCAGGTTCAAATCCTGTTCGGGCCAGCTCCTAGCAAATAACGAGGCGTCTTAATCTTCACGCCTACAACCCGAAAGGGAGAGGCTAGGTGGGAGTATATAAAATATGAAAAATTACAAACGAACAACTAAGCCTAGATTTAAGAATAGAGGTGAAATAGTTTTAAGAATCTCAGAGTTAGCGGAGGAAATAAGAGGGGGAGAGGAGAATAGGCTTGAAGAATATAATAAGGTTGTTAAGGAGTATGCTGATATTACTCGACAACAAGCTCCAGCAGAAGAGACCGATCCTATAATGTGGGATACATTATGTGAGGATTGGGGTACAGTTCCTACAGAAACTATACAATATGGAGGAAAGAGAGCAATGAATTATTTAGAGATGACTAAATTTATGAGAGGTTACTGGAGATAACGAAAGGAACTCTAATATAATAATAGTAGAACAATAACAATAATACAATATAATAAACCAAATGATAACTAATAAAGTAAAATCCCAAATCTTTTTCGTAGCATCGCTAGTATCTGTACTAGTTTCAATTTACCTGTATACTAATGTCAACTTATGGCATGGAATCTTTGTCGGATTATGGGCTCCTACACTAATGGGTCTTTCTAATCGATATAGTATCAAAGAGGTAGACGCTATGGCAAAAAAACTTTAGGGTAGCTTTGGTTTCGACGCTTGTTAAAGCGGATGGGGGTTCGAGTCCCCCGCTATCCACCATAAGGAACTCTAATATAATTAGGTATGAAAGAGATTGAAAATGACGTTGAGCAGCTAGAAGAAGAAGTAAGTTCTCTTGTTGATCAGGTTATTGCCCTTAAAGCAGAGTTAGAGTCTCATGAGAGACTCATTGTTAAAAAGGAAAAGACCATTGCTGAACTTCATGCTTGGAGTAAAAAACTAGAAGAAGATCATGTTAAGAAGGATGATCACCTAAATAATCTTCACAAGACGATCGCTGATCTCCATGGAGTATTAGTAGCATCAAAACAGAAATAGTATATAATATTACAATGAACGCACACTTAAAAGCAATTAAGAAAAAGCACGAAGCTCTTGGAGATATCGCTAGAGCAGATCTAGAAACCTATTTGAATAATCAAGTAGCTATCGGAGAGCATCCTGATCTGGGAGTAGAAATCGAAAAGAAAGTAGAAACTATTAGCTCATCATAATGAGGTTGTAGAAACGATTGATGATCTTATTGCAGGTCATTAATTTAAGGTAGGTTGAAGATAAAATGAGATTACCTGTTGCTGATATTGGAGGTAAGATAGTTAAGGATACAGAAGTATACCAACTCAAAGACAATAACCATCTCAAGAATCTAGTTGTTAGTAGTACACTTCTACATACCAAAACAAGAAACAACAGGACATAAACATGAAGGACAAGAAGAAGTTTATTTATTTCAATACGGGTATGGAGAGATGACTTTAGGAGAAGAGAAGTTTCCGGTTTCTGGAGGTCAAGTAGTATTGATTCCTGATGGAGTATTTCATAAAGTTCACAATACAGAAGACAGTCCTTTATACTTTGTTTGTGTATTTGACGGCAAACGTTATGAATAAACCCTTCAAAATAGTTTTAACCTTAATATTATTTGGAACTCTGATAAAATAATTTAAGATAAGCGCTCTTAGCTCAGTTGGATAGAGCAACAGCCTTCTAAGCTGTGGGTCATAGGTTCGAATCCTATAGAGCGTACCATTTTAAAAAGGAACATTAATATAATAAGAGTATGGAAAAGCAAGAATATATCGTCGAAGTTTACGACCATCGTTTTGAAAGAGTAGCTGCAATAGGTCCGTTTACCTATTCAAAGGCTCATAAAGAAGTAGCAAGATATAAGAAAAAAGGATTTCTAGCAACGCTAACTGAACAAGAATTTGTAGAAAAATAAAAAATACGGCCCGGTCATTTAATAGGTAAGACCATCTATATAAAACCCAAATCAGCAAAAGGTACCACTTTGCTGTGATGCGCGCTAGCTAGCGTCTATAGAGGAATGCAGGTTCGAACCCTGCTCGGGCCAGCTCCTAGCAAATAACGAGGCGTCTCAATCTTCACGCCTACAACCCGAAAGGGAGAGGCTAGGTGGGAGTATATAAAATATGAAAAATTACAAACGAACAACAAAGCCTAAATTTAAAAAGAGGGGTGAAATAGTTTTAAGGATCTCAGAGTTAGCGGAGGAGATAAGAGGGGGAGAAGAAAATAGGCTTGAGGAGTATAATAAGGTTGTTAAGGAGTATGCTGATATTACTCGACAACAAGCTCCAGCAGAAGAGACCGACCCTATAATGTGGGATACATTATGTGAAGATTGGGGTACAGTTCCTACTGAAACTATACAATATGGAGGTAAGAGAGCAATGAATTATTTAGAGATGACTAAATTTATGAGAGGTTACTGGAGATAATAAAGGAACTCTAATATAATAAATAAACAAAATGAACGCACATTTAAAAGCAATTAGAAAAAAGCACGAAGCTCTCGCTGATATTGCAAGAGCAGATTTACAAACCTATTTGACTAATCAGGTAGCAATTGGAGAGCATCCAGATTTAGGTTTGGAAATTGAAAAGAAAGTTGAGACTATCGCTCATCATAATGAAGTAGTCGCGACGATTAATGAGCTGAGTATGGAACCCTGATACAATCAGGTATGGAAGAAATAAATGCTACCCTTGTAATGGATTAGGTTATCATATTGAAACATGTATTGAGGCTGATGGTACTCGTAATAGAGTTAAGCTATCTTGCGCATGTTGCGATGGTTCCGGAGAGTCGAAGTAAGGAACTCAGATATAATTAGGTATGAAAGAAGTAAAAACAAACATCCAGACAATCCAATCAACTTTACAAGAGGTTCTGAATGCTAATGATTACAGAGAAGGAACTAAAAAAGCTGCAATATGTGAAACCTCTTTCATTCAAGGAGCAATTACAGCAGATCCAACTCTGATCAACAATTGCCCTATTCTCTCGATTTGTCTTATGAGCGGACGTTCAATCCTCTCAATCAATCGTTAAGGAACTCAGATATAATTAGGTATGAACAACGACGTTATGCATCTTAAAAACGGAGACTTTGCAATAGTTTCGGAAGCACCTTACAGTTCTACTGATGTAGCTGAAGGAGTATATATGCCTCATGAAAATATTGAAGAGCATATTATGAATTTTGTGAGAGGTAATATTGAAAGTAGTAGAAGCCATCAGCATATGAGAGAAGTTCTAGATGATATTATCGTAGACTTATCCAATTTTAGAAATGCTCTAGCTACTCCGGAGCAGTATCTGAAGAAGAATCTGCTTTAGGAACTCTGATATAATTATAGTATGCCGAAATATAATAAAAAAGAACAAGTAACATTCGTACATAGACATGGAGGACCCTTCGACAGAGGCCAAGCTGATTATTATTACCGTAGGCCTTTTAAGCCTCATCATTTTCTGGGAGATACATACAATTCTCCTGAAATTATTGAACGTGATATGAGTCAAGATGAAGTAGAGGAATATAAAGCTGGTTGGGATGATGCTGAAGCTCATGGAGATCAGAAAGAATATTAAAGATGGTTAGCAACGAGTGGACATATTCAGAAATGCTCCATAGAATCTATTCGAGGATCGAGGGAGTATCTCATACAGAGAATAACTTTAGGAAGAATATAAAACGTTATTTGAGAGATATAGAAGTGGATCTTCTGCTTCAATATGAAATTGAAAAGAAAAACGGTTATACACAAACTCGTCTTAAAGAGATAGAGAATTCAAAATAATGCCAGGAGTAACTCCATCTAGATTAACATGTCATCCTTTTTCTATTTGCTATTATGATGGCAATACAGGAGAAGTAATTGAACTTAAAACCTTTCACAATCAAACTGGAGAGGTAAGAGATACAGTTCAAATGGCTATTGACAATAAGCCAGAGTATGATGGATTAGTTTTATGGGATATGAACTTGGCTGAATAGGAACTCAGATATAATTAAGGTATGCAAAAGTATGAGATTGAAAAGACTTCTCCAGTAACCGGAAGGGTTAATATTATGGAGATTGAGATGGATCCTAACGATTACGTTAGATGGAAAAAGGGGGGAGTGAATATTCAGGATGCTCTTCCCTATCTTTCAGCTGATGAAAGAGAGTTTCTTATTTCCGGAGTTTCTCCTGAAGATTGGAATCAACTTTACCCCGAACCTGCTTAATTATGAAAAAAGATAACCTAGAACTAAGAGTATTCATTTGTTTCGTACTAACTATCCTTTATGTTCAGTATGCAATCAATCTTAATAAAAAAGAGCCTGTAGAAGAGATACAGGTCTTAGAGCCTGTAATTATAGAAGCTACTCGATTAAAAGGCTTTGAAGTAAGAATCGTAAATGATTATGCTAACGAGCGACTTGAATTGACTGATACTTTAGGAGAAGCTCTAGACTATATTGAATCATACAAAGACCATCACGAAGATTTGGTTGCTTTTGATCTTTCTACAGGAGCTCAAGTAGGAAGCAGTACTAAAGGAAACGGAGTAATCTATTCCGAGTCAGTATCTAATGCTCGATAGGAACTCTGATATAATTAGGTATGATAGAAAAGAAAATGACCATCTCCTTAACTGGAGGAGATCTTAAGAAGCTTGAAGAGAAGTACAATTGTGATAGAAAGACTCTTAACCTTGCTATTGATTATGCACGTGCACAATTCGAAGAGCATATTGCATCCAATCTACATGATGATGTGCATGATGCTACTCTTGATGTAGCTTAAGGAACTCCGATATAATTAGGTATGAAAGAAAATAATCATTCAGAGGAAGTCATCAACTACAGCATCGACTATAAGGTCTCATTGGTTAAAGCGTATGCTGCAATTATTGAACAGAAGATTGCTAAAGTTGATAAAGACTTGCAAGATCTGAGACGTGATGTTGAATTCACTATCGAAGATGTTCAGTTCTCAAAGTAAGTAACTATCGTAAAATAAATAAAGAAGCAATGTACGATCTTATACTCATCACTGTAACGACTACTGCGTTAATATGCGCAATGCGATAGGGAACTCTGATATAATTAGATATGAGCCACAACGAAGAGATGCTAGCGCAAATTGCCTACGATGTTCTGAACATTAACACGCTTGAAACTAAGAATTCTGATAGTAAAGACTTTCATGAGCTGAGTGTTTGGGATGTTAAAGAGGCACTAGAGAAAGCCTTTGTTCTCGGAATTGAGCGTGGTTGGCAGACTAAGACACAGCAGCGATAGGGAACTCTGATATAATAATAGTATGAACCGATTCGAGAAAGTAGAATTCCTTAGAGAAACTTGCGCTCCGGGCATTATGCCTGCAGCAGAATCTGACTTCTTCAATGAGATGGTTAGATGGATGAGCGAAGATGAGTTTGAAGAGTTCTTTGATAACTTCTGTAGTAATCATGATCTCTGTAAGAGTTATGAAGAGCTTGCTAAAGTAGTTCCCTGGGAGGTATGTTATGCATGATACTCATAGGAATATAAGAGATAAGCTTCATAACGCTCTAATAGATTTTAAAGATATCAATCTAGAATCTGAAACTGCAAGAGATATTTTGATTGATAGGATTATTATCTTCGTTCGTAACGAACCTACAGAAATGAAATACTGGAGACTATCTACTGATAAGGATAAACCTGATAATTGGAACCATTACGTAAAGAAAATGGTAGCTAAAGGTATTCAACCAGATTAAGATTATGATTAATGAAATGAAACACATATTGGGTAGAGGAGACATTCTCATTGTCGAATTTACAAAGAAGAACGGAGAAAAGCGAAAGATGAAATGCACTACGAGTCTGGATAGGATTCCGGAGGGCGAGCATCCTCAAGAGGGTAGTACCTTTACTTACAATACTGAAGAAACTCTAAGGGTTTATGATATTGAGAAGGAAGGATGGCGTTCTTTTAGAGTAGACTCAGTAGACGCTATTGAATCTGAATTATTCGCTAGCTAACAATATGGACCCAGAATTGAAAAAGGAAGTTCTTGAGTTAGTTGACGAGAAGATTCGTGGTCTACTTAAGGAGAAGGATGATTACGATCGTCTAGAGAAGATTGAACGTCAAACTGAATTTGAAAAGCGCTGGAGATCTATGAACGAGAAGCGCGAAGAATTGGAACTCTGATATAATTAGGTATGAAGAAAAAAGCATCATTCGATCAATATCTTGCATCTCAACTTACTCGTATCGCGTTCGTTAAGATGGGTAAATTTACTTCAGTAGATGTAAAGGAACGTTTAAAGGATTCTATTCATCTGCGTAAGCTTTATAAGAAAGAGTATAAAGCTACTTGGGATTGGGATAGCTTTAACGATAGGTTGAACGGTCATATCTATCGAGTAGTTAAGCAGCTAGGAGGAGATAGGGAGAAAGTTAATAACCGTTGGGTCTATTCAGTATCTCCTGCGTTGTTCTCTGTTCATACTAGTAAATAATAATATGGATTACCCGAAAGAAGTTATTAACTACGCTATCGATAATAAAGTATCTCTTGAAGAAGCCTATAAGATTTACGTTCTCAAAGGAGGTTATGAAGAGGTGAATATGGATGATCACCTTTCTCCTAAAGAGAAAGAGGTTGCAGATGAATTCAACCTCCAAGATGAGATAAGATTCATTAGAGAACTGGAGAAGAAGATTAAAAAAGAGCAGAAGATTAGTAATGATAACAAAGTATCTAAAGCAGATTTGGAGTGGGTTGAATTCCAGCTTAAGCAAGCCGAAGAATTGTCGGACGAAGAGTTGTAAGTTCCCTGTAAGTTGTGACCTTAATAAGATGTGTCTTGATTACGAAATTGTAAAGGCGGAGAGTAGGAGAAATAACGCAAACCTATATTATGGCAGCAAGAAAGGATAAGCAAGGACGTAGAATGATTAGCGGACATTACGTTAGAGATGCGTTCTTCTTTATGCAAGACTTACAAGAGGCCTTACTTATGAATGATGTTAAAGACTTTACTCAGACTGATGCTCGTTATGCTCAACGACTTGTAGAAGAGCTTGATGAGATGAGACCTTTGATTCAAACGCTAGCTAATAACTTAGAAGCTAACTCACCGGCTGAAATTATTACTAACTGGAAAGACCTTTAAAAGATTATGAAACCAACAGGAATAGTAGAGAGAATGAAAGTAGCAGCTTCACTTGATGAAGCTCTGAAGTTAACAAAAGAAGCAGAAGGATACGAAGGTATCTCATCTAAAACCGAACGAAGGTTCTTACGCGTAAGGAAGCTTAAGATTAAAGAGTTCAAAAAGAATAGATTTTACTACTGTATCAGAGGAAACTCCGAGGGAACTCTGGTATAATAATAGTACGACAAGTGAGTATAAACACGGTTAAGCCTTTCAATAAGTCGTAAAATAATGAAGAGAGGTGGGTCCAGTCTAGAGCCCTCAGAGAATTCTAGCAAGGAGATGGCGAGATTAACTTACGAGTTGGCCAGTGCCTTTAACGCTTAATCCATGTGGCACGGTGGACATCTCCTACCAATTTACTATAATAAAATAATGAAGAAAGCATTATTAACTCTAATGGCATTAGTAGGCTTAACAACTGTAGCCAACGGAGAAACGAAATATACTTCAATAATGACCGGAGTATCAATTGATAAAGGTAGAGTTCATGTATGGGAGACATTAACAAAAGCTTTTGAAGCATCACAAATCCGTATAAAAAAAGGAGAAGCTCCCAAGCCTGTTAGATGGGCTACAATTGGAGACTATGTGATTGTAACGTTTGTATCTAAAAATGATAAGATTACAAGATCGCAAGTAGAGAAAGCAATTAAAGCACCTCCCAAATCCGGTGAGCTTTATCTAGTATGGACAGTAGAGAAAGTAGAGGAGAAGAAAAAGCAATTCCCTCCTAATCAATGGCCCGACGGCACATACCACCTTCTACAACTGTATCCACTCCGAGTAGTTAGAATATAAGACACTATCTGCATAAGCAGCCCGGCAAAAAATTTAGAAACAATGATCATCTTACTCATCGCATTAGTTATAATCTACTTACATCTAGAGTATCCAAATGGCATCTAAAGGAACTACCTTATAATAATAGTATGGCAAAGGGAGCTAAACAACAAGTAAGATCAAATACGATCAAGAGAGTAACAGAAGGGTCATATGCTGATCTGTATCATAAAGAAGCAGAAGATGAACGTAGGCGCAGAGACCGTATGAGGCAGATGACTAGAGGTAACTCTATTGGATATAACTGTAAGATCAATTGGTAATTTTATGAACAACAAAACACTAGCAGTAATTAACTTACTCTGTATCGTCTTTCCGATGGTACTAGGAGTAGTAGAAGCGGTAACAAACAAACCTATTAACCCACTTATCATTAGTTCGGCAGGCTTGTTTATGATTATCTTTGGAATCTGGACGTCTGTACGTCTGATTAAACAACCGGATGGATTGGTATAAGGGAACTTTAATATAATCAGAGTATGTTAAGTAAAAAAACTCAATTGTTCTTTATCGCATCATTAGTATCCGTACTGGCCTCTATCTATCTGTACACTACAAATACTGATAAGTCATTAGGTATCTTTGTAGGTCTATGGGCTCCAACGCTTATGGGACTATCTAATAGGTACGGCATTAAAAGAGTAGAGAATCTCTCTAAATAATTCCAAATAACAACAAAATACATAAAAGGACCTGAGCAAGTACCTTATAAACTAAACTGCTCGTAATCTTTCTAAATCCTTCATTATAAAAGGTTGAAATAGTTTTACCCTCGAAATAATACGCCCGTACGTATATTGAAATACAAGAATACAAGATAAATAGAATTATGCAGGTAAAATATAAAGAGCACAAAGAGAATCCTAAGGCAGAAGGTACATTCACAATAGGAGACACAATCACTATTACACTAGACTGTACTACCGCTGCTGGTCTCTATGTTACTACACTACCTGACGGTACTGTACTTAGACTGAATCACGGTATTATCGATACTACAGGTTGATCGAATCGACATGTCCACTCCACATGTCTAAATAACGGGTACGAATCAACCTATTAGACCTCTCACTCTACGGTGGACCCAGCTAGTTATCTTTTAGAAGAAAAGGAACTAGCGTATAATATAATAAGATGAAACGAGACGATCGAGAGTTTTTTGAGGGGGTGGTGTTCGGATGTTTAGTATTACTCGCCATTTTCTTATTTGTAGTATATGTAATGGAGAAGTGGTAAAAGGAACTTTCCCCCACTGGTTGTTTTCCGAAATTTTGGGGGGCCCCGTCGCACATTTCCCTTTTGTTTTTAAAAAGGAAGTCTGTTATAATTAGTTATGAAGGAAGTTAAAGTTGTAAGTTGTAAGGAAGTTGGATTCAATTATGATGTCTGTAATGAGTTGTATGAGGATGGATGTGACAAATCGATTGAAGGAAGGTATTTGGATGTTGAGTTTTTAAATATTATGTTTGAAGATAGATTGGAGTGGGATGAGAGTGTAGAGAAGAAGGAAGTAATTAGTAAGATGGTTAGTAATATTAGTAAGTTACAAAATGATGTGTTGGTAGAGTTTTAATAAGTAGGAAGGAGCTCCTGTAAAAGGGAGCTGCCGCATAGGCTCGTAAAAAGGAAATCTGTTATAATTAGGTATGCAAGAGAGAGAATGTTGGCAGTTGTTAGAAGAGGCACTTGAGGTAGCTCCTTCTCAAGAAGTAAAAGATGCTATTGCAAATGTAATTGAC
>FUIF01011981.1_pt1 | contig 10276 bp, 13 predicted proteins | sample 1003461 | NCBI WGS metagenome assembly FUIF01 (sample SAMEA80401918, study PRJEB19352) | marine metagenome
AGTTAATAAATAATAATTAAAAATAAAAAAGTAGATAGACGTTCTAGTAAAGCAAATGACATTGTAAGATATACTTACAACACAGCATATGTAACACCCGGAGATGACACAGGATTTAGACCACAAGGTTTACCAGGCCCTGCAATGCAAGCTGGTTTAAGATCAGATAGAGATATGTCTAAAGGTTCTCAAAAAGTTCCAAAAGTATTATTACCTGTAAGACAACTTGTACAAGAAATGGGATTAGATGCTGTTGCTGATATGTATGGTGTAGAATCTATTTTAGTAAAAGAAGTATATGATTCAGCATTTCCATTTATTATAAAAAGATTTAGCAAAGAAATGATGTTAGTGTATATGGGCCTAGACCCTAATTTAAATCTTGGTTTAGATAAACTAACTAATAACACAATAACACAATCACAAATACTTAAAGCTGGATTAGGTAATGGTGTGCATGAAGTTACAACAATGTCACATTTAAAACCAATGATGCAAAATTCAGATAACGCACCAAAATTTCAATTGTCTGATGAAGATGTAGATAATTTACTTAATGACATTAATAGAGAAATAGAATTAAGAGTAAATAATGATTATGATAAAGCAGCTAAAGGCGCAGAAAAAATAGGTGAAAAAGTATATGAAACTGTTGATGGATGGATGGATGATAATGTTGATGAAGAAAAGTTACAAGAGCTAGAAGATTTAGAAGGAAAAACAAGATTAACTTTACGAGATGCAGCAAGAATATTTGATAGTTTTGATTTACAAAATTTACCTGAAATAGCAAGAGTTAACTTTTCTACATTGTTTGCAGAAGCAGCAGCAATGAATACACCTATAGATAATTTATTAGATTTAGCACAAGAAGCATTAGAGAATGGTCGTATACTTACAGATATAGAACATGCACAATTTGTTGTTGCTGTTACTAAATTAAAAAATGAATTAGAAGATATTAGAAATTCAGATGAAGCTGGGTTTGTTCCTAATTTATCAACAGACTTACAAAAAGAATACGAATTAAAATTACAACAAATGGATAAATTAGTAAGAGGAGATTCTGTATCAGGTAGTGCTACAGGTAGAGCATTAAGTGCAAGAAGAATAGCATTAAATAATGATTACAGTTTTTATGGAGTAATAAGAAGAGCTTCTAATGCTAAAGGTAGTGAAGGGCTTACTAAAGCAGAAATTGATAAAATATCTAAATTACAATCTAAATACGAACAAGCTCAAAATAAAATTAACACACTAGAAAGAAAGTTAAATCAACAAGCAGAATTAAATGATATAGATGGATCACAAACATTTTTTGATCAAGTTTTAGCAAGAAAAGAAAAATACTCTCAAGGTAAAATAAATAAATTAGTTAAAGAAATTAAAAAAACTCTTAAAAACAAAGGTTATGATGTTGGTAAATTTCAGTTATCTTGGGGTATAAATTCAGAACAAGCTATAGATATAAGAAAATTTGCTAGAATGTTAATTTTAGAAAACAATGTTAAAACATTAACTGAAGTAGTTGAAATGGTTAAATCTAGTCTATTGTCACCTGCATGGAATACGGGTGTTAATGAATCTGATATATATGGTGCAATATCTGGTAGAATACAAAGAGTACCTAAAACAGAAACAGAAGCTACTAAAAGATTAAAAAACTTAACTCTTCAGGCTAACTTACAAGTTCAAATTAATAATGCTTTACAAGGCATATTTGACCCTAAGAGAACAACTAAACCACCATTAAAAGAAACTACTGATTTAAGAAATAAACTTAATGAGCTTAAAAGAATAGCTAATGAAGATGCTTTTGAAGAAACACAAACTCAAAATATATTAGAAAAAGTACGTCAAATAGAATTAATGTTAGATGGTTTATATAGACCAATAAGAAAACCAACTAAAATTAAATCTACTAAAATACAAGAAGCTTTAGATAAATTGTATACAAAAGAATCAGAGTTAAGAGCGCAAGATAGATTGTTGCTTTTACAAACTATATTAGAATATGGTGAACCACCTGTTTATAGAAGGCAAAAAAGAAATCCACAATCAGCTACATTAGAATTATATAGAACAGAAATTAAAAAATTAGAAGATCAATTAAAAGAACGTAAAAAAAGTAAGCTTCAGATAAAGAAACTAAAAAAAGAATTAAAGAAGAACAAAAACAAAAATTAGAAGAATTAAGTAGACAAATACTTGGTTGGTATAGAGATAATGTAGGGCCTGTTTCTAAACCTGAACTTAATAATACACAACAAGGTATTAAAGAAGCTAGAAGATTACAAAAACAACAAGATAGAATAGGTGAATTAATTGAAATATTAGCTACAGGTAAATTACCACCTAAAGAAGAAAGAACAGAAATAGCTGATCCTATGGGTTTTCTAGAAACTATTAATACATTAAAAGAAGAATTAAGAAACCAAGAATGGTATAGACAAATACAACAAACTAAATACGAACAAAATCGTATTAATCAGGTTCAGAAAAAAATAGAGGAACAACAAAAAATTATAGATGAAGGTAATTACGCTGATTTCTTACAACCAAAAGAAAAGAAAGAAATAACAAATCCTGAATTAAGATCGTTATTATTACAACAACAAACAAATACTAGAATTATTCGTAAAGCTATTAATGAATTAAAAACAAAAAGTACATTACAGAAACTTGGTGATGTAGGTGGTTTACCTCGTGCATTTATGGCTACTGCTGATATGTCTGCTACATTTAGACAAGCATTTTTATTAGGTGTTGCATATCCAGGTAAGTTTCCTAAAGCATTTACAATAGCAGCAAAGGCAGCATTTAATCCTAATTTTGCTGAAGAAGTAATGTTTAACTTACAAGGCGGTTTTGATGAAAATGGTAATAGATTAAGAAATAAAAACGGACAGTTAATTGGTGGTGACATACAATCACAAAGAAGAACAGAAGCTGGATTATTCTTTTCTAATCTTGATACAGGTATGATTGATTCTGAAGAAGCATTTAGTTCTAATATGTTACAAAAACTTTATCAAATACCTGGTATAGGAAATCCTTTATCAGCAGTTATGGGTGCTTCAGAAAGAAATATGGTTGTTATGCTTAATGTATTACGTGCTACAGCATTTGATGATTTTTGTAATAAAAACCCTGATTCTACTTTTAATGAAAGAAAGTCTATGGCCCATTACATAAATACTGCTAGTGGTCGTGGCGATCTATCTCAACTAGGAGTAGAAGGTGCTGCAGAGGGTTTATCATACATATTCTTTTCACCTAGATTTGCTTTATCTAGATTAGCAGTAGGACCTGAAGCTATTTCAAAAATAGTAAAAGGAACAATTAAAAAAGAAGAACAAGCAGTAGCAAAAGAAATCGCAAGACATTGGGGATCATTAATAGGAACTACATTTATAATTTATGGTTTAGCAGTATTAGCCGGGGGTAAAGTAGGAGATGAACCTGACGAACCTGATTTTGGTAAATTAATTTTAGGTAATATGAGAATGGATTTATTTGCAGGTCTTGGTCAACCATTAAGATTGTTATCTAAATATGTAGATAGTTCAGCAAAAAGAATAAAAGGTGAGGAAGTTAAATTAGATTTAACAAAAGAAACTATGAATACTTTATTAAAATATAAGGTAACACCTTGGATATCAGGAGTAATTGAAGCAATTCAAGGAAAAGATTTTGTTTCTAGACAAGATAAAAGTCTTGTAAAGGTAACACTTCAAAGAACAGCACCAATTACATTTTCAAATTTATATGAAAATCTTTATGAAAGAGATATAGATAATTTCCAAACATTTGCTGAGTTTGCAGCAGAGTTCTTTGGGTTAACAGTTTACACACAACAAAATAGAAAAAGGACATTAGGCGACTACTAGCTTATCTTGAGTAATATCTTGACAGTTTAGTTCTTGACAAAGTAGGTTTTAACAATTAAAGGGAGATAATTATGGCTATAGAAGCTCAACAATTTGCAGGTAAAGGTACAACTATCCAGGTTGCTGGTATGAGCGGTGGATTAACAAGTACTAGCGAAATAGCAGTTAGTGGTATAATAGAAGTAGCAGATGTTACAGGATCAGGAGCATGGATTAAATTTGGAGGAGATAGTATTTCTCCAGCAGCTGATGCAGATAATAACTATTTTATTCCACCATATGGTGTAACACGACCATTTGTTGTTTCATCTAGTTATACTAAAGTTAAAGGCACTGCTAAAATTAATGTTCGTAAATTAGATATTGCGTAGGTAATAAAATGTTAACAATGAGCTTATTACAATCTGATGCAGAACAGTTTAAGTTAAATCAAGCTGTTTCACTTGATGGTGGAAATGATTATATTGATACTAATATTTCATTAACTGATGAAGATTGGACTGCTACAGGTACATTTGTTTTTGATGTGGTTAATGCATATCAAGTAATGTTTGGTCAAAATGGCAATTCAGGTTTCTTTTTAAGAATATCTAATAGTGGTAAAGTTCAATTATATGCAGGTGGAGGTTATGTTAACGATGGTGCTAGTTTATCTGCTTTAAGTGCAGGCACATCTTATGATTTTAAAATGATATATACAAGCTCGACAGATAATTATGCTGTAAGTTTTTAAACAAACAGGAACGCTAAGCTATACTGCTTTATTTAATGGTGCGAGATCAACTACTTTTGGTAGTGCAAATTTACTTATTGGTCAAAAAGCATCAGCTAATTATTTAAATGGTCAATGTAGAGCATTTGAAATAAATGGTTCTTCTCCTGTTAAGTATAATTTTAATGCTTTTAGAACTACAACAAGCATTCATAATATAGCAGCAACTCAAGTAGGAACAGCAACAAACGTAGCTCTAACAGATTTTTGGAGTCCGTTATATGTTTAGTAATTTTTTACATAACAACAGATATTATGCTTTTTTAGAAGTACCAGTAAGTTTACTTGATGAAGAAATAGATGGTAGTTCTTTATTAGATACAATCTTTATACCTACATATTCATTAAATAATTCTACAGTTATTATAAGACTAACTAAAAGAGATGGTGATTATTATATTAATACACCACAGTTAGAAGATAGTTTAAATGATTGGAATACTTGGCTTACAGATAAAGGATATTCAGTTAGTGATTGGTTAACAATAACTGAAAGAAATACATTATTACAAAATAAAAAATACAACAATGAGTAAAAAAGAGGTTTAAATTATGGCAGCAATAAATCAATTAATTAACAATCAATCAAATTTAATTTGGCGAGAAACTATTAATGATCATTCAACAATACTACAAAGCAAGGTAGTTAGATGGGATGGAACATCTTATTTTGCAGAATCTAGTATTAGCAGTGCTATAACAAATGCAAGTAGTGGAGATACTATTTACTTAAAATCAGGAATATTTACTGAAAATATAGTTCTTGATAAACCTGGAATTACTATTATAGGTGAAGGTTCAGGAACATGGAATGGAAGTTGTGTTGGTGGAACTCAAATAAAAGGAACAGTTGATGGAAATGTTGCTTTTAGTTGGAGAGATAACGCAATTAATTGCACATTAAAAGATGTTGCTCTTGTAGCACCACCTAATCTAACAGAACTATCTTTTTTTGGAAGCAGTGGAACTCCTGTATTTAATTGTAAAGTTGAAAATGTTTCTTGGTATGGTAATGGTGCAAATGTTCACAATGTTGAGTTTAGAGGAAAAAATTGGTATGTAGAAAATGTAAAAAGTTATAATGCAGGTTCACATAACTTTGCAATAAAAGCTGCTGATTCAATCTTTAGAGATATTTTTATTGATAATAATGCAGACCCTGATGCAACAGCAATAGTTGTTAAATCTCATATAGGTGAATCAGATGGTTCATTTAATTATGGTAGTCCAAAAAATGTTATTATAGATGGATGGAAAGTTATTTTTTCAGGAAGCACAAATGCTAAAGCAGGTATATTTATTGAAAACTTTAATGGAACAAATGAAGTAACAGATAACATTATGATTAAAAATGGATATGTAGAAAATTTAGCTTCTGGAAATAATTATGGAGTTAGAATGAACGGACAAAAATTTCTCTGGAAATATTATAAAAAATATATCTATTGATAACTGCGTGTTTAAAGGTTGTATAGTAGGAGTATTTTTTCAAACGGGTTTACATGGTGATGCTGGTAAAGGTATAGATGGAGCTGTAATTAGAAATTGTACTTTTTTAGACCCTACAGGAGCAGCAGCTGTAAACAGATCAGGAGTTAATAATAATGATAGCAGTGGATCAGCTAGTAATATAACAGTAAGTAATATTTATGGAATAGGATATCTTGCAGATAAATTAGTTGTTGCCGCAGCTACTGTTACTAGTTCGGGTGATGGATACACAGGTGAAGGTAGTGTTACTGTAGCTACTAATGCTGTTGTTGTACAAAATATAACATCTTTAAATAGAGCAACATAAGGAGAAAGTAATGCCAAATATAGCAATAATAAATGATGGAGCAACTAATAAAACTTGGAGAACAGCTTTAAATGAAACTACTGGTGTTACGTACAAGGTAATTATTAAATCACCAAATGGAACTGTATCAGGTTATGCTGATTTTTCTACTGCTTATGCTGCAGCTATTACTGGAGATTCATTATATTTAAATTCAGGCACACATGATTGTGGAGATGTTACTTTTAGTTTAAGTAAATCTGTAAATATAATAGGTTCTGGAATTACAAATTGTATTATTAGTGCAAATGGATTTACTACTACTAATGGTTTTGTTGATTGTGTTATTTCTAATGTAAAGTTTACTCATCCTTCAACTATTGGTACTAGTTTATTTGTTTTTGGTAATTCTAATTCTGATACTTTAAATGTTGAATTTAACAATGTGCATTTTATTAGTTCTTCTACATCAGCTACTCATGCGTTAGACATTACAGGCGTTAAAATAACATTTACTAATATCTTAGTAGAGAGCAATAAAGCTAATGTGTTTAGATTAAGAGGATCATCTAATATTAGAATTAAAGGCTTAGAACTTATATATATTAATTCTACTGCATCATTTACAGGAAAATATGGTTTATATTTATATGCAAGTACATCAACAGGAAATATTTCTGATGTACTTATTAATGATGTAAAAATAGAACAACCTTGGAAAGCAGGTATATATTTAGAAGTTATAAATACTGATAGTACAATAACTAATATGCATATTAACAATGTGGTATTTAATTTAAATACTGCAAATACTACAACTAATGATCAAAATGGTATTGTACTTTTTGGTGCAAGTAGTACAACAGGAAATACTGTTACTAATTCTTCTATATCAAATGTTAAAGGAATTATGTATTATGATGGTAGATGTGTGTTTTGGGCTTTTTGTCAAGTTCCATCAGATTTAAAGATTTTAAATTGTGAAATAAATGGACAAAGACCAATTAACTCTACTACTTTATCAGGCACAGGTTCTAAAAACACTATTCAATTAAAAAGCCATACTTCTCAAAATCATGTTTCTAATATAAATGCTAGTAATTTTTCTAATTTTGCAGGTATTAAAAATACTTTTAATTCTCATAGATCAGACATTATATGTTCAGGTATACGACATCAAGATATTAGAGTAATGGTTATAACAGCAGGTCAAATATTAGTTTCTATTTCTGGTGCTTCAAGACCTGCTACAAGTAAATTAGATAATATTGTTGTTGGTGATCCTGTAGCTCTTGAAAGACAAATGACATTAGACACAAGCGGAGATGGTGATTTTCAAATTGATACTTTAGATCAATGTTTTAAAGTAGCAGAAAGATACTTTGTAGCAAGTACTGATCAAGGTGTAACAGGTTCTGTAGTTGGTGATTTATTTTTAAAACTTACAAGTCCTTATAGTACTTATGCACCTAATACAGGAGGATCACCTGCACCAGTTGGAAGTGTTACAACAGGAACTTCTCCAACTATTGAAAATACTACTGGTGATTTATTATTTGGTAAAGTTCATTGTGAAATTCAAAACAGACTAAGTGATCATAGTAGATTTGATGTTGGAGGAACATTACTTACTACAGGTGCTGGTCGAATAGAAAGGCAAATACCTGGCACACATTATAACGTATATGGAGGTTACAGTACAAATACTGCTGGAGGTGCAAGTAATAATGATACAATTGTAAATCAATTACCTTTTGCGGGAGCATTATCTGGTAACGCAGAAGCTGTTCAAAGTTTATTATTACTTCCTGAGTTAACAGCAATATCAGTTTTAGGTTTAGCATTTGTTTATAATGGAGTTATTTATGCAGGAACATTTGCAAAAAGAATATCTACTGGTTATGCACAAAATACCGAAATGGTTTGTGATGGAAGCTCAATGGAAATAACCAAACATAATAATATAGATGGAAATGCTTTAGAATTTAAACAATTAACTGTGTTACCATAATATGTCTAAGAAATCAAAAGGTGAAAAAGTTATTTTTGAAGGCATCCTCTACAAAGATGGAGATAAAGTATCCTTTAAAAAAGATGACATCTACAAATCTAAAGGTGGTAAGGAAGTAGCAGAGTCTACAGTAACAGAAACAGTAGCAACAGAAACAGTTAGTCAAGCAACACAGACAGGAATACAAGCAGTTGTATCACAAGTACAAACTCAAGCTGCTAACTTGGGATTGGGTGGATGTGTAGCGGTTACATCAGGTATGGGTTTTCAGTTAGAACATACAATAGATCACTCATCACAAGCAGTAGAAAAAGCTACACCTATGATAGTAGAGTTTATTGAAACAGGAACGATACAAGAAACAATACCTGAGGGCCATAGTAAGCATGGACAAGAAGTACCTAAGGTAAATAGTTTCTTAGGATTAAAAGTTGGTGAGGCTAGAAAAGAAGCATTAGAAGAAAAGAATAAATCAGATGAAGTAAAAGCTTTAGAGAAAGCATTTAGAGAATCATCTAAACCACCACAACCAGGTGATAAGGAAAGACAAGGGAGTGAAACGTAATGCATTTTGATATTATATGGGAACACATATCAGAACATGCTACAGGTATATGCATAGGTCTAATAGGATTTATGGCTACTATATCTATCTTCTTGCCTAAGAACAGTAAATTGTATAAGTTAATTAACTGGATGAAAAAGAAATGAACATATTAGTTAAAGTATTAATTAGCACAGGTATTGTTTATTGGATGATACTTATAGTGAATGGAGTAGCATGACTAAAACACAAACAAATTTAATTGGAATAGGTATATTAATATTAATTATATTAGCTTCTTGTACTGCACAAGCTGACTTAATTAAGAAAAGACCTGTTACCTATACTGAGTGGTATACTAATGTAATTGTCGATCTAAATATTGATCCTGAATATGAAGTCTATTGGGAAGGATATGAAACTTGGATACAAGCACATGAAGAATTTTGTACGTTTGAAGATTACTTATTTAATGAAGGATATTGTGAGCAAGTTATACCTGAGCCATTAGCACTAAGTCTTATTGGTATAGGTGGATTAAGTTTATTTATGTTAAAGAGAAAGTTAAGATAATGCCAAAACAAGATGGAGAGTTAAGCGTTAAAGAAAAAGAATGGTTAGAAACTGCTAACAAATATATTAGTAGTAAACATCTACCTGTTCTTGGTAAGACTTTAAAGATTATAGATGACACTTCATTGCTTGTAGGCAGAGCAATATTTATAGGAATATTATTAGCGGCAGTTGCTGCATTAGGTTGGAGGTTTTGGAAGTAATGCCTAGAAAAAAGAAACAGTTATAAGTAGATCAACAGGTAAAGGTGGTAATTATAGATCAACTAAATCTGGTGCTGGTATGACTGCTAAAGGTGTAGCTGCATATCGTAGAGCTAATCCTGGAAGTAAATTAAAAACAGCAGTAACAGGTAAGGTAAAGCCCGGTAGTAAAGCTGCTAAAAGACGTAAATCATTTTGTGCAAGAATGAAAGGTAATCCCGGACCAATGAAAGATAGTAAGGGAAGACCAACAAGAAAAGCAATGTCACTAAGAAGATGGAGGTGTGGATAATGCATAAGGGCAGTAAACATGGTTTGTATTATAATATAAATCAAAAGCGTAAACGTATTAAAGCAGGTAGCGGAGAGAAGATGCGTAAGCCAGGTTCTAAAGGCGCACCTACTTTAATGAATTTTAAAAAATCAGCTAAAACAGCAAAGAAGAGGTAAATTATGCCAATGGGAAAATACAGTAGTAAACAGAAGAAATTAGCGGGAGTTGCAAA
>FUIF01026424.1_pt1 | contig 10271 bp, 9 predicted proteins | sample 1003461 | NCBI WGS metagenome assembly FUIF01 (sample SAMEA80401918, study PRJEB19352) | marine metagenome
AGTTGTGATCCAACTTGAGTTACCTCTCCAGCAATAGGAGTGCCTGAAATATTTGAACTAGATGTATTACAAGTCATTCAATGACTCCTGTGTTAAACTCTGAATTTAGTACATAATGGAAACTCACCACATCCCCAAACACCCACCCGAACAGTGAATTGAATTTGAATCCTAGTGTAGAGGAAGAGGTTCCACTAACTGAAGCAGTGGCATCCCATGATCGAGCGGCACCATTAAAACCACTAGTTCCTGAAGTTCTATTAAGTTCTCCACCCGCACTAATATTGAACGCCATATTTGGAGTTCCTGCTGGAGCGTAAATCTTAACTGTGGGGATTTTCCTCAACTCAGTAGAAACTCGGACTCTTGTTGTAGATGAACCACTAAGCATTGTAATAGTTGGTGTTTCATCACTTGGATTACCATTACTTACTAATGTGTTTTTACCAACATAGTCAGAAAGTGTATATGAGGTCTGGAAGAATCTTTTACACCTTCGTAATTCATTATCAACATCCACAATTGTTGGATCACTTACTTTGAAACCAGACTCCATTTGAACCTTAGCAAGAGAAACCTCTCCAGCATAAAGAACATCAGCCGCGCCTGTATTACCAGTTATACCTCGGAACCTATATGGAAGGATGCTTAGTTTAGCCCAACTTTCATCTCTGTTTATTAGACCTGATTCTGTAGGTCCAACCAAGGGAGCAATATCGATAGAATATCTTGTGAACTTATATTCACCATCTAAGTAAATCAGTGGAAGGAATGTATTGCTCGCAGTTCCTCCTGTTGTTCCTTCCCAGTATTGAGTGTATTCAACGGCAAGGAATCCTGTGACTCCAGTTGCACCTCTAGCATAGAAAGAAACATTAGCAGGTTGACCCGCTAGGGTATTCGCATCTTCTATCACAGTATTCCAAGCGATGAAATCACCACCATTAATTGCAGTTTCACCTGCTCCTGCCTCGAAGTCTGCCTTTAATCTGGTGTAATACTTAGGATTACCACCCACCTCAGTTTGTCCCTCATTGAACTCATGACGTTGTATTTCGGCATTGTCTTTCGTAACTGGAGAAGTTAGTCGTTTGTTTCTATACCATCTATCAGCAAAGTAGGTGTCTGCGGTTCCGGTATGTGTGGAATCAACACCAACACCTCTTTGCCAAATATCAAACCCACCGTTTACTAGTATACTTCCTATTCCTATTGGTATATCAGAAGAACGATATCCACCACCTCCAAGTTGAGATCCACTAAGACCACCTGCTACAACCGCCGCGGTATATGCATTAGGATCTCTTTCGACGTTGTTTAGATTAGATGAGGATGGGGTATTGTAACCCTGACCTGGCCTAGTGTTGAAGAAGAATATCTGAGACGATGATCCTAGTCGAAGTGCAAGAGGAACATTTGGGGTTTGTCCATCCCTTGCTGTAAGTGTGCCTGAACCATAACTAGCAAAATACAAGGTCTCGGTTGAATCTGAATCATAATTTCCAACATGTGTTTCTGGATCAAAGGCATCTGTTGATTCTGTGAGACCATACAATAGAAGTTCACTGTCATTTACCATAAGACCAATTGTTCTTGCTGCGTTTACTACACCACCTTGGCTCGTATTTATTTTAATATACTCACCAGTGTCATTCATACCGATCAAATCACCAACAGCAAATCCACCACCAATGCCCATTCTGATAGATCGACCAGCAGTAGCACCACCACCACCACCTCCGCCTCCGCCGGCATATGAAGTTACTTCCTGACCTCTATAGTTTACAAACAAACCTCTGTCTGTTCCTAATCCAACAAGAACAGGTTTTGAAACATGTCCAGGCGTATTTGGTTCTGTTGTTGTAATAAACCCTTTAGTTGAAGCAGATAAGAAGTAAGGACAACCAACAGAGAGGACTCCACCAGAAACTGTTGAGAAGTCTCCTTCAACTTCACCGTTGAATGTAATCTCAAAGTCAGAATCTCCGTTGAGTCTAGAAACCATACCAACCGCTTCCGCTAACGTAGATCCTCCTCTACCGAATGCTAAAGTAAATCCAGTTGCATCAGCACTAGATGCCCTGACCACATTACCAAACTGAAAATCGTGTGAGATGCCTGAGATTCTTCTCTTATTTACACCTCTGAGGATATCAACTCGACCATCGTAGGATCTGATTCTGGCGATCTCACCAGAAAGAGTTGATCCTACAGGGATTGTATCTAGAGTATGACCATTACCGATTGTCAGATCTGTTACGTTCTGCTTAAACGCAAGAGTCTTTCCGTTTGCTTCTCCGAAAAGAATCTGCTGCATTGAGGCATTAGCGAATGTTCCTCCGCCAATCAACTTCAAATCTTGGTTAGTAAACCAAGCACCACCGAGATTTAGGAAGAATGGCGCAGTTGTTCCTGTGTTGAAGTCTGGTCCAGTATACGACCCCACAACAATACCACCAGTGGCATAACCTCCGACTGGAGTATCATCACCATTTACATTTACGAGTCCGTTTGGAAAAGAGACTTCACCAGCCGTAGAAAAACTAACATTACCAGTGACAACAAGATCACCACCGATGGTAATACCTTTACCAATCGTGTCAGAGACAACCATTTCATATGTACCACCACTTCCTCCGCCGGCGAAACCACCAGTCACAGAAAGACCAGTACCCGCAGCAATATCATAAACTTTCATCAAGTTTAACTTAGCGATAATCTGATCGTTCGTAAGAGTACGCCAATCATTGATTGTATCACCAAGAGATACGGTTGAAATTTGTGAATCATTTTTTGTTATATCGGCCATTTATTCTTTCCTATGTTGAGGGCACTGTTGTTGTATCATCGAAAGCATAAACAAAGTTATTCTCGCCTAACTTTCTAATAATAGGAACAAAGCCTCGATACAATTTACTCCCATCAGTGTTATCACGCGGACTCTCTAGTTCTGGATTTCTATTAGTAGAGACAAAAGCAGGGTTTGGATTGCCTATGTCACCTTGGTTTACAATTTCATATACAAGTCTTCCTGCTCCTATTGCACCCACTAGTGCTGGATCTGTGAAGTCATAAGCATTTCCAAACTGATCAACTTCTGTTCCCCTTCCATTAACAACTCTGATATCAACCTGAAATCCTAAATATTCATTATCACTCATAGATGGGATAGTTAGTGTCAATTTGTCTTGGGTATCGTCTAAGTATGGAGGAAAGGTTAACCAAAAACCAGTTGGAATCCAAGATGATGGGGTGGCAGGGGTATCAAAATTACAAAAGAATTCTGCATTCTTATAAACTTGTAATTGTGCATTTGGTTCATTTCCCGTTGTCGTAACTGGACTGGTGTTGACAGCGGTTAAACTTTCTGTTTCCAAATCAACTCTTGGTTGTCCATGCCTAAACAAACATCTATTTGTAGTAGATGTTTGATATGCTAAAATAGTCTGTAGTTCTAGGAGTTCTCTTGACTGAAGAGCCTGGCCTGGAATAAACCCAATGGAAATTGGGTTCTTGGTTGGATCCCAATTGTCACCATAACCAGCGCCTTCTCCAAAAAAGGATGTGTTCCATGAATTATTTTTTAAACTCATTCCATTCTCCTATCACAGTGGGACGATAAATCTTGCACTATATTGTTGCTCTTTTTGAATGTTAAAGGTATTCTGTATTATGTATAAGAGATCACCCGAGCCTACTTGAACTTCTGACTCGAATACTTGTTCGACTGCAAAGGTTGCGTTCGTTGAAGCGGTAATAGTTTCGCCGGCTACTGGTAAAGTTTTCTGTCCTGCAATAAACAGATTAGATCTGGTACTAGAACCAGGCCCACTAAATTCATATGGTCTTAAATCAATCACAGATGCATCTGTGTTTGATGTACCAAAACTAACTTTACTATTAGTGCCTAGTCTTGGATCGCTGATTGCTTTAGCAGTTGTCAATGTAAATCCGGGACCGCTTTCGTCTTTGATTTGAACTTTTACTGCCTGTCTAATGTTTAATTTGGTATCAGTTCCGTTACCTAACTCATCACCAACGACATTACCTTTAAAATTTCCTGTAGCATAAACAGGATTGGCAATTAAACCAAACGATCCCATTGCGAGACCATCGGGGAATGATCCTATTGTATCGTCAGACTGACTCATGCTACCAACAAACATCAGAGTCCTTGCTTGTAGTGTGATAGTTGAATCACTACCAATATCCTTATCCGATCCACCAAAAGATGATTGTGGTGTGATTAAAGACTCTAGTTGAGTTTTACTTGTTATATCTGAGTTACTGTTTGGAGCAATGTTAAGTTTGACAGCACCACCAATATAACCTGTACCCCCATCAGGAATACTATACCCAGTTAACTTATAACCCTTCACTGGATCATAGGCAGTTCCAATGTTTATCTTTCCACCACTGCCCTGTCCAATTAAGGTTGCCGTAGGAGGTGAATCGAAGTAAATATTACTGTTGTCAATATTAATATCGACATCATTAATTTGTCCTTTAGTTGTGTCAGCAGCAAGTTGTACTTGGTACTGTCTATATTTGGCACTATTTAGTCCCGTAGTTGGAGCAACTTTTATGGGAGTGGGAGTAGGCATCCAACTCGTAGTTAAGAATTTAAAAAGTTCATCAGATATTGAATATAAATATTGCCAAGTATATCCATCTGCTGTCTGAAAAGGTCTTGTTCCTATACCAGTTGGTTCTGTTGTTGATGCTACTCGATCTCTATCTAAACCAGTAGGACTGTTTTTGATACAAACATATACGTTATAGTTCTCTGTCATTACATAAGGTTGTTTGTTGTATATTATAGCACCATTAAACTCTACTTGATAATCGAAATTATTTTTATATGGATTAAATGCATCGTAAATTCTCCCTGATTCCCAGTTGATACGAGGAACACAAAGAGCCACATCTGTAGGAGTAACTCTCTCTAGAACAGTGATGTTCTCATATATTATTTCATCACCGACTGATGATTCAGCAGAAGCCCCAGACGTTCCTTCGATTCCCGCATGTGCAGCAAAGAAAAACACTTGATTTTGTTGTAACAAGTTATCCACAGCAGTTTTCGCAACTAAGTTACGAAATTTAATAGAACTAGTATTTAGAAGAGTTCTGTTTGATGTATTTATGTTGCTAGGTAATGCCATTTATATTCCTCTTATGCTAACGTACATGTACTAACGTCCTCGACTGGATCATTGGGTGAGTCATTATATCCCTTCGCAGCGTCTGGTATAAGATTAACTAAATCTCCCAATCTCATGTCACCAAACTGCGATCCTAATGAAATTCCATCAGACCAAGAAGCGGGGTGATGATATACAGTCCAAAACGTATAGCCTCTGTCTTCTGCTGTGTTATATGTATCTGCCGTGTAAGTGTAACCAGCCGCTTCTGCTGCCGCTCCAAATGTGTAACCAATTGGAAATCCATTTGGATTGTGTGGGGTTGTGAGACAGTTTACTGAACCATTAAGTGGGTTGGTTGTGTATGGATTAAAACCACATGGGAAAAGGTCAACTACATTACATAGATTAGGAAAAGGTTCTCTTCCGTTTAGAGTGCTATCGAATCTATACGCCAAATAGTGTCCAATAAGCGGTCTTTCTGAATATCCAGTGTCTATCGGTCCTGGCGGAGCAGGTTGATACGAATCGGGTCCAACATTGTTGAATAGTTTAAATCCTGCTGGGTGTGTTATGTCTTTGACTGGTTTTGTGGTGAATTCGTAGTCTTCACTTTTTCTTGTAGTTCTTTCTTCTGAGGTACTTATCGACGTAATTGAGTATGAGAACTGTTGAAAGTATTGATCCTGAAGTCTAACACCACCACTTAGTGTTTTTCGACTGTCTGCCCAATAGCCATCATATACATTACCTAACGTGTCAGTGTCTTCTACTAGGTTTGGAACCCAGACAGAATCTGATAAAATACAGAGTTGGACTTTAGGATAATCAAAATCAATCGATCCTGCATTAATACCAAACAGAGATGAGAGTAAAAATCTAGTTGACTCTTCGGTGCCTTTAGTTAAGTAAAACTGGCGAATGAAAGATAAAAATCTACGGATATCCACTAAAGAATTTTCAGGATCATTCCAATTATAAATTATATCGCCAGTATCATCAGAAATAGAAGTTTCTGGAAAAAAGGTGAGCAAATAATTCTTTGTGATGTATAATAGATATTTGGTACATCTTTATATCAATCAAATAAGGAATCTGATCGATATTATTGCTGATACCCAACCATTCAAAATAAGCCTCAATGAACTTTACATATAACTCATGGTTTTCTAGAATATGAACAGGAAGCCTATCCCTAACATAGAAAGGAAATCTAGGTGTAACAACATCAGGTGATGTAGAATTTCTCTGCTCTTGACGAGCAAATTCTGTCTTCGCCTTGTTTTCTTCAAACGTTTGAAATTCTAGATTAGTAGTGCTAATCATACATTGACATCCAGTTGATCTATATTTCCTAACTTAAAGGTTGCTTGTTTTTGTGATTGAACTGACTTACTATTAGGTTCTGCCCTAATGACTAGATCTGATGCATCAGAATCCCAGTCTGTAAGACCTAGTATGGTTATGTTACCTGTCGAGTAATCAACAGTTCCTATTCTGTAGTTGATATATTTTCTTGTATTATTTTCTAAAATAAAGAATCGCAAAAAACCGAGACCATCATCATCAATATATCCTTGATTTTCATCTGCACTATCAAATCTAGGATCGTTGATCAACGTGAATTGAGAGTTTACCGTATTTTTTACTAAGGTGTTGGCGAATGAAATATATAAATTTCTTTTTGTTGGATCGGTGGTATTTGAATAATCACTACTGATGAAGTCGGCTCCAACTTCTACCTTAAAGTCCACAGATCTGATTGCACTATTTTCATTCACAAGTTCTGATATAACAGTAGAGTAAGGAAACACGCCCCTAAATTGACAAGCAGGATCGTATTGTCTAATTTTACTTGCAACTATTTCGTTCAATCCAGACCCATCAATGCTAACCAATCTATCAAATATAATTTCACCACTAAGAATGTCTATATTATAACATCTTGGTTGAACAAACTCTGGAAGAATACCAACCACTGTTTTCTCTTGTAATTTTGCAGCAAATGCCGAGAGTTGATCGTTAGAAAAAGTAGCCCCATCGGCGTCTTTCGTGCAGGCTAAAAACAATCTACCAAACTGTGGAGGGTTGTTGTCTTCACCGCCCCATGCAGTGGCATCAAACACTTCTGGGTTTTCTACTTTGAATACAATCTCGGCATCTTCTGCTGTAACTGCTCTATTTTGTGCTTGGAAATATGATGGAGCGTTCTTTCTGATACTTTCGTTATCTTCTCTCTCTGCACCTCCGAATGAAGGAGTAACTACTTCATTAATTGTGATAGTGGGATCGCCACTTGAAGGTTCACTAGAAAAAGTTCTTTCACCATTTGCATTGTTGATTCCGTTGGGAGTCAAATACTCAACGAGAACGTTGGAGTCCTCTGGTACTGCTTGTCCGTAGTTACCATCACCAAACGAAACTTCATATGCTCCAGAGTAAATCGGATCAACGAAGTATACCTGAGACGAAGCACTCAAAACAGAGATTCTATCTGCTTTGCTAAATTCTACACCACCAACTGTTACCTTTAATGATGATATATCGGCAGTCTCAGGAACTGTGACACTCCCATTAAAATAAGTTGTATTTGATGTTTTTAGTTTCGATGAGTTCTGAAAAACAGTAATTGTGCCAGTATTCGATCCAAGTTCAATATTTTCTTTGGTTATAAAATTAAATCCCGTGTCGCTTCCTTTAAAAACTCGACCTGCTTTAATCGCAGTACCACTACTCACTGTTACGTTTAATTCTGCTCTAGCAGCAATTCTAGATCTTGGTATATACCCAACAAGTCTGGCTAGTGAAAACTAGAGAGTCTCTCTTTTGTGCTGAGTCTATGAAACTTTCGTTTGCTAGGAAGTTTGTGTAGGTTGAAAAGAAAGTTGTATTGTATGCTAACAGATCGATCAAAGTAGATAAAGCGGATCCATTGAAATCATAATCACTAAACTCATCTTTAGTTTTGATAAAATCAGTAAGAGAGGTTCTCACTTGATTGAAATCTGTTTTACTAAGGTTGATATAAGAATCTGGCATTATCTTACTCTTTCTAAAGTTATTTCTATTGCGTCATCGTTATCTAAAAAACTGTATTCGATTTCTACCTTTAGTTCTTGATTAACGTCATTATACTCAACTATAATTTGTCTCAATGTAATTCGAGGTTCAAATGTTGTGATGGCATCTCTAACCTCACTTCTAATTTCAGAAATTCATACCAGGCGATGGCTGGTCAAAAAGTCTAGAAACCAAATTAGCACCAAGAGAAGGACGAAATGGTCTTTCGTAAAAATTAGTCAACACTACATTTCTCAGCGCCTGCTTGATTGCGTTGTTATCAAATTTACGAGCGACATCTTTCGTTGCTGATTTTGCAAAGTTAAAATCGAGATCGGAATATCTAAACTTATCTGTTATAGCCATATCTTATGTATGCCTTATGATGATGGATCGTAAGGTAAACTGTCTCTATTTAATCTGAGTTTCATTGAAGCATTATTGTCTGAATCAAATAATCTGCGAATACCTGTCACTAGATACTTACCTGATATGGGATTTACTTTAGTAACCTCTCCCACCAAATCTGAATCAGGCATATTTGAAGTTGATCGGGGCATCTGAATTGCAACAAGTTTTCCTATGGACATATCCATGTCGTTTGGTACTGTTATTTCTACTTCCTGTGCTTGGATGAGAGCAACCTGCGCCCTTCGATATACTGGTTGTTCCTTTGGTGTTGACCAATATCTGTTCCAAGCATAAGAACAATACTTGGCATATTCTACAGACTTACTTGCGTCTGTTACCTTGTTATCTACACCGACACAAGTACCATTACAATCTTGGAAGTTCTGCCAATCCTTTGCATTGTATATTGGTCTTGACTGGTCATATAATTGTAGATTTTGATTGGGGAAATAATTACCATTCAAGTAAATTGCATTTAGTTGATCTCCTGCTGCCCCAACTGGTTGTGTCCTCGCATCATTTTCTAAGAAATCTTCAGCAGAATCTAGATTAGCAACACCTACGCTAAACTGACGAAGGAAGTCAGTCAAACCATCTTGACTAAGTGACACAGGAATTGTATTAATCGTACCGATTGAATATGGATTTCCTCTAGTCCAAATTGCTGGCCATCTAACATTTAGTTCTTCGACTTCATAACTTTCGACATCAAAGGGACTACGATCTCCGGGTCTTACTAATTTAAATTTCTTGATGGTAGGAACTGAAATAGTCTCTTCTGCGACATTACTATGTCCACATAGTTGAGGAATCGCACAATCCGATACCATCCTATACTTGGGATTGTCGTCGTATCTAATCTCAGGATTTCTTTCAAACGTTCTAGTAGACCCCTCTCCTTCTTCAATGGTAATAACTTCTCCTGTATCTGGATTTGTTGTAGAGGATGGAACATTATTCAATTGGGTTATATCAAAATCTAAACCAGATATTGTAATATAATGGGCAGGAATACCCTCAGTAAAGAGACTACTTATTGTATTGCCATAGTAGTCGTAATTGTAGAAGTAGTATGTACTATATGAACTAGAAATATACTCATTAAGATTTGCTATCACGCCCTGTGATCCAAAAACTATCAGGTAGTGTATCTGCAAAGTCTTTCAGGAACAGATCTTTCTCGAAGAATTGCTTGAGTGTATCTCGTCGTGGAACCGTATAATCTTGATTAGCAAAGAATCTTCTAAAGTTTCTTATATTAGGTAAACCAAATCTAGGATTTACCCAGTAACCATTCCAGAACATACTATTATACCAGTTGATTGGATCGCCATGAACACCCCGAATATTTGGAGAAACATATTCTTTACCAAGATACTGCGTAATTAAACCACACTCTGATGGTATATTGTTCCATTTTTCTTTCAGTGTTTCGCAGTCTACTGGATCGCCATTGTATGGAAGAAGAGGCTCTTGATTTTCGCATCGGGGATAAGACTGACCAATATACTCAGACGAAAGTCTTGGAACTTGATCTACTTCAATGTCTGGTATATTTTCAAAGAATTCGGCCTGTTCCTCGAAACTGATAATATTACCACCCTCTGACGTTCCCTCTGAAAGTCCACCAAGCATAAAATATCTTGGATCCTTTGC
>FUIF01018222.1_pt1 | contig 10270 bp, 22 predicted proteins | sample 1003461 | NCBI WGS metagenome assembly FUIF01 (sample SAMEA80401918, study PRJEB19352) | marine metagenome
GTCCTCGGAATGGGCATCCGCCCAGGCCCAGAACATCACCAGGGCCCCGATGACCTCGGGCAGTGTGGCCCCGGTGAGTGCCCGAATGTGCATCACCTCGGGCTTGGTCCAGAGCGTCGTATCAATGGGTATCCAGTCGCCCGCCATGTCTCCCCCCGAAAAACCTCCATGTTGCCAGGGTGGGCCGGGAAGGGCTAACCGTAGGGGCCCCGCTCGCCCTCCGGGGCGAACATTACCTGTTGCTCCGCCCTTTGCGCCAGGGCCTCGTCGAGAAGGGCCTCCAGCCGCTGGGCCTCCCCGGAGCCTTCCTTCTGGGCCGCCCGCACCTTGCGGGCCAGCTTGACGATCTCGGCGTCGGTCATGATTGCCTAGCCTCCCGAGCATGCGGACATTCGGGCCAGTGGAAGGAGTCCTCGGCGACAGCCATGTCGGTGACGAACCACCCCTTCTCCGTGGGCAGCAAGTCCACGGACCAGGCCCCGTCGCCAGCAAAGGCCTGGGCGGCCTTCCGGGCCAACTCGTGCCAGTCGCCTCGGGCCAGCCTGATGGCGTCGAGTTGCTGAACGTAGAGCGTTTCGGATTGCGCCCGGCAGTCTGCACAGGCCGGGCGGGAGCCAAGCGTGCGCTCCTTCGCCCAGTCGTGTGTACAGGCAATGCCCTCGAAGATTGCTCTGTGAGGCCAGTAGGGATGGGAGCACCACACCTCTCCGCCCTGGACGAAGGCGCGGACCTCAGGCACGAGCGGCATGCCCCTATAGCGGCCCAGATGGGCCAGGGGCTGCGTCGGGAGTAGTTCCCGGACGGCCCAGGTGGTCGTCGGCAGCCCGAAGAAGCCGGCCATCTCCGACCATTCGACCAGAGCGAAGACGTGCTGCTGGAGATTGGCCAGGCCCACCACATGGCACGTCCGTGACCAGTCGTGCTTGCCCGAGCCGTGGCCCGTCCGCAAAAAGGCCGGCGGCCCGCCGATGGCCTCGATGGATTGGCGCAGATCGTCCAGGAAGGCCGGAAGGCCAACCACGGGCTGCCCGTCGAGCCCCGGGCGAAAATCGCAGAGAGTGTGGGCAATGACCGTCCTCGGCACGGGCAGGCTGGCATCCAGGAGCCGGGGCAGCCAGTAGGAAATACAGTTCCTGTCGCTCACTTCGTCCCCCCTTCTGCTGGATGGCCTCGCGCTCGGCGGCCTCGTCGAAGGCCGCCTCGCACTGCTCGTACACGCCGACGAGAAAGGCTCGCTCCTTCTCGGCGAACTCGTATTGCTTCAGGGAGGCCCCGGCGTCCTTCAGTGCCTGGGGCGACCTCGCCTCCCTGAGTTGCTTCGCCAGCCCCGTGAGCCAGTCCTGCCGCTTCTGGGCGTCGCCCGTGCTCCGGGCCGTGGCGTCCTTTACGGCCTGGTCCGCCTTCGCCCGGCTGGACGGGGCTGGCTCGCTTCGGGCAGGGGCAGGGGCTGACGCCGCCGGCATGCGTGGCGTGCCCACGAGTCGCTTCTTCTGCGGGTCGTAGTCGAGCCACTGGGGCTTCAACCGGTACAAATATCGCCCTATGCCGAACTTCACCGCAGCGCGCTTCAGGGCATCGCTGAAGGCGGCCTTGCGGCGGTCGCCTTCGTCGGGCTGCTCGCTCTGGCCCCCCACATCGTGTTTGGTGATCCACTCCTCCCCGAACTTGACGCGGAGGCAGCAGACGACGGAGCCGTCGGGCAGGCACTGGTAGTCGTCCTGCCAGCCGGCCACGCCCACCACCTCGTCGAGGCGGTCCTGGATGGCCCGAGCGTCCAGGTAGGCGATGACCAGCGCCCGGTTGCCCGTTACCATCTGCGGCTTCCACTTCACGTCATCTGGCGCGAAGGGCGCGGCCAGCCGCCGGGCGATCTCCTCGGGGCACAACGCGCTCGTCTCCGGTATCGTGGCCACCATGTAGCACCTCGTCTTGTGTGGGAGCACCTTGTTTCATCACGCTCTGGGCCAGGGCGACCATCCGCCCGCCCAGGGCTAGCGTTCCCGCCGGCGTCATCGCGACCCAGTGCCCCGGGCCGTCGGGCGTGCCCGGCCAGCACAGGAACACCAGGCCGTCGATCGTGGGCCCCATCACCGGCAAGGGGCCATTCGTCTCGCTCATGCTGCCCTCCGTTGCTCGTCCTCGTTGTCCTCGTACACCTTCAGCGTCACACGCGGCCCGCCCGGCTTCCACTCGTACACCTCACGAAGAAAGCGCCGGGCCTCCTCGCCGCGTAGCTCGAACACCGCCGCCTGATGGCCCGTCGTGTCGGCCGCCAGGCACACCGTGCAGCACAGGCCCTCGCCGTCGTCGTCGGGGCCGAACGTCGCCGCTACCAGCCGCTCCAGGTCGAGTATCCAGGTGCCGAAGTTCCGAATCTTCGGCATGCGACTCTCCTCTGCTTCCGTGTCACTTCTTGGGCGCGCCCTCGGCAAGGGCCGCCTCCCACTGCTCCAGTTCGTGGCGGAGCGTCAGGATCGTCGCGCGGACGATGTCCGCTGGCACGTCAGGGTCTCGGAGCAAAGCCGCAATGGCCGTACGGGCCGTGACGAGCCGGGCATTGTGCTTGCGCAGGGCCAGGGCCTCCCTCGTCATCGTGCCTCCCGGGCCATGCCCACCAGGACGCCGTCCTCGACGCGCCGGCCCTCGCCGTCCACGATGACCGCCTCGCCCTCGCCCCAGCCGTTGACCAAGGCCGCCGTCGCGGCGTACCGCGACACCAACTGGGCCTCTTCCAGGCTGACGCCCGAGCGGAGCACCCGGCCCCCGCTCCTGGGCTCGTCGAGCCATTCGTCCCATCCGTCCACCCACAGCACCGAAAACATGGTCTTCTCCTCTTCTGAATGGAAGCGATCATCGTTTTGCGTCGGGGCCCACGGGCACCGCCGCCCGCAACCACTCCTCGGCCTGGCCCCACAGCCGGATCGCCGCGAAGGCCAGTATCTCCTCGATCGCCAACGTGCCCTCGAGGGGCGAGAACGGCCGCAGCCGGTCCCAGGACACCAGCGCCCCCACATGCGGAGGCACGCACAGCCGGCAGCGTGGGGCCATCAGCCGCACCTCGCCTCCCTCGGGGTCGAGGCCGTAAGCCTCCAGGGCCAGGGTGGCCTGGCGGGCGAAGTTGCCCGGCGAGTCCGCGGCGAACAGATAGCCCCCCGGCCGCCGACGGTGGGGCTGGTGCCAGCGGAACAGCAGCACGCTCATGCCACCTCCCCAGGATCGGTGGCCGCATGGGCTGCCTCGGGGGCCTCGAAAGGGCACAGGCCCTGCTCCCGCACCAGTTCGTCCAGGCGAGACCTCGCCCGCCGCACCAGGGCGAGCAGGGCCTGGCTCTCCTGGGCGTTCTGGGCGATGCGCCGCTCGAAGCGGGCCACGCCCTCGGCCAGGGCCTCGCGTTCGAAGAGGTAGCAGTCGCACGGCGGGTACGCCTTGTCGCCCGAGACGACCTTTCTCTCCCTGCCGAACGTCATGTCGGTGACGATCTTGTCGCAGAAGCGCACGGTCACGCCCGTTTCGCTCGATACGACGAAGAACGTCTCGCCTTCGTGCAGCCGCCCGCCTGTGATGCAGGCGCTGCGGACGGTCGTTTCATCCACGGGATTTCTCCTTGCCTGTCAGGGCCTCGGTCTCGACCAGGGCAAGCCAGTCGTGGACGACGAGCAGCCCCACGACCAGCAGGGCCACGCCGGCCAGGATGGTGCTACACCACCAGTCATGGCCGTAGATGTTCGCCAGCTGGTAGCCGCACAGCACAGACAATGCGGCCCCCCTCCGCCCCATCAGGGCGGTATCCAGATGCTTCACCGGGTCTCTCCTTTCTTTGTTAGCCGTAGCCGTAGCCGTCGCCGTAGCCGGAGCCGGAGCCGTCGCCGGAGCCGGAGCCGTAGCCGGAGCCGTCGCCGTCGCCGTAGCCGTCGCCGTAGCCGGAGCCGGAGCCGGAGCCGGAGCTGGAGCCGTAGCCGTCGCCGTCGCCGTAGCCGTCGCCGTAGCCGTCGCCGTAGCCGTCGCCGTAGCCGTCGCCGTAGCCGTCGCCGTAGCCGTCGCCGTAGCCGTCGCCGTATAGCGCCTCGGGCGTCCAGGCCCCCGAGCGGACAGCCTGGGCCGTGAGGGCATTCAGGCCGCGATCTTCCAGCCAGTCGGCCGCGACCAGTCGCGCGTCCGGGTGTCCCGCCGGGCTCAACTCGAACTCGGCAGTAGCCTTCTCGATCAGGTCCTCGCCCACTGGCCCACCTCCAACGTCTTGCGCGCCTCGGGGGTCGGGAAGAGGACCTCGATTACATCGAGGACCACATGACGGCCCACCGCTTCGGAGATGCGGCTACCCGGCTGGACTCCGTGGAGCGACACCTCGCGCAGGGTGTTGGCCCCTTTCCATCTGCTGAGCTGCCGGGAGCCGGAAAGCACCACGGAGCGGGACATCACATCCACCGAAACCAGCGTGCCCATATGCACGCCCGCACCTCGCGCTCGCACCAGCACATACTCGCCAATCATCTGGCTCTCCTTTCACCGCATCGACAGCAGCCACTCTCGCAGCGAATGGCCGCAGATCATGTAACGCCTGCCGTTCTTGGCATGGCGGACCTTGCCCTGGCGCATCGCCTCGCGGAGCCTGTCCTGACCGACCCGGCCCAGCCGGGCCGCCTGCTCCAGGGTGTACAGGCCCGACTCGACGATCAGCGACGGGGCCCGCCTCTCGGCCTGCTGGCCCGCCTTCCGGTTCTTGCGTCGGCTAGTCCTCATGAGGGGCCTCCTTCGCCTGCGACAGCTCCCAGGCCAGCCAGGCCAGAGAGAGGGCCAGCAGGCCGAGGACGATGGCTCCGTAGATGCACATGGGCTGCCTCCTACGGGCCTTCGAGGATGCGGGCGAGCGTGTTCCGCGTCACAGGCATGGTGGCACGGCCCAGGCGATTCTCGTCGCGATAGGCTGTCGCCAGGCCGTCCCACTCGCGGATGAGCCGGCCCCATTCGGCGGACAGCAGAGCGACGCGCGGAAAGCCCACACGGACGGCAGGGCACTGCTCCAGCATGAGCAGGCACCGCTCCAGGTCGGGCATGTCGCTGGGGTGGCTGTGCCCGGCAGGGACGCCGATCGCCGCCAAGGCCATCGCCCGGGAGCTGACTCCCACCTGATAGCCGGCCAGCCAGCGGAGCACCTGCATGGGGGCCTCGGGTGGCACGGGTGGCGGGAACAGTATTTCCGCCGCCCGTACGTTCCAGTCGAGGCACTGGGCCCGTTCGACGGCCAGCCTGATTGCCTCGTCTCGCGTGTCAGCCGGCATCTCGTATTTGGCCTCGAGCATTACGCCATAGATCGGCATGGTCTTTCGTCCTCCGTGGGATGTGGCCCGGGGGCGGGCTGGGGCCGACGCCCCCGGGCGCGGGGTGGGGATCAGGGCTGGCCGTTGCTGGCCGTCTTGCTCTTGCCCTTGCGCCTGGGGGCCTTCTCCCCGACAGCGGCCGGGCGGGGGCCTTGTCCTCGGAACCCGGGAAGGGGGCCTCGGGCGGGGGCAGGCTTGCCAGGGCCTCGCTGATGGCCGGGCCGAGCAGAGGAATGGGCGGAAGGACGGCCGAGGCACTGCCCTCGCGGACGATCTCCTCGACCTCGATGGTGGCCCGCAGGCCCTTGATTCGCACGGACAGTTGGGACTCCATTTCGGCTCCTTTGGGTTATGGGCGATTGGGTTTCGTCACAGAGGCCTCTTGCACGTTGGGCAAATCTGCGGCTGGGGCGCAGGAGCGGGCAAGGGCGGCGTACCCTTTGGCTCCTCGTCCGCGTCGCACGGCAGGGCCGGCGTGTCCTTCGCCTCCGGCTCATCCGCTGGCTCGTCTGGCCCCGCCTCGTCCTCTACAGGCTCGGGAGGCGGGGCCTCTTCCGGGGGGCGGGGCCAGTCCTCCCGGATCGCCTTGTACTGCTCGAACAGGCCGCGAATGGAAGCCTCGTCGCCATCCAGTTGGGCGGCGAGATGCCCGAAGCGCTCGGGTTCCTTTCTCGCCGCCTCCTGAATCTCGCCCACCTGGCGCATCGCCTCGTGGCTGTAGCCGACGGCCTGGGCGGCGAGGTCGCGGGCTTTCACTTTGTCGGAGTCGCTTGGTGCAACGGTTGCACCAAGCGAGTCCCCCTTCTTCTTGGCGTTGGTTGTCGCCGCTCCATGCCTCTGCCCCTCCCGCTTCCGCCCCTTCGCCCTATCCTTCTCCAGGGGCAGGATCTGCTCGTACAGAGCACGGGCCTCGGCAGGCGTGAAGCGCTTGCGACAGACGTTCTCCTCGTACTCCGTTGTCCGAAACGCCAGAGCGTCCCGGATGCTCGGATGAATGGTGGCGGGGATCTTCGTCCAGCCGAGCAGTTTGGCTGCCTCGAGCCGACGAAAACCAGCGACCAGAACGTTGCCGTCCGCGAGGGCGATAGGGTGAATGAGCCTGGCCTTCATCGACTCGGCCAGTTTTTGGATATCGCCCAGGCTCTTTCGGGCCCGCTCGCCAACCACGATTTCGTCGATGCGGACCAGCCGAAACTCAGGGGCCGGAGGCGGGGCGAGGCGGTACTCGTATCGCCCCTTCTCGCCCCGCTGTTCGACGCGGCCATTCTTGACGTACCCACTAAATGCGTTACTGAGCATCATGGTACGCCCCCGCCTCGCCTTTTCGGCGACAGGAAGGCCCGCAACCTCGTTCCGACGGCTGCCCATTCCCTTCATCAGAAAATCAATAGCCTGATCGTCCGTCACGAGATCGTAGAGCCGTGACGCAAGGCTGGAGAGTGTGTGCCACTGGCCGTCGCTCAGTAGGCCCAGCCCCTTGCGCGCAGCGTCGTGTCTGAGTCTAGGGCCCCTCATGCCGACGCGCTCCCGCCGTCCACGAAAATCAGGCCGTTGAGTTGCTGTTGAAGGTTCAGCCATTCCTTTCGGATGGATGCTAGTTCGTCTGCCGACAGGGGAGGGAGGCGGTCGCGGGAGAACGCCATCGTGGTGAATCGCCTCCACTCGACCAGGAACCGTTGGCCATCCGACAGCCTGGCCCCCTTGGCCCTGTGAACGCCAGGTCGGCTAAGGCTTTCTCGCACCCGACCAACGGCATCGAGCATTTCCTTTTCATTTGCAGCCGCAAGAACAGCATTGACATGGTGGGCGACCTTCTCGGCGGACAGTCGCTTGTGATACTCGGCCACGACGTCGGCCATTGCTCTGAGCACGGGCGGCATCTTGGTCAGCTTGTTCAGATGGTCGGTGTACGAGATGGGGGCGCAGGCAAGGCGGGGCGAATCTGGACATGCCTGGCGAATGCGGTGGTTCGTGATGTAGCGGCTGAGCGTGGCTCTTTCGATTCCGAGGCGCTTCGCCAACTCCTTTTGCGGCGTGCCGTATGTCAGGTGGATTCGCATTGCGCGCGAATAGACCGCTTCGGGAGGCTCCGTCTTGCCGTGCTCCAGATTCAGCGCCGTACGAAGGATATCAGCGTGCTCCTCGTCAAGCCGAGGCACGATGCACATGTAGATCGACTCCAGGCCCAGGTTGATGGCCATCTGCGTTCGATGCAGCCCGCCGTAAATCTCGTATGGGCTGGTGCCAGGAGGCCCGGACAGAGCGCCTACGACAGCCTCCATTTTCCGCCCCTCTGCGGCTGAGACTGTCAGTTTCTGAACATGTTCCTTGTCAACAGCACCGTCCAACCTTGGGTTCTTGCCAAACGATGTCTTGATGTCGATGTCCCCAAGCCGCACGTAGGCGTATCGCCACTGGTTCACGCCATGCTTTGCCAGCAGATGTTCTGCCGCCTCGTCTTTCTTCCATTCGATCTTGGCCATCACGTCGCCTCCTTGCTCCTCGATTCTTCCTCACCCACAGGCCGGCCAAACCCCTGGCCGAGCAGCCTGCGAATGCAAATCGCCACCACTGTTCGTTCGCTTTTGGTTCGTCGCATCGCTCGGCGAAGCGCTTCGAACTCCTCCTCGGTCACCTTGGTTCGCTTCACGCCTTCCACCTGTTGCTCGCTCATGATGTGCTCCTGTGTGCGTACCCTCCACGCAGCCGGCCCGTGGCCAGCCCTGATCCCCTCAACCCGTCGCGTCAGCGGGCCAGCATTACTTCTCGCCGCTGCTCACGCCAGTCGCTCGCCGACGGGGTTCCAGCCCTCAGCCACTCCTTTACCTCATCCACTGACCAGAGCGGCTTTGCCTTGCTGGCCACAGGGAGAGGGTCAAGAACGGCCCCGTCGCGCCTCCGCCGGACGAGCGTCTCCACACTGACGCCAAGAAGGTTGGCCAACTCGTTGCGGTCCAGAGTCAGTTTCTCCACGGGACAACCTCCGGTGATGACTGCTCGCGTCTGGGTGAGTCACGTTGAGCCATCGGTGCTACTTGTATCGGATGCTATGCTTCTATGCAATACCAAAAAGCATAGAAATGCGGCCTATGCAGATTCTTTTTCAGCCCGTCGTAGCGTTTCGCTTTGCTATGTATCATGACAATGCGCCTTCTGTGCATCGTGGAGAGCTCGCGTGGCCCGAAAGAAGCCCCCAGTGAAGGACGAACCAGAAGAAGAGAAGCGCGTCCAGGTCAGCCTCGACGCCGACTTGGCCCGCAAGGGGAGGATGGTTGCCGGCTTCTTGGGCATCAGTCTGCCCGACCTTGTGAACGCCCGGCTGCGGCCAATAATCCAGCGCGAATTGGAAATCGCAATGGAAGAAATGGGCCTGGGCAAGGACAAGAAGTGACCAACAGAAAAGCCCCTGGGATGTCCCAGGGGCTTTTCGCATCACGGGCCAGGGAGGAGAAGAAGCCTGGCCGCGTGTACGAACTAATCTTCGGGAGGCACCACGCGGGCCTCGTCGTCCACGATCTCCGGAGGCGGGGCCAGCCGCCAGGTCGCCGGAGTTGTCCCCGGCAGCACCAGCTCATCCAACGCCACCTCGCCCGGCGTCCCCCGAAACAGTTCTCTCACCTTCGTTCCGGGCCTGGCCCCGGCCGCCTTCACCAGAATGCTCTCGTGGACATCGGGCACCCGGTTGGCCAGCGACTCCATCAGCACGCGCACGATCTCTCGTTGCCCTGGGCTCAGCCAGTAGGGCCGAGGCAGATACGGCAGGCTGACACGGTCCACCGAGGGCGGCGGGCTGTCCCTCTTCCGCTGTCGGGCCAACTCGGCCAGACGGTTTCGCTCGACCGACTCCATGCGTTGCAGGTCCTGATGTAGTTGCATCAGGGTCGGGTAATGCGACAGCGCCATCACATGGGCACCTCCTCTTCGGCCAGGGCTGGTGCTGGCAAGAGGAAGTGTACAGGCGTTTATGTCGATTGCAAGAGGAAAATGGGCCCGGCGCTCAGTGTCATCGAAGAGAAATAATCTCCCACCGGACTGGGAGACGAGCCAGGACCGTTGAGCGCACCGTTGAGTAGAGGGGAGCCTGGGGGGAGCCAGGGGGGAGCCAGGATGGTGTTTTCCGCAGGAAAAACGCGAGCCTGGGTGGAGCCAGGGCGGCAGGGACGAACTTCAAAACCAGTGGACGGTTTGAACAAAGCTGTCTGTGGGTTCGATTCCCATACACTTCCGCTTTTACACGCCAACGACTTACGTCAACGGAACACACTGGCGACATTGGATTCCAGAATGGTCACCGTTGAGTAAAACGTTGAGTTGTTCGCCATTTCGGGGCCCCTACAAAAGAGAAGGAGCCGGGCAGTGCCCGGCTCCTTTCACGCATGTTACGCTCGGCCTGGCCTACGCCAGCCCCTCGATCGCGTCCCGCATGGTCTGGTCCTCGGCCGTGGCGTAATAGTCCATCGTCGTGGTAATCGACGCATGCCGCATCAGCCGCTGGAGCACGGGGGCGGGCACCTTGCCGGCCAGACGACAGCCGAACGCCTTGCGCATCCGGTGCATGGTGAGCTTCACCTCGGCCCGGTCGGCCATCACCTTGACGGCCCGGCTGATGCCCGACCGTGATAGCTCCCTGTCCTGGCAACTTCCCGTTGCCCCTGAAAACGAGACGAACACCCGCTCCCCATGCTCGCGCGGCAGAGCGAGAAGCCCCTCGTAGAGTTGGGGATGCAGGGGCACCCACTGGTCCTCCCAGCCCTTGGAGAACGTGCAGGGTATCCAGACGCGCCTCGTGTCCAGGTCGAGCCAGGGGTGCGTCTCCGACCGCACCCAGCGGAGCTGATACGCCTCGGAGAGCCGCAGCCCGGCCCAGAGGCCGAACAACAGGAACAGCCGCCATCTCGCATCGGGGGCCACCTGGAGCAGCCGTTCCACCTCGTCGGCCGGCACGGGCATGG
>FUIF01004353.1_pt1 | contig 10268 bp, 13 predicted proteins | sample 1003461 | NCBI WGS metagenome assembly FUIF01 (sample SAMEA80401918, study PRJEB19352) | marine metagenome
CCGTTCTTCGGAACGAACTGCGGATCAGAGGGAGCCACCTGCGATTTATACTGCGGGATCTTCGGCATCTCCGATCACCTACCTGTTGGCGAGCGCAAGCCCGCTCGAGTCATAATACCAACTGTCGGAACCGGCAGGGTAGGTACTCCGCGTAGCGTTCTGGTACAGCATCGAATCTTCGGAGTACCACGAGCTGTCGACCATGGGCGAGGTGAGAACGGAGGACCCGGCGCTGAGGATGCCCGACGCCAGGGCCCAGTTTCCCTGGGAGCTGGCCGCATCGGCCTGGGCGTCGTAGTTCTGGGCCTGAGCCTCGTAGGCCTCGGCCTTCATGTTCGCATTGTCCTCCGTGGTCCGGATGTCCCGTTCGACCCCACGATACGTGTCCATAAGGATGGCCGTGGCGGAACCCCGGCCCCCGGCGACACCCGCCGCTCCGAGAGCGCTCTTCTGCTTGCCTGTGACGGATTTCCCCGTCAACCGCAGTCTCTGCGCCCGATCGGTCGCCTGATCCCCTATCTTCTGTTCCATGCTCCGGGCATTGGCGGCGTTGGCCTCGGCCACGGAAGCCTGAGCCTGAGCCGACTGATATCCGGCGATTCCCTGGGACAGGGCCCCCACAGCCTGGAGGGTGGTCCCTATCATTTCAGCCGTGGCCGTACTGGCACCGATGCCCTCGGCCATGGTTGTGATGAGCGTGCCTACACACATAGGCCTTCCCTCCTTTTCACGAATCGGGTGAAGGGGAGCCTGTCCGGTCCCCTATGAACGAGCTTGGTCGCCTTGAACCCACACCATTTGAGCCATCGTGCGGAGACGAGATTCCTGTTGTCGACGTCGTTGTAAATCATCCGGTAGCCCCTTGACAATTCCTCGATCACCGGACGGGAAAACCGCAGGAAAGGCCGGTACAACTCCGCGATGGCGTCCGTCCCGAGGAGCCAGACGAGACCAACCCCCATGACGAGAGACGTGGGAACGACCCCGAAGAGGGCGACCCGCTCCCCTCCGGCCCAGATGGTCCACGGTTCCTCCGAATGATGAACCGACATGTTCAGCGCCCACAGGGGTGTCGTCCCGTGCGAGGCCTCGACCTCGTCGATGTCGGCCTGTCTCATGCGGGAAGCGACATCGGCGATATCTTCCGGCATGGTCGGCTCGATCCGATACAGGCCGTCCCCCGGAAGATCAAGCATTGTCCATCACCGGCAGGATCGCGAGGACTTCCATGGGGTAGGGCTTCGATTGCTTCAGAATGACGCTTCCCCCATCGCCATACCCGCCGGAGAGGGCCTGGTCGATGTAGCCGGAGTAAAGCTCCGTCGGAGCCCCCACGGCAGGAAGAGCCATGTTCTTCAGGTTGACGAGCTTGTCCTCGTCGGGCCCGATGTCGAGGTTCAGCGAATTCCGGACCCGGATCTTCGCCCGGGCAACCCGCTTCTTTCTCCCCATGGAGGTACCCTGCTGAGTCGGCGAATCGACCTCCATGGTCTGCATGGTACAGGTGAAGGGCAGTCCGATGTGGACCAGCGATGCGTCGCTGTCCAGAGTGACGGTCCCCGATGCCACGGTCTTGTCCGCGTAGTAGTACCCGTCAGCGACGATGGCCACGTCCTCGTCCTCAAGCCAGGTCAGCGCCCCGCTGTAGGGCGTTGTGGTGGCCGTGGAGTCGTAGGTGATTCCACAGTCGACGCAGTAGCCGTTCGTCACATCGACGGTATCGTCGTGCCAGCGGTGGCCGAGCATCTCGACGTAGTAGGCGGTTGCCCCGTCGATCGTTCTCTTCACCAGGAAGTAAACTTCGTCCTGCGTGTCGCCGGAGATGCTGACGACGTCCAGGAACTCCCCGTCCGTCTCGTGGAGGGCCCAGGCCGTAACTTCGTGCTCCTTGAGGTAAGTGAAGGAGAGGAGCTTCCCGTCGTCACGGATCGCCCAGATGATGCCCCACGGCTCCTGCTGATAGGCCCATGCCGTGATGGTGTGCCCCTCGAAGAGGTCCGCAGAAAGAACGGACAGGTCCGGCCCGTCATAGGCGTCCTGCTCCAGACTGTAGGCCAGCTCCCGGACCCGGCTCTGGTAGCGCTGGACGAAGAGGGTCGATGACCCGACGACGAGGGGTTGAAGCGACGATGCTCCCCGTGACCCCTGAGGCCGAACCAAGATCGACGCAGGGGTGATGGCGCTGTTGTCATCGCTGGGCGCGATGCGCCAGGAGCCGTTCGTGGTCAGCAGGAGCATGGACTCGAGGGAGACGATGGACTGAACGCTGTTGACGTCGCCCGAAGCGATGGTGTAATCCACACAATCCGAGTCTTCCAGTTCGTCCGACTCCCAGTCGAAGGACTCGTAGTCCGAGGTCTCCGACATCCAGAACCGCTGAGGCTGGTCCGACGTGGAGGCGAAGACCAGCCGGTCCTGGTAGAACTTGACCACCGAGGGATACCCGTCGGTATCGTTGAAGGCATCCAGATACCACGACTGGCAGGCTCGCCCATCCTCGATGACCATAATGTCCTGCTGTACTTCACAAGTTACGACCGTGGCAGAGGTGTACCCGGTAATCTTCAGATAGCCGTGACGGTCCGACTCGACGTTTTTCAAATTCCAGTATATCGTGGAAACATTATTATTGGCCTCGATGTAAATGCGAACCTGAGGCCAGTCACCATCGTCATTTTCCCGTGTCAACTCCCCGGAAAGGGTCGTCCATGTAGACGTGACATCAATGCTTGTGTAGGAAAGCCAGGTCGTCCCTCCATCCAGGGAAAATTGAAGGATGCGGTCGGCACTGGGATTTTCGGTACTGCTGAATTTGTATTTGAACTCGAACTCTCCGTCTACCTCCCATGCGTCGGAGGTAAAACCCGCATCCGGGACACTGTAACTATTTGAATCGATGATGGACTCGTACCGCGTCCAGTCGATGCGGATCCAGCGCCCCACGTCGGCGGAAGTGAAGGTGTCCTCCTCCGCCGTGAGAGTCACCGTCTCGCCCTTCCTCCCGGTGACCTCGGTTCCGGACAGGACGAAGGCGTTGTCGTCATCGTTGAGGTCGCCCATGGGCGGCGGGTCGAAGTCGATCGTCTCCAGAGTCCAGTCGGTATGGCTGGTGCGGGAGAGCTTGCGCGGGGCATAGTCCGGGTGAACGAGATAGAGCACGTCGGCGGACTGGCAGAACCTGATGTCCGCGATGTCGTCGGCGGAGTAGGGCGTGACGATCTTCACCTCGACCCCTCCGTCGAGGACCTGCCCTCCGTCCTTCCACACGTACATGTACCCGGAAGAGGACCCGCCGTAGAACTCCAGCACATAGGCCTGAGTGGTGGAAAATTCGAAGGGAATGAGCCGGGTGTTCGCCACGGTCTGACCGCAGTATTTCGTACCCGGGCGGCTCTTGACTCCGCCGTGGGGCATGACCATGACGTTCGTGGCCTGCTTCAGGAATGTGTTGTACTTCTCCAGGTCCGTGCGGGCCCAGAGCGCTTCACAGGCGACCCCGCCCGCGAAGGACGGAACGATAGGATAGGTAGCCATCAGCGGGCCTCCGTGTACCGGTTCCGCCTGCGGTGCGTGTTCCTTCGCTCGGCGGCACTGGTGGCCGTCGCTCTGATATAGGCGGCCCTCGCCCGGCGCACGGCATCGGCATATTTCCCGTCCGACCCGGACAGGGCCAGACAGACTTCCGACGCCAACTGAGCGATGAAGGCCTCGCAGAAGAGGGCATCCCACATGAGCGGATCCGTCTCCTGATAGATGTATTCGGCGTAGGCATCCTCGAGGTCCGTGTAGACCCTCCGCCCCGAGGCGGTCGCTCCGATCTCGAAGCGGATGGGGTTCGACGACCTGAGCCGTTCGGCCAGGGTCTCGCTGACGATGATGCTGCTGTCGTCGTCTTCGTCGACGGAGCTGGATGATGTTTCGGTAAGAAGCCGGGTGACTCTCAGACAGTTCGAGGGGTACGTGTAAACGTAGTCCCAGCTGGGGTGCGTCTCGTCGGACGGCTCCTCCAGCGTGGCGATCCTGAGGGCGAACCCCCAGGGGAAAGCGCGGAGGAGGGAGTCCCGGACCTGTTCGTAGCAGGCATTCAGGATCGTCGATTCGGCGGACCCCTCGTCCAGCGACGTGATGGGGTTCTCGACCCCGATGGAATAGAGCGCCCTATTACACAGCGAAACGATAGATACGGTCATTTCTTCCCTCCTCCTCTTTCGTCCTTACTGCCGTTCGGCGAATTTCTGCCGGATGGTCTCGATCAGTTCAACCTTCGTCGCCCGGGTCGGGACGTCCAGCCCGAACCGCGACAGGGCGACCTGCCGAAGCTGGGCCTTGGTGTAGGTACTGAGTATCTCCGGGTTGTCGCCCAGCCCGTCGGCATCCTCGACCCGGCCTAGGACGGTCAGTCCTTCGGCCCGGGGATCGGGGACAGGGACGGCCGGGGAAGCGGTAGCCTCCCCGGCCTGCTCGAAATGGCGGGATACGGGCTCGTCCGGCCCGTAGTCGACGATCTCTCCGGCGGCGACGAACCGCTGGTGATGGTCGACGTTATCCCTCAGAGCCCTGTATCGCATCCTTCAGCCTAGACGTTGTACGTGTTCGTCTGCGCTTTCGGCACGAGGAACATGTCGAACTTCCCGGCGGTCAGGGCGGCGGTGCCGATGGTGATGACGCCCTTCAGGTACTGCTTCATCCCCGTGGGAACGGGGATTCTCAGCTCGTACCCCTTCGTCAGGGTGGCATATCCGATGGCCGCCGAGGTGTAGAGGCTCGCATAGGTGCTGTTGTCAGCGGAGGTACTGAGCCCGAAGGTCACGGTGGCGGACCCGGAGGAGGTGGGAGCGGTGTCCACACGCACGACCAGGGTCAGCGGATACCCGGGGTCGCCTGCGGCCCCGAAGTCGATGACGTTGGTGCTGTCATGAGCGGCGGCGGTGGTCTCCGCCTGCGCGTCGGCAAGAACCAGCTTCGCATCAAGAATCATGTCATTCTCTCCTTTCACTCACGCATCATCAGTCGAAGCTGATGACGGATTCGGTCTTCAGAATGGCGTCGCAACGCTTGACGGGGATGTCGTCGAACGCCAGAACCTTCTTCCCGGCCACGGTGTCGTAGGTGAGGTTCACGTTGGTCTTGGCCAGGATCTGCGTGCGCAGGTAGGTCCGGAGGGTCTTGTTGCAGTAGAACACGGGGCGGACGCCGCTGAGCCCCTCGGGGAGCTGTTCGGAAGCCTGGATCATGAGGGTGATCAGGTCGGCCGCGCTGGATCCGCCGAGGAGGCTGGTGTCGACGTTCGCGATGCGGACGATGTAGCGCCAGTCCTTCACGGACAGCCCGCAGTCCCACTCGTAGTGGGTACGGAGAACCTGATGCATGGAACCGTCCGAGGCGACCTTCGTGTCCTCTCCGAGATTCTGCATATCGAGCCCCGCCTTGCTGCCTCGGGTAGATGCCATGAACGGAACGCTCGCCCCAGCCCACGAGCCAGATGGAGGTGCAGTCGGTCTGCCCGGATTCGGCCCCGCCGTCGAGGATGTTGTAGCCGGACTTGGTGTCGTCGGTGGACACGGTGCTGAAGCGGGGAGCGAGCCCGTAGAATCGCTCGGGATTCAAAGTGGTGTCTCCGTAGAACAGGGTGCTGGCGAAGGCCTGGTTCATGCCCTCGACCTGAGCCACGTCCTCGGTGAGACGGAAGGCGTTCTCGTCCTTGCTGAGCTTGGCGAGCTTCTTGTCACACTCGCCGTAGGCCTCGAGCATGCCGGTCGTGTCGCGGACCTGCGCAGTCTCGGACTTCTGGGGCGTGACGCCGGAGTTGATCTGGCGCCAGGTCGGGGTGGGCAGGCCCTTCCGGATGGTGGTGATGTGGCCGGTGCCGTCGTTGCACGCCACCCAGGGGATGTCGTCGAGGACCTGGTTCGTGTCGTTCAGAAGCTCGATGACCTTGGCGACCTTGTCGCCTTCGAAACGTTTCTGAAGATCCGCAAGGGTCAGGAAATTGGTTCCAATCGTTGCCATTTAAATCTCTCCTCTCGAATTAATCGGGGGCCTGCACGTCCACGGTGCCGTAGAGCGTGTCCGCCACCCCTTTACTCTTCGCGCCCGATCCGCTCTTCGCGAAGGGGGCTTCCTTCATCTGCGCTCCCACGGTGGCGAGGAACTCCGCCACGGCGGGGTGGTCCGCCAGGACAACTCCCGGCAGTTTCGGGTCTCGTCCATTCAGAAGGTCTCGGAACTCGTCCGACCCAACCTCCGAAGCTCGCACGGCATCGGCGGCCTTGGCATCGAAATCGTCGCCCCAGGCCTTCTTCGTCCCTTCGACCCACTCGGTTTTCACGCCCTCGAGGTGCTTCACCACGGCCTCTTGCTGGGCTTTCTGCATGTCGCCCATGCGCTGCGTCTCGAGGTCCACGAGCTTCTGGGCCTGCTCCTGGCTGAGGTCGAGCTCCTTCGCCAGCTCATGGAAGGACTTCAGGTCCCCCTCGCTGGCCGTCACTCCTTCGGGGAACTTGAACTCTCCGTAGGATTCGGGAGCTCCCTGTGGGGCCTCTTCTCCTCCCTCGGCGCTCTCAGCGCCCTCAGGAGCTTCGGTATCGCCCTCAGGGGTATCGACAGTCGTATTCTCATCGGTCGTGCCCTCAGCATCGCTCTGTGTGGTCTCTGGGGTCTCAGTCGGGCTATTCTGCCCGGCGCCGGTCTCGGGGGTGCCCTCTCCGGCGGTCACTTCATCTGCCATCACAATGCCTCCCTATTCATGAATCGTTTCCACTCCCGGCGGAACGTGGTCAGGAATTCGTCGTCCGCCTCGAAACACCGCTCGAAGAGCGACTGCCCGACGGACTGCTTGCCACAGTTGAAACTCGTCCAACCGTTCCCGGTCATGGGTGACTTGAAGGTCCCGCAGTCCTGCATGAGCTTCAGAGCGAAGCGCTGAAACTGGGGGATCTGCACCAGAAACGCCAGGTCCTCGGCCATGAGCCTCTGGAACCTGGCGTTCTTTTCTCTCTGCTCCTGCGTCTCCTGCTGCCGGTCCTGCCTGCCCTTGCGCTGGGTCATCCGGCCCTGCCTCCGTTCAGGAGGGCATCGAGGGCGCTATTCGACCCCACCGGGACGTTCCCGAGGTCCTTCGCCGTGGCCGCGCCCTGCTGAGCCATGGCCATGGCCTGCTGGGCCTGCTGCTGCTGGGCCCTCTGCTGGCGGATGCCGTCGACCTCTTCATCGGGGACGATGATCTTTGCCGGGACGCCCAGCATGTCGCCGTACTCGTCGATGAGCTGGTCCGTGTCGACCTTGTCGAGCACGTCGGGCCTGACTCCGGCGACGTTGCCCACGAATCCGGCGAACTGCTCCAGGCTCGTGGTCCCCACCATCTTCTGGGCCTGGGCGAGGACGGACGTGTACTCCACACGCAGGTCCGTGCCGGTGGCGCCCTCCGGCGGAGGGGGCAGGATGCCCGCCCGCCAGGCGATGTTGAAGGTCCTGTCGATGAGCGGATCGAGGAGCTCCGAGTAGGTCCGCTGAAGCATGGGGCCGAGCATGAGGAGCTTCTCGGACGAGCGCTCCACAATCTCCCGGGCCGTCTTCTCCGGACCCTGCAGGTTGTTGAACATAAGGAAGAGGTCGACGAAGAAGGCCTCGCGAATGTCCTGCTTCGTCATCTCCATGCCCTTGAGACCCGCTTCAAGGTTGAGGCCTGCAGATCCGATGGGGTTGATCCCGGCCTGGCTGTCGTCGGCGATGTAGTTCGTCCCGCCGGGAAGCAGGTCCACACCCTGCCCCATGAGCGACGCCGGGGCCGTGATGGCCGGATGAAGCGCCTGGTCCGATGCCTCGAGCCAGTCCTCGGCCTGCGTCTGGAGCATCTTCGCATCGCCGATGCCAACCCAGCCCGGAGCCTCGCACCCGTAAACGGCGTCCCCCACGGTCTCCCAGCGGGGAGCCATGACCGGGAACTCGTCGTAGCCTCCGCGGAACAGGAACCCATCAGGGTCCTTCGTTCCCGTGTTGGCACTATCGCCCTTCAGCCAATAGATGGACCGGTACGGCTTATGTCGCCCCATCTTCGACGCAGTATCCCTGCCCCGGTTCGGCTCGATGAGGTGGTTCACCTGATGCCACTGAAGCAGGTTCTTATCGTTGTAGGCCTGCCGGATCCGCTCCGGCACGGCCTCGTATCCAAACATGGAGACCATCTGGTCCACGGTCATCCATATCGTGCGGGCCAGGGTGTCGACGCGCCCGGCCTCGTCCTGCCCGAGGTAGTAGGAACCGACCGTCAACGGCCTGCACCGGATGACGGTGCGATAATCCTCCTCGACGATCATGGCGCCCGTGCCGAAACCACCGAACTCCTTATAGAGGCTCGGGAGCACGTGGTACAGGTTCGACCGGGCAAAGATCCTGTAGATGACCTTTTCCACCTTGTCGAGCCACTCCCGGAGGAGAGGGTCTTCGGCCCTGTCCGGATCGCCGGGGACAAGCCGCATCCACGGGCGGGAGGGGTTCGTCACGCCCGAATGGAGCCCCGCCGACAGGGTCCGGAGGGCCCGGGCAGGCGTCATGTTGTAAATCTGCGTGTCATCGCGTGAGCCCCGGTGGTTCGGGGAGTTGTCGTCGAAGTCGCCCCGCTTGGGGGCCAGGAACTTCCTCAGCTCGCGCCAGGTCGGTTCCCAGTCGGTCCGGTCCAGGTCCAGACCGCTGAAGGTCTTGTTCGCCACCTCCATCGGGGACAGGTGTCCCGGCCCGGGATGACCCCGCGTCATCGGTTTCTGCGGAATGGCCATGCCCTACTGCCCCAGCTTCTTCTTTGTCCCGGTGCTCTTCGCCAGGACCGTCGAGCCCGTCGACGTGGGGACGGTGCCGGGCGTCTTCACCTGAGCCTGACTGGTGTCGCCCTGGCCACTGGTGAGTACGGTGGAGCTGTAGTCGGTCTGGGCCGCCAGCGCCTGCCGTTTCGATTCAAGTGCGCTGTCGCTGGACGACGTCTCCTCCGTCTCGGTGCTGACGGCGCTGGAAGTATCCACCGTCGGGGTATCGAAGAGTCCACTACACATGTGCGTCACCTCCTGATCGTTCTCGCGGGCATCCTGGCCCGCCGTGTCTGTCCTCGGGGAGCCGGGGCGAGCCCCGGCGACATCTGTATGGGATAGGCGAAGGTCACGGCCAGAGCGTCGGCGAGGTCCGGAGACGCGAGTCCGCGCTTCTTCATGTCCGCCTTCCGCTCGAGCTGGATCTGCCCGCCCGGCGTGTACTGGTACTGCGGGCCCACGAGATCGTCCCTGAGGTCCATGTCGTCGGGCAGGAACCCGCCGGACTTGAGCCAGTCCCTCAGCAGACACCACATCTCAGAGCGCTTGTTCTTGTATTTTTTGCTCGACGCCGCCGCACCGAAGTTGACTCCGACCGGGCTCAATCCCAGCTGGCGGAGCCGGTCCACGACGCCCGCGCCCATGGCACCCTCGTCGATGAAGCAGGCCTGCGCTTTCTCGGCGGCCCAGTAATGGGCCACGAGATCGGCCAGACGCCATGGTGTCGACGTTCCGCCCCTGCCAGACCAGCCAGGTGGCGAGCCCCTGGCGCTTGAAGATGACGGACCGGTCATCGCCGAAGCGGGCCACGTCCACGCCGAGAACGACGGGGGCGTGCCGGTAAACCGAATCGTCGATGGGTTCCCGGGCCATGGCGGACTCGACCAGGTCACCCGGGATCAACTGCTCGATGGCCGCGCGCGGGAAATCGCCCTTCACGCGAACCCGGTAATAATCGCTGTCGATGCCGTATTCGTCGGCGATGTCATGGTAGTAGGATGGGTCCACAAGAGGGGATTCCTCGCAGTCAAACTGGAGCCGGGTCCAGCGGTCCCGGTTCCGGTGATGAGACTGATAGAAGTAGCCAGACAGCTGGGTCGGGTTCGCGGTCATGATGACCCGGGCCGACGGGGTCGAGAGCGCGCCACGCGCCACCTCGAAGACCTTCTCGTGGACACCGGCGGCCTCGTCGATGACAAACAGAAGATTCCTCGCGTGAAACCCCTGGAGCGCGTCCGGGTTCTCCTTCCGCGCCGTTCGGGCCACGGCGAACTGCGTGGCCTTCGCGCCCCTGACGCTGACCATGTCCGCCTGGACGTCGATCTGATCAGCCAGATAGGGGTGCAGGTGGGCCTGCCACATGGCTATCTCTGCCCAGAGCACGTCCGACAGCTGGTGGCCCGACGGGGCCGTACAAGGCGCCTTCGACGGGGAGAACAGCAGGGTGTGCCACAGGACCAGCCAGGCGAG
>FUIF01009210.1_pt1 | contig 10268 bp, 15 predicted proteins | sample 1003461 | NCBI WGS metagenome assembly FUIF01 (sample SAMEA80401918, study PRJEB19352) | marine metagenome
TCTCGCAAACGATATTTTGTAAGAGTCGGGGATGACGGGAAAGGGATCAAGATCGAAGCCGGAGAGAGCATGACGGTGGCATTGCCGCCGCTCTCCTTAAAGCCCGGCAGGGGTACCTTCTTTAGGCCCGGCCTATCTTGGTATCTTCGGATGTTAGCTTTTCCGCCCCAACTTCGGCCAATGTCGGTCGAATTGGATGAGATATTCGACGCGCTCGAAAAAGCAATTTGACGGCGTCCATCGGAACTCGCGATTCCTTTCCGATTTGGGTGTCGACTATGACAATCCACCGGATGGCTATGATTTTGAACCCTACTTCAACGCAATAAAGAAAGATGAAACGCTGCCCGAACTCTGGGCCTTCAACGGATCTATTCTCACAGGAATCGCTCGAGACGAATTTAAGATTGGGAACCATGAGCGGGCGATGAAAGCGCTACACAACGCAACCCGCTGCGCGTCTGTGTTGAATCTTTACGGTGACGTCGAAGAAACGATTTGGCGCGGGTATCTTTGGGAAGTTCAACGTCGCGATACCAATGGTGCATCGATAAGCGATCCCGCGAAGATCGAAGCACTAGAAATCCTCTCCCGCCGGCTTGAGGAACTAAGCCCCGTTGCTTTGCATGATCTCCTAAATTCTGAAGAAGTTGGTGAAAAACTCAAAGTATCCAACCTTACTGACGCAGAAATTAAGAATGTCGTCTCCTATGTATGGGACCGAAAAGAATCAGCGAAGTCAGAAGCCAAAGAAGATCAGAAATTGAAATTCGACGCTAAGAGCCTTTGGGTAAATACTTTTGTAGCGATCGTATCCGCCACGATAGGGGCGCTATTGGGCTAAATTTCCTCTTTCCTACATTTCACCCATATGGTTCATTCTGTCGGCTTCACCCAACCGAAAGGACGAATCGATGGACGACGCCCCACATAACCCGCCACCATCCCCGCCCCCGGCAGCTATCACTGGACGCCGCGGCTCCAGCGCGACTTTCTCGAAGCCTTCGCCACCAACGGGTCAGTGAAGATTTCCGCGGCCAAGGTCGGCATGTCGCCCTCCGCCGTCTATCAGCTCAAGCAGCGGCCCGAGGGTGCGGCGTTCAGGCTCGGCAGCGCCGCGGCGCTGCTGATCGCGCGCGGGCGGCTCGTCGACGAGCTGCTCGACCGCGCGATCTGGGGGCATGACGAAACGACCGAACTGCTGCGCGAGGAGGGCCGCAGCTTTGCCAAGCGCCGCCGCATCGATAGCCGCCTCGGCCTCGCGATGCTCGCGCGGCTCGACAAGATGGTCGAAACGCGCGCGCGCGCCGGCGAAGAGATGTTCGCGCAGATCATCGCCGGTGACTGGCCGGGCTTCCTGTCGCTCTTCGATGCTGTCGAAGCTTTGGCGCCCGACGGCGCCGGGGTCGAAGCTTTGGCGCCCGTCGGCGCCGGGGTCGAAGTTTTGGCGCCCGACGGCGCCGGGGGCAAAACCCCATGGGACGCCGGGGACGCAATCGCGTCGCCGCCCGAAGGGCTCGCCGCCGCGCTTGCGCTCTGGCTCGCCGGGCGCGACAACCGCGCCAATCCGCTCGCCGCGCTCTGGAAAAACACGTCGATTGCGAATGAAGTTGCGCAGATTTCCGCCGATCCTGCCCCCCGCCCCCCTGCCGAACGGAGCGCCGACGATCGCGCCGCCGAAATGACCGTCTGGACCGACCATGAAACCGGCCAGCGGCGCACCGACTTCCCGCCCCCCGCCGGTTTCATCGGCATCGAAATCGGGAAATTCGGCGATTATCATTACGAACGCAGCATGGACCCCGACGAGGAAGACGCGTTCCGGGCGGCATGCGAAGCCGACCTCGCGCCGCTGCGCGCCGCCGGAGAGGTTGCCCGTCGCGCCTTCTTCGCGCTCCCCGCCGCCGCGAACGATCCGGCGCCCGAGGGCGGAAATCGCAAGCAGGCGACGGGATAGGCCGCGCGGCGCGGCGGCAACAAGGCAGGCAGGGCCGACGCTTCACTGCGTTAGGCCGATCGTTACCCTCGCCCGGATAGGAAACGCCGATGGCCGCGCAGAACATATCGCTGGAGAAGGAGAAGGCCGACTTCCTCGCCCACTTTCGCGGCGAGACCGGGCATCTCGTCTATTCGACGTCGCCGGGCGGCGAAGGGCGCCTGGTGTCGGAGGACGAGGCGGTGCATTTCGTCACCGAATTCACGCTGCTTGCCGATCGGCACGCCCGCCGCTTTGGCCGCTCGGTCTGGGCCTCGGTGCTGCTGCTCATCCTCTTTTCCACCGTCGGCCTCGCCTATGAAATGCCCTTGTTCATCGGGCTCGGGCTGCTCGCGATGTTCGGCTGGTGGTATGTGGCGATCGCGCAGCGCATCATCCGCGCCCGCTTCAAACATCGGGTGTGGAAGGCGGTCGCGCACAACGCCCCGGTGCGTGCGCTCACGCGTCACGAAAAGATCGCGCGCGGCTTTGCCGTCAGCGCGCGGCAATGGCTCGGGATCGGCGCCGCGCTTGTCGTCTACATCGCGTTGAATGCCCCGCCGCGCGCGCTGCCACCGCACTGGCGCGACCTGCAGATGCTGGCGATCGGGTTGGTGATATATGGCTCGCTTGTTGCCCTGCTCGCTTATGCGGCGTTCCGGCTCGTCAAGCGGCTTCGCGGGCGTGGCTGAGGCAAAGGCCGGCGAAGGGCCGCGCCGCCGCGCGGCTAGTCGACGACCCAATAATCGGCCGCCCCGCCCGGTTCGAACCCGCGGCGGCAGATTATTTCGCCGCCTTGCGTCAATTCGGCCCATGCGCCGATCGGCTCGCGCTCCATCATCACCAGCGCCGCGGCGACATCCTGCGCCTCGAACGCAACGCGCTTCTCCATCCCGAACCACGCATCCTGATATCGCAGCACAAAGGTCGTCAGAACGGGGAATACGGCTGGCGCATCGGGACGCGGCAGACAGTCGCATTCGCCGTCGCCGGAGCCGCTGGAATATTGCCGGGGGAACTTCATGGGGGAGAACCTTCGGTGGGGGAAACGAAGGGGGCGGTCCCGACGGCTGGTTCAGCCGTGACCGCCGCCGGGGCGAAAAGCGATTGGGTCTTGATGCATCTCCTCACCGCGCTCTGGCCCGCGCGGACGTACGAACAGCACCTCCATGACGACGCGCAATGTCCGAAAACTATTCCTTATCATTGCCATAGGGCACGTCGTCGGCCCCGATCCGTTCGACCGGCAGCCCTTCCGAATCGACAAACGACTTGACGGTAGCGGTCGAAGAACCGCGATTTCCCTGTCTTACAATTCCCGGCCGCGTCCCCATATACATGCTATCGCGGCACGCGTTTTTTCGTAGGCCGTCGCGGCTGGGAGACATAGGCGCTCCCGCTTACAAGAAGGAGCCGCGCCCCATGACCACCGATAACAGCCCCGCCGACCTCGACGCTGCCGACCGCGACACGGCCGCCCCTGCTCCGGCCGACGAAGCCGCGCCTGCGAAAACCCGCTCGAACCGCTTCTTCCGTCCCAGCCGCACCGCGCTGCCCCGCGACGACGCGCGGCGACAGGGCGACATCAGCCAGCTCGCCTTCCTGACCATGGGTGGGCGCGACCCTGCGATCGCCTTTCTCAACAGTGAAAACGCCGAACTCGGCGGCCGCCCGCTCGCGCTCGCAACCGCCAGCGCGGAGGGCTATGAACAGGTCGCCACCGCGATCCGGGCGTGGGGTCGCGATCCGGGCTTCGAATGAGCCGCGCAATGAACCTCGCGCTGCCCGAAGACGAGGTGAAGGACATCTGCCTGTCGCAAGGGGTCAGCATCAGCGCGATCGAGCCGCTCCAGTCGGGCGGAACCCGTCTGATCTGCACCACCGCCGCCGGCGCCGAGGAAATGCGTCTGCGCCTGCGCGGTCACCTTATCGACGGCGCGGTCACCCGCCACCGCTTCTATCGTCCGCCGGGCGCGCAGGGGGGATATTAGCGCCGACGCCGACGCCGCAGCATCAACCCCGCAACGCCCAGCCCGAACAGGCCGACCATCCCGGGCTCGGGAACCGGCGTCGCGCCGCCACCGCTCGAACTGTCGCCGCCGCTCGACCCGCCGCCCGTCGGCGACGTCGAATATCCGCCCTTGAACGTCCCGATATGCAGCTCGCCATTCTGCTTCAGGTTGCCGAACACCGCCGACCCCTGGATATAATTGCGCGTTTCGGCATCGGCGAGCGGCGCCAGCACGGACCCGCCCCATGCGGTCGACAGCGACAGCGTCTCGGCCTCGGGGAAGTTCCAGATCACCCGCTCGCCCAGATTGTTCGTGCCGCCGAGGAAATTATCGTTGAGGTTGATCGACCGGCCAGTGACGTTGACGATCGCAGTGTCGGCACCGTTCAGGTTGAACTGGATCTCGCCGATCCTGTCGAGGTCGGCGGCGGTGATGTTGAACACCGCCAGCCCCTGCGCATTCGGCTGCGCGGTGAAAGTGCCGCGGTTGCCCTGCACCGTCAGCTGGCTGTTCGATTTGAGCGTGCCCATCTCGAACGACAGGCTGCCCATGCTGCTTTTCAGTTCGGTCTTGCTCTGCTGCAGTCCCAGTCCGAACGCCGGATTGCTCGCATCGAGATTCGAAATCACTATGTTCTGGTTGACGTTGGTGTTGCTGATTGTCCCGCCGACCTTCACCGTCTGGTTCGGGCCGTTGAGGTTGAAGCCGCTCGACACATTGCCGCCGATCACTGCGCCCGACCCATTGTTGAGATTCTTGTGGCTGCCGGTAACGTTGCCGACGACGGTCAGTCCTGGCTGTCCATTCGGTGAAGTCGTCGCACGGATTCCGTAATTCGACGAATTACCGCTGAGATTGCCGCCGACAAAGGTCCGCCCCTCGACCTCGGAAGACGATTCCAGATTGCCGAGCACGACGAGATTCCACTCGCGCAGCGCATCAACACCGGTGATCGGCTTGCTCTGGGCCAGCACGGGAAGCGCCAGCGAAGCCGCGATCAGCGCGGCAGGGAACAGAATGCGGGTCGTCAAGGCCACGGGCGTTACTATCCATATTTCAAAGGGAAAGGCGGGGCGCCGATAGGGCGTTCGTCGCCGGGCTTACACCGAAGTGCGATGGGCCGTTGTCCCGTTCCGGAACATCGGCCGGAAATCGTCGCGCAGCCGTGCCAAAAATCACGGTGGACTCGGCTTTAACCGATGGAGAAGAAGCCGGTTACCGTCAGCCGCCCGGCGCCGGGTTTCACCGACAGCGCATTCCCAGGCGAGATCGCCCCGCTGTGGAGGTTCCAGCTGCGATAGAGCAGCGCCCGATTATAGCGCGCTGACTCGGTACGGAAGCATTCGAACAATGGCGTATCGCCCAGCACATATCCGGGCGGCGGTACCCCGCCGTGGCGCATTTCAATATCGAGGTGACGAAAGAACAGGTCGCGCCGCCTTTCGCCCACCGTTTCAAACCCCGTCGCGCGGTGGCGAAAGAAGGCAGTGCCGTCGCCGCCTTCGAGCGACAGATAATGGACAAGCGCGATGCGATCCTCGGTAAAGGCGTCGACATGCGGCAGGCGCTGGGGGATGGTCAGGGCGCCCGCCGGGGTCGAGACGATCGAAAAGCTCGCGTCGACGACGGCGACCGGCCCGGTCCGGCCGAACGCTTCAGCGGCCGCGGCAGCGATGAGCGGTAGTTGGGTCGCCAGATATTCGGCGGGCAACGCCGCACGCACACCGGGAAAATGGTTGAGCGCCGGTGTGAAGTCGGCCGCCTCCGCGAAACGCCGCAAGCCGTCGGGATCGGGTGCGAAATCGTCGAGGATAGCCAGCGGCTGCGCCTCGGTTCCCATCGTCTCCATACGAACCGACGTCATCCGGCGCACGCCGCCGCGCGCGCGAGCAGAAAGTCGCGTTCGCGCTCGTTGTTTGTCAGCGCCGCCGCTGCCTCGAATTGCGCCCTTGCCTCGCCCGGCCGCCCGGCGCGGAGCAGGAAATCACCGCGAGCAGCGGGTAGTGGCGCATAATGGCGAAGCGCAGCCTCATCGGCGATCTCGTCGACGAGCCGCAACCCGGCTTCCGGACCGAACGCCATGCTGTGCGCGACCGCGCGATTGAGTTCGACCACCGGCGACGGCATCACTCGTCCCAACCGATCGTAAAGCGCGGCGATGCGGACCCAATCGGTGTCGTCGGCCGAGCGGCCGCGGGCATGACACGCCGCTAGCGCCGCCTGCAACGCATAGGGTCCCTCGCTCCCGCCCAGCGTCTCGGCACGCTCCAAAGCATTGAGCCCGCGGCGGATCAGCAACTGGTCCCACCGCGCCCGGTTCTGCTCGGTCAGCGGCACAAAGCGCCCGTCGGGCCCGGCCCGCGCTGCCAGCCGCGACGCCTGAATCTCCATCAGCGCAAGCAGCCCCAGCACCTCGGGCTGTTCGGGCATCAACCCGGCGAGGATGCGCGCGAGCCGCTGCGCCTCCGCGCAGAGTGGCGGGCGGACGAGCGACGGCCCCGCGGTCGCGGCATATCCTTCGTTGAAGATCAGGTAGACGACTTCGAGCACCGACCCGAGCCGCGCCGAAAGCTCCGCCCCATGCGGCACCTCGAACGCCACCCCGGCTTGGGCAATCGCTTTCTTGGCCCGTGTAATCCGCGCCGCGATCGCCGCCTCGTTCGACAGGAAAGCGCGCGCGATTTCTTCGACCGTCAACCCACCGACCAGACGTAGCGTCAGCGCAGCGCGCGCCTCGCGCGAAATCACGGGGTGACAGGCGGCGAAGATCAGCCCGAGCAGTTCGTCGCCTAGCGGATCGTCGAGCGCCGCCGCAATGGCGTCTGCGCTCATGTCGCGCTCCTCGTCCAGTTCACGTGCGATTTCGGCGTGCTTGCGCTCAAGCATCGCATGGTGCCGAACCCCGTCGATCGCCCGCCGCTTCGCCGCGGCGGTAAGCCAGGCGCCCGGATTGTCGGGTACCCCGGTCTTCGGCCATTCGGTCAGCGCGATGACCAGCGCCTCCTGCGCCAGTTCCTCGGCGCGGTCGACGTCGCGAGTCATCCGGGCGAGCACGGCGATCAGCCGCGCGCGCTCGATCCGGAACACCGCCTCGATCGCCCGGTGGGTGGGGTCCGCCGCCATGCGCAAAGGTTAGAGGCGCATGGCGCGGCAGACAAGCGAATCAACGGTTCGCAAGTTTCTTGCCCACGCCGTCGTGGATATCGGCGGCCTCGGCCGGAATGACATCGACGAAATCTTCCATCTCGTAGAAGGGTCGAATCTCGATCTCGCTCGGCCCGAACATCGGATTAGGGCAGCGCTTCACCCATTCGACAGCTTCGTCCATGTCCTTGACTTCCCAGATCCAGTAACCGGCGACCAGTTCGCGAGCTTCTGCGAAAGGCCCATCGATCACGGTCCGGCTCGGACCGTCGAACGCCACACGCTTGCCGAACGACGACGGCTTGAGGCCGTCACCGGCGACCAACACGCCGGCATTGACCAGTTCCTCATTGAACTTGCCCATGTCGATGAACATCTGGCTGAGCTCGGGCGAGGGCTGCATACCCTGTTCGCTGTCTTCGGTCGCTTTGACGAAAACCATCACACGCATTGTCTGTCTCCTTGTAACCGGGCCGAAAGCGGCCTCGCATCTTCACGACGAACGAGGTTCGCCAAAAATCGACACGAGCCTCGGAAAAAAATTTCAGGCGACTTCGGCCAGCGACTGGGGGGTCGAAAAAACGGTGCCGATATTCGTTCGGCGACAGGCCGATCAGGCGGTGGAACAATTTGCGGAACGCGGCGGCATCCTCATAGCCGACCGACCAGGCGATCTGGTCGACCGTACGCCGCGTGAATTCCAACAGCTCGCGCGCCTTGCCGACGCGCAGATGCTGTACATATTCGACCGGGGTCATGCCGGTGGCGGCCTTGAAGCGGCGCTGGAAGGTGCGCTCCTCCATCCCCGCCTCCGCCGCCATCTCGGGAACCGCGACCGGGCCCGCCCCGCGCGACTGCAGCCAGTGCTGAACCTTCAGCACCGCCTCGTCGCCATGCGTCAGTTTCGGCGCAAAGCTCGCATAATTCTTCTGCTCGCGCCCCGACGGATCGATGAGCAGAAAGCGTGAAGTCTCCATCATCACCGTCGGGCCCAGCAATCTTTCGACGATCCGCAACCCCAGATCCGTCCACGCCATCAATCCGCCCGCCGTCACGATATCGCCGTCGTCGATCACCATCCGGTCGGCCTCCAGCCGCACATGGGGAAAACGGCTCCGAAACTCCTCGGCAAAGAACCAGTGCGTCGTCGCTGGCCGACCGCTGAGCAACCCTGTCGCCGCAAGCGCGAACGACCCACCGCAATTCGACGCCAGCACCGTGCCCTGCGCATGGCGGTCGAGCAGCCAGCGCGCATAGGGCACCACCTCCTCGGCCTCGAGCAGCTTGTGCAGGCTCCCCGGCGCGATCAAGACCGCGGGCGAATTGCCGGCAGGCTCCGCTGGGTGGCTGTCGAAACAGCGCGCAAAGCCCCCGCCGTCCTGCAACCGCCAGTGGCTGACGCGGATCGGCGCCCGGCCATGATCGACCGCGAAGCGCCCTGCGATATGGAACAGATCACTAATCCCGTGGACCATTCCGGTCTGGCAGTCGGGATAAAGCATCATCCCGACCTCGATTATCGCAGCGCGGGCCTCCGGCACCTTCAATCTGGGCATATCGCCTCCTTTGTCGGATTTGACCCGCATAATGTCGTATCCGCCAATCCCGCGCAAGGTCGGACCGGCCTATCTCCTGTCCATCGGGAGGGACACCCCGCCCCTCTCGAAGCGAAAGGAATCACGACATGACCACGATCACCACCAAGGACGGAACCAACATCTTCTTCAAGGACTGGGGCCCGAAGGACGCTCAGCCAATCGTCTTCTCGCACGGCTGGCCGCTCAGCGCCGACGCCTGGGACGCGCAAATGGTCTTCTTCGCCAATCAGGGCTTCCGCACCATCGCCCACGACCGCCGCAGCCATGGCCGTTCGGACCAGGTCTGGGACAATAATAATATGGACCAATATGCCGACGATCTCGCCGAACTGATCGAACAGCTGGATCTCACGGACGTGATCCTCGTCGGCCACTCGACCGGCGGCGGCGAAGTCACCCGCTATATCGGCCGCCATGGCACAAGCCGCGTTGCGAAGGTCGCGCTGATCGGCGCGGTTCCCCCGCTGATGCTCAAGACCGAAGCCAATCCCGGCGGCCTGCCGCTCGACGTTTTTCGACGGCATTCGCAAAGGCACCTTCGACAACCGGCCGCAGTTCTTCAAAGACCTGACCTTGCCCTTCTACGGCTATAACCGCGACGGCGCGGCGGTCAGCGAAGCGGTGCGCGACGAATTCGTGCGGCAGGGCATGAACGGCGGCCTCAAGGGCCTGCTCGACAGCATCCGCGCCTTTTCGGAAAGCGACTTCAACGAAGACCTCAAGAAGTTCGACAAGCCGACGCTGGTCCTCCACGGCGACGACGACCAGATCGTGCCGATCGGCGCCGCGGCGCTCTCGACCGTCAAGATCGTCAAGCAGGCGGTGCTCAAGGTCTATGAGGGCGGCAGCCATGGTCTGACCGTCACCGAGCAGGATCGGTTCAATGCCGATCTTCTCGACTTCATCAACAGCTGATAAGGAAGAGGCGCGGGCCCCCGACCGCGCCTCCTCACCTCTAAAGGAGACGTGCCATGATTCTCGGTCTGACCATCCCGCAATTCACCACGCTTCACGTGCTGATCAGCTTCGTCGGCATTATCGCCGGCCTCATCGCCCTCCCCGCTTTCGCCCGGGGGCGCATCCTGCCCCGCACGAACGTCATCTTCCTCTGGTTCACGTTGCTCACCAGCCTGACCGGTTTCCTTTTTCCGATCCTTGCCTTCACGCCGGCGCTCGGCACGGGGATCGTCTCGACCTTGGTGCTCGCGATCGCCTTCTGGGCCTGGTACGCCCGCAAGCTCGTCGGCCGCGCCGCGCCGATCTATGCCGTCACCGCAACGATGGCGCTCTGGCTCAACCTGTTCGTGCTGGTCGTCCAGTCCTTCCTGAAACTCCCCGCGCTCAATGCGCTGCCCCCAATGGCACCGAACCGCCGTTCGCCGCAGCGCAGGGCGTGCTGCTGATCGCGATGATCGGCCTCGGCTATCTGGCCTTCAAGGCCAGCCGACGCCCCGCGGCCTGACATCGCCAAAACGACGCAAGGGGCGCCCCGCACGGCGCCCCTTGCGTCGTCAGGTCGAGCCTATCTCATACCGGCTT